>Ga0137359_10002415_pt1 | contig 15003 bp, 29 predicted proteins | sample Mad1_40_16metaG_FD_108281 | JGI IMG/M metagenome (GOLD analysis project Ga0137359, IMG submission 108281) | Vadose zone soil microbial communities from Angelo Coast Range Reserve, California, USA - Mad1_40_16 metaG | ecosystem: Environmental > Terrestrial > Soil > Vadose zone | place: USA... | reverse complement strand
CAGCGATGCAGATGAAGTTCGAAGTACGCTCACTACAGCCATGGTTGGACTGGTGTAGCTCATCCAGGCTCCTTTGTACCGCTCTCAATGGCATCTACATACGACTGCATCCACGCGATCATGACTTTCAATAGATCGATATCGCGCTTGTATATCGGATTCCAGCGCCAGTAGTACAACCTATAAACCATCATATCAATCCAGTTAAATCGCTTGCCAAGTACGGTCAACATTATTCTTGCTCCTTTGTGCTGGAGACATCCGTCTTGGTCGGATGGTTTCCGCAAACAACATCGATGGAAGAAGTCAGCGTTTCTTTATAGCTATAGCTGATTCGGTGCTCTATGAGCCGAGTTTCCAAGCACAGGCCACCAAGAAATTCTTCTGATGCCGCGATAGCATGTAGCCACCAGCGGATTGCTTGGGCGGCCGGGTAGCTCATAAGTCCGTGTTCAATAATATGGCGCTGTTGAGGATGTGCTACCGGCACACCAAGAACTCCCTGCTGCGGATGAACGTGCCGCCAATCTTTGTGATAAATGACGCCAGCAATAATCTTGGGTTGCGGATAGTTGTATCGCGCTTCGACCGAATATCCAGTTTCAGACCCAGAGCCGGAACTTCCGGATTTCGGAAATTCTGTCGCTTGAATGTTTTCTGTTTGTGCGTTGCTCATGGCTTATTCTTCGGAGTGCTGGCGGCAATGGCGGCGTGCCATTTTTGGATGAATTTTTCAGATTTTTCGCCATGGTATTTGTGTATCACAAGTTCAACAGTAGTTCTGGCCTCTTCCATTGCACTGTCGCCCTGTAAATCAATAAGCTCCTTCCAATGAGTCCTAATGAGCAAGACCATCTCTTCATAAAACAAATGATCTTTATTATTGGCGTGATACATCTCCATCGTTGCTAGATGTTCGGCAATCGTGCTCATTCGATATCCTTCGCATCGCTCGGCGCATCGCCTTGCTTGGCCAGCAGAGCGCGGGCGATTACGCTAGAAAATTGTCCTCCCTTAAGCGCCCAATCCTTATATGCCATGAGATAAATCTCTTCTATCTGCGCATCGCTGATCGGTGCGCGGGGCTGCGCCAAGGCACGACGGTTCCATGCCTCGATGGCCGTTTGTTTGATCGCATCCCAGTAAGAATCTGGCATGTCACCCTTGGGCCCTGGAGCGCGATCACCTAGTACGCAAGCACTGCATTTGGTGCATCTGACTACCCATAACAGACGGTCGTCTTCTAGTTCCGCTGCGTTTGCGCAAAACGGGCACGGAAATAGCGCTGCTTGTTGATCATTCATGGCTTAACAATCCTCGTAAATATCGTATTTCAAACAAATGGCATGCATGACGGGAATGGCAACGAAGCTGCCCACATCACCGCAGCACTTCGTGAATTGCTTGATGTACTGTTCGCCAGTCTTGATGCGCCAGCCATTGCGCCGCGCCAGCACCACTTGCCGGCGTTCGGCATAGGTCAAGTCGCCGGCCATCAAGCCTGTATTGGTGATCCACTCGGACGCCATGCAATGCCTATCTCTGCGCGATACCGGGCGGCTTTCTGAAATCAGTTCACTCATGGCCGGCCTTAATATAAATCTTCACTACACAGCCAGTCGCCCGCGTTCTTAGGGCGATACCGGCCAATCTGACCAGCCGCCGTCGCTACCGCGAGCGCTTCCACCCGATCCATGAAAACGCCGTTCTGGTCGATGAAGCCTTGGTCAACTGGATCGCCCCGAAACGACTCAGAGTTATTAATCTGTTGCCGCATAAGTGCGTCGTAATGTCGAACGCCAATCACCAACTCCCCTGTAAATCTGGCGCGGTTAGCCGCACAAACGACGACTCTCATTTATTCAACTCCCTTCTGCTGCGCCACCCAACAAGTCCCATTTACACGGTGCACAATTCCGAGTTCCATTGGATTACCGCAATTACATTTAGGATGCCGCGCTCGCTCTGCAGCTACCGCAGCGTCGGCTATGGCATGGCCTAGTTCTAGCACCTTAAAAAGAGTATGTTTGTCTACTAAAGCGAGAATTTCTGCATCCGTCAGCGACGGCTTCGGGGTGGTGGGTTGTGGTTGTGTCATTTCTTGATTTCCTCAGCTTGTGATGCTGAAGCGCGGTCAATTCGCTCAATTTCGGCGATGATTAACGCGGCAGCACGGATTAAATTGAACCGAGGCGATTTCGGCTTCATCCCGAATTGCCAAGGCCATGCACCAGAGGCATGCGCCATTAGCGAATAGCGAAGCGAGGGCTTGTCTTCTTCTGGTGGCGGGACGAGTACCGCAGAAGAGTGAATCGCGTAGGCCGCTCCGGCAAGTGCCAGTTCACCATTGACGTGGGTGTCATCATGCTCTGGCGACCAGCCTTCGGCCAGTACTTGCCGCGCACGCTCCGCTAAAACGTCATCAGTTGCGCGGCTCATTTCCCCTCCTTCGCTGCTTGGATGATGGCATCTGGGTCGATAGCAAGGATTGCATTTGCGATCGCGTACTTGACGGGTTTATCGATATATTCACGCGGGATTCTTGATGCGGCCATTAGTGCCGACTTCACGATGGCTTCTGGCGTGATAGTAGCTTTATTAAGTTCGCGAGATTCGCCGACGATAACAAACAAGTCATCATAATTGGCGGGAGCGACTTGACGTTTTTTGCACCAGTCCATTAACTTCCCCCAAAGCCAAGTTCCACTAGGCGCTCCCTGATGGGTTTCTGGCGTGGGCTGCGCTGCGAGTTGCGCTTCCAGTTCCAAGATACGTTTCCTTTGCTCATTATTTTTTCCAGCTAATAGAGCAAGGTTAATAGGATACCCCTGGCTTGCTTCCAGTTCCTTCACCCGCTGGCGCAGTTGTTCGACTTCCATATGTGGAGCATATCCTTGTTCAATTTCCTCGTACATCTCTTGCGCTCCACTGTGCATCACCACGCCGGGAAGGTTGGCGGGCGTGGCGGAAAGAATAGCTTTATATATTCCTAATGCTTGTGGATTTGGTTGGGGGATGTCCCAAAGCATCTCTTCTGTCGGTTCCGTCGGCACTAGCTTATACACCGTATCATCATAGGTTTTGGTTGTGATGGTCATTTTGATTCCTTCATGGATTATTAAATGTGCGTCCAATTTTTTCTACGCTTGATGAACCAGATAAGCGATTGATTAACCCCATAATCAGCGGAAATTTTTACTTGCGAACGGGTATCGGACCTAATGGCTAGAACTTGTGCTTCGGTCAGCTTGCTTTGTCCATTGTCAGCGCCTTTTTGACTCGCCATGCGGTGCCTATCTACGGCGTCGCGCATATTATCCGCATGAGCTCCCGTCAACAAATGAGATGGATTTACACACGATCTGTTATCGCATTTGTGACGAATAATCAACCCATCTGGAATTGGCCCGACATACAACTCATACGAAACTCGATTCGCACGAACTATCTTGTCATCTCGCCAGATTAGGCCATATCCATCATTGTTTTTACCTGCGGTCCAAATCCAGCATCCTGGCGTTACCATGAACCTCTCTTCGAACCGCTGTTTAAAAGTCTTAGTTCTCATAGTTTCTCAGTAATGTTTGCTATGAGGCGCAACTCGGCTAACTGATGTTCCAGCTGCTCGATATACGTCTTACAGTCACTCAGGCGACATGCCAGCGCCTCACTGCCTTCGTTGTAGCTGGTGTCGTCAAGATTGTGCTTTAATCTGGCAATTTCCGTTGCGCCAAACATCTGCGCATTCTCGGTGGGTGGATTGGTGGTCATGCGGGATCCTTTAATATCCTGTGCAATTACAATCGGCTAGCGGCTCGTCGTCAAACGGGAATAGTTCACCATGCCCAACCGCCATTTCGTACATGCTTTTATAGCTGGGCCGGTCAGAGCGAAACACCGCACCGCTTGGCTTGGATGCCAATGCCAATGCCAATGCTTCCATCTTGACCCACCAGACCGCACGCTCCGGCTTTTCGCGGATCAGCGACAACACTTGATTGCCGCCTTTTAAAAAACACAGATCACAATTGCCGTGCATGGTTTTGCCGCCCATATTCGGCAGTCCCAAATCAAAAGGATGGCTGGCCCAAAAGGCGCTGACATCAACCACAGTCGCGCCAACCGTCGCCAGAGGTGCCAAACGGTCAAATGGCTCGCGGTTCGGCACGGATAGCCTTGCTACGCGGGTCGGCTCATCGGCGCGAAACCCGATCACTACCGTCCAGTCGGAAAATCCAAGCGATTGCTGTGCAAACAACTTCATGGCGCGGATTTTCATTTCAATGGTGCAGAAGCGTGCAACTGGGTTGGGCAGGTATCCTTTGCGCCGGATCAGAGCGTCGAACGGTTCGGCATTGCGTGAAGCGGTTTCATGGTTGACTTCGCGCCAGCGCTGCTGCGGCTTGTCGTGGTCCTTATATTCAATCCAACGGATCGGCACATTCCATCGCAGCGAGCAGTCGTGCACGAAATCCAGCGTCTCCGGCATTTCCTTGCCGGTATTGGCAAAGCACACCACCACATCAGATGGCAGCACGCCACCATGCGCTTGCAGGATGCGCCACAGCATATAGCCGCTGGTGCGCCCGCCACTGAATGAAATCACGGCTGGTCCGTCGATCTTGAACGGATCACCCACAGGGCACCTCTACTTCAAATGTGACTGATTGCTGGCCTTGGCTATGTTTCGTTGCCATTAACCTAGCCTCTCGTTCGGACGCATACAAACAAGGCATGAGACTGCCGAACAAATCGGCAGGATATTTGTTAAACCACTTCGTCAGAGTGATCTTCTTCATCGGTCTACTATTGGGCGGCAGGGCGAAGGTGAGTTCTTTCATACTCACGTTGCCATCAGAAGAATTAGCATATCTAACGGTAGCTCCAGCGCGATCGGCAATTTGCATTGCGCACGCATAGCCATGAATCGTCATCATCGCCGTTCCCTTGCGCACCGGATGGCCCTCGATCCAGCATAGCGGCGGCGATATGCCGGCGAGATCGACGACTGGCGGGATGTCCCAGGCGAACAGATGCTGACGATAGGCAATCCACGCCAAACTATTGCAGCCATTTGGACGTCCGCAAATATTAACGTCAACAATTACATCGACCCATCCATTTTCGTTTATGCTCCAAACCTTATCGCCAACCTTGAGCGGCTGGCCATGCAGGGTGTATGTCGTGGTCATGCGGCTTTCTCCAGTTTCAATTGATAATTGGCATCAAACACGGCGCGTGAAAATCCTGCCGGCGTCTTGCTGCGGATCATCGCCCGATCTGCGCCGGGGGGGGCTTTGTGAATGCGATCGTCTGGCTTGCCCAATCCTTCGGCGCGGCACGGCGCTGGCATTACAAAACCGTTGCCAGCCCAGATCGCCGTCTTTTTTGTGTAGTTGTCATCAAGTTCAAAGCCGGTGAAATCGCACGGATGAAAGTAATAATCCGGCTTGCCGATATGGGGAATACTCGACAGCACACCCACTGGGTTTTCCAGCATGTACGGTGCGCCGGACCATGCGCCAGCCTGACGGCACGCCTCAAAAGTTTCCAGCGCATCGCGTAGCATCATGCCGCGCTTGGTCGAGAAGTCGCGCGCGCCGGCCACTGTCACATGCGTACACGGCGGGAAGGCTGCGAAGAACACGATCCTGCGGCCCTCCGGTGGCGTCCAGGTGCGAGCATCGCCCCATACGAAATGAATGTTTCCTTCGATATGTTCACGGCGTATTGAGTGCGCCACATCGACGCAATAGCATTTGATGCCAGCTTCTGCCCACGGCTGCGCCATGATGCCGGATTCGTCGCACAGGAACACGGCAATCGGTGGCAATTCATCGCGCTTCATGCTTGCTCCAGTTCGTTGCGTGCGAGGGTGGACATTAGGCGGCGAAGTCGAATTTGCAGCAACGATCACCCATGGCTCGCCGAATATCTTCGGCGCTATCGAACTCAATCAGCAGCGCCATTGGGTAGCGATGAGTCTTGCCATCCTCCGCAACATCGATCTGGCCCATGATTGCGAGTCGGCCAACTATCGTCGGCTTCACCTCAATAGCCGACTCATCGTCCAGGACCGTGGCAACCGGCTCAGGATCACGCGCATCGGCCAGAGCTTGATCTGCCAATCCCTGCAAGCGCAGGCGTTCGGCTTCAGCATCAATCATGTCTTGGGCGTCTTTCACCGCTTTGGCTTGTGCGGCATCACGCGCATCCGCTGCGGCCTTCTGGCGTGCCAACTCTGCCCGTTGATCGGCCATCTCAGCATTAGCCTTATCCTGCGCGGCCTTCAGTTCGGCCTGTGCTGCGTCCCGCTCAGCCTTGGCAATACGCTCCTGCTCGGCGGCGCGTTCGGCCAGCTCTGCGCGTTCTCGCTCGATCTGGAGGCGTTCGGCTGCCATGCGGGCGGCTTCGGCTTCGCGCTCGGACTTCTGGCGTGCAGCTTCGGCCTCATCTGCGGTAGTCTGGTCAATGATTGCGGCGACCTTATCCAGCATGTTGCGCCACACGATCATTGCTTCCGGGAGTAACTCTTCATAAATGAAAGTAGTTGGCTGTTCGTCACGCAACTCGCCGATGCGGTTTTGAAGCCACGGAAGTGGCTTGCCAGTGCATACTAAAATTTCTTCTCGCATTGCATTTATGGCCGCCTTGATTGCATCAATCCGCGCATGTTCGGCAGCAATAGTCGCATCACGCTCGGCTTTCACTTTGGTGTCGAACGCATCACGCAGCCCGAATACTCGCTCTTCCTCTGGCTCGATGATGGCGATCAGCCGCGCTTCTTCCTGGATGATGGCCTTGCTGAATGCCGTGGCATCCTCGCGAGCATCTTTTCCGGTCTTGGTAATGGCTGTGCGGGCATTCTTCAGGTTCATCGCCGCCCGGTGAGCCTCTTCTCGGCCATCTACGTTCGTGACAGTCACGATGTTGGCCGATGCCTTGACCAGTTCGCGCAATTTGAGCTCATGCTCGGCTGTGCCCAGTGCGACGGCGGCGCGTTGCGGCAAGGTGAGGGCGGTTGTTGGATTTTCGAGTGTGGTTTGCATGGCTGCCTCAGAATGGGATGTCATCGTCAAATTCGTCGCGCTTCGGTGCTGGGCGCGCCGGTTTTGCGGCTTGCGCTGATTGGGATTGACCGCCGCCAGCAAGTTCAATTTCGGTGATATTGCCAACGAGCTTGAACGCCTCGCCATTCTTTCCCTGATAGGTTTCGATGTGCACATCATTGAGCGTGACGGCGATCTGCGCTCCCTTTAGGAGATAAGGCACAATGGCCTCGGCGCGCTTGCCCCAGATGGACGCATCAACCCATTGCGTAGGACGCTTGCCGTCAACTTTGCGGCCATAAGAGAAGGCGAGGGATACGTTGGCGACGGAATCTCCCGCTGTCGCACGAAGTTCGGCATCTCGCCCGATGCGCGCCAGTCCAGATAAAATAGCCATGGTTATGCCGCCTTTCTGATTTCGTCGTGCTTGTGGTCAAGGCTGATCTGCGCCACGCGATTTGCAAGGTATTCGCGAGCCATCACAACTTTGTGCTTTATTTTTTCTTCAAGCTCTTTGTCGCGCTCGATGAAAATGCGTGTGATGCGCCGCGCAGGGTCGATGTGGTCTACCTGGTGCAAGTCGGTCTGATACCACGGCTTCATCAAGTCGTCCGGCGTGCTGACAAGTCCATAGGCGATCTCGAACAGGTCAATATCCCAAAGCATCATGTAGCCGCGCCCCTGCCAGTCGTAGCCGGCCTTATTCGAAATTGCCAGCACATCCTCTTGCGTGGCAGGGAACGTCGCCAGCGAGAATGCGTTTTTCATGTCGATGATCTTGGTCGATGGAACAACAATGTCAGCTTCGCCGGTCAGCCAGTCGTTGTTCTTGCGCTCAGTGTTTTTGACATAGTTGGTGAAGAACACATCGTTGTACAGGTCGATCAGCGGCTCTTCGCAGGCGATGCCTTTCTCGAATTCCTTGCCCGGGATGACTTCAACGAAGTCGTAGGAAAATTCCTTTGCCATGTCGTTTAAGAAAGTCTTCGCGGCAACGGATAGACCATCGCCGGTTTTGGCATTGCCCATAATTGAACTCAAGGACGAGCAGCGGATATGCGGGATCATTTGATTTCCTTTTCGACATCTGACAGCGCAGTTTCTTGATCGACAGTCAGGGCGAACCCGGCGCGCAATTTGGCGGCAGGGTACTCGCCGGCCCGTACCTTGATGATTGCATTGGCGAACCTGACTCCGTTGATGGTGAATTTCTCCGGCTCTTTTTTGCCGCTCGCGCTTCGCCCGTCATCATCGTCCACGTTAACATCCTTGGTAGACAATCCGGTAGCGGCCAACAGCGTGTGGCGCTCAAGGTAAGTTTTGGCCGACATGATTGCCTGAATGCTGTTCTTGCCACCAGATTGATCGCTGGTGGATTCGAGCCTGGTTGATTGGCTATGCCCTACACGATGCGTAAGGACGCAGGTCACGCCGACCTTGCCGTCTTTCTGGTCAAGATCCCATCGATGGCTGATGCCATGCGCAGCGAGTCCAGCAATGATTGCCTCAGTGACTGCGCTATGTGTTGCGTGGTAATACGAGGTATCTTTAAAGCTGACCAATTTCTCTTTGAGAATCGTCGGCGGGTTCAGTTTGAACTCTGCCATCGCTGCAACGAATGCCTTCTCGGCTTCGCGCTTCTCAAAGCGGTCTTGGAGGTCCATCAGTTTTCCCAATTCCTCCATGCTCGCGCCGCGCTGTACGGCGATTTGCAGCAGGCTAGTAGGTGTTGTTACCGATATTGCAGAATTACGCTGCACGGCAATCGGCAATTCAGGCTCGTTCATCTCGACTATTCCATGCATGATTTTCTCCGTTAAATTACAAATTCAGTATCATTTAATCCTTGGAACCAGTCATGCGTCCACCAACAAAGCAAGGGGCTGGGCGTTACTCCAGCTTCAGATTTTTGTGTGTGGATGGGCGTCCAATTCAAACTTAGGCTTACCAACTTCCCTGATTGGGTATGTCCATCTCCTCTCGGTTAATGGCATGTAAGCTGCATAGCATCCCACGCTAATTTTCACACATCTGACCACCTTCTAAGGCTCTCGCCTCCAGCGGGTGTCTACTTTCCACGCCGCCCTTGCTTTCTTGGTGCCGGGTACTCAGCGACCCGGCCCGCTGCCCTACTAAATCCTCGGCTGAATTTTCCTGATCTCGCGCCGAATGTGAATCTGTTCAGCCAGTATGTCGAAATGATCGTTGACGCTATATAGACCAGCCGGTTTGTTAATCATCCGATCCGACTGTCGATTGAGATCAGACAATCGTGATTTCAGGCCATGCAAGCGGTGAGCGCGAGCTATTTTCGTCGCTACCGAATTCAGTAATTCTAGGATATTTCCTTTGATCTTGTCCATTTTTATTCCAGTTGTTGACCATGTTGATGATGTTGTTTTCACGCTCGAAAATTTCCGCGTATCTCGCTCGGATTTGGTTGTTGGTCATGCGATATTTTTCAAAAATCCGGCCAGAGCCGTAACTCCGAAGATCACCATCACAGCGTACAAAATCTGATGATCTTCGATCCATTGGTTGATGCGATTCATGACTGACGATGCATCGCTGCAATTACTTCGGCGCGCAATTCGGCACGTGCTGCAGCGGCACCCTGTTTCGCATCACTGCGCTGTTCTTTCCAGCTTGGCATATAGTCATCGCAAAAGTTCGACAGCGATTCCAGCAAGCCCGTATTGATGATTTCAAACAGGCTAACCTTGCTGCCGGTCAGGGTAACATCACAAACCATGTATCCGTCCTCGTCTTGCTCGCCATACAGGTCGAGCTTCAGGCCGCAGTGATCGTGCGCAACGGCAAGCAGTGTAAATTCAGGCGAAACAGTCGGCTGTGTCATGGCAGTTTCCTTCAGTAAATCGTGTAAATTGACGAACATCGTTTCTCTCTGGTAATCGTTGCGAAATCCACTCCATGAATGATACGCTTCGATCCGTTGACAGGTACTCGCGGAAATCTTCCTTGGTCATGATTCGCTCCGTGTTTTCGTTGCGATGAAGTGAACTATAGCAGGCAAAAATCTGCATTGCAAGCTATTTTTTAAGAAAGTTATGCTTGCAATGAGTTTTTTATTGCAGTATAGTGATAATACTTAAATTCAACCGGGGAATGAGATGTCAGAAGATGGTCTGCAATATGTGGTAAGAATGCTGAAAGATCGCAACCTGAGAAAGGTCGCTGAAAATGTAGGATTGTCTTATATGACGGTATATAAAATCGCCAAAGGCATTAATACAACACCTTCATTTAGTACGGTAAAGAAATTGGCTGAGTATTTCGGGAGCGAGCAATGATGACAAAAAGAAAAAGTTCATTTATCCCAAATTTTTCTTGGCGGAGGTATTGGGACGGAAGTACTTGGCGTCTAAAAAAAGGCGACAGAACACAAATAATCCAAGAATGGCCGTGGAGAGGGATTACGAAATGACCGAATCTCATTGCGGCGATTGGATACGCGGTGCGAGAATCCGGCCATTCGATGATCTTCATGTTTTCGAAGTGTGGATTTACGGGAATGTTCGTCGTGTTTGTCGGATCGGTAACGAATCACTGTCAATCATTCCTGGAACTCTTGTGTACTTGGATTGCACTCATGCAGCGCAAAACGTGATCTGTCATGAGCCAGATATTCAAGCATGGCGCATTGTTGGAGAGAAGAATGATCAATTGGAATTTCTTTTGGTCAAATGTAGACCGAACTGGTGGTGACGACGCGTGCTGGCCGTGGACTGGTAAATTTCGTCCTGATGGGCGCGGTCGAATCTGGTTCGATAGCCAACACTGGTTAGCTAATCGTCTTGCATACGAATCAGCCAAAGGACCGATACCTAGAGGAAAGGCTATCGGCAACAGTTGTGGCATGAAGCATTGCTGCAATCCTGGTCATTGGTCGGTGCGATTCGACAAGGTTGGATATATACGACCGGAAAGACGCAGGAAAAATGTCGTGATGCCTGAATTGAAATTTCGGGAAAAGTTAGTTCCTATTGTGTTTGGATTAGAAGTTTCGGAGAAAATTGAAAGGTGAGAATGAATTACGAAGAGTTTTTAGAGTCCAAGAAAATATCGCCGATCATTTCAGGGTTTGATGTTGAGCCTGATTCGTTGAATGAAAACCTGTTTGATTTCCAGCGCGTGATCGTCAAGTGGGCATTAAAGCGCGGTCGTGCTGCTATCTTCGCTGATACAGGACTTGGAAAAACGCTGATGCAGACAAGTTGGGCGCAATCTGTCGTCGACCATACCGACGGCGATGTATTGATCGTTGCGCCGCTATGCGTATCTCAGCAAACCGTGCGTGAAGGCGTCAAGTTCGGCATCGACATTCATTTTTGCCGCGACCAGGATCAGGCAAAGCCAGGCATTAACATCACGAATTATGAAATGCTGGATCGGTTTAATCTAGATGATTTCCACGGTATCGTACTAGACGAAAGCTCCATCATCAAGAACCGCGACGGTAAGACGCGCAACGCCATCATATCGGCATGTCAATCGGTGCCATACCGGTTAAGTTGTACCGCAACACCAAGCCCGAATGACTTCATGGAATTGGGGAATCAGTCCGAATTTCTCGGCATTATGAGCATGACCGAGATGCTCGCGATGTTCTTTATCAACGATGCGGGAGACACTGGAACGTGGGCTTTAAAGGGTCATGGTAAGGCTAAGTTTTGGGAGTGGCTATCTACTTGGGCTTGCGTGATCCGCAGCCCGTCCGATCTTGGCTTTGATGGATCGGCATATGTTCTACCAAAACTGAATATGTTCTATCATGTGGTTGAGTCTAAAACGACTGATGGCCTATTCGCTGATATTGCATGCGGATTGATGGACCGCAACAAGGCGCGCAAGGAAAGCATCGATGATCGCGTCGAGAAATGCGCAAACGTGGTCAACACTAGTTCTGAGCAATGGGTGATATGGTGCCATCGTAATGAAGAAGCTGAGAAGCTCGTCAAATTGATTCCTGGCGCTGTTGATGTGGCCGGATCAAATTCTATTGAAGAAAAAGAACAGTCCGTTTATGGGTTTTTGGATGGTTCTATTCGTGTAATCGTTTCTAAACCGAAGGTGCTAGGGAGTGGCATGAATTTTCAGCATTGCCACAACACGGCATTTGTCGGCCTGTCGGATTCGTGGGAGCAGTATTATCAGGCGATCCGGCGATTCTACCGTTTCGGGCAAGAGTCCGAGGTCAATGTCCACGTAATCAGTGCTGAATCCGAGGGCGCAGTCGTCGCCAATATCAAACGCAAAGAAGATCAAAACGCGACTATGGGCGCAGAAATGGTGAAATTTATGAGCGAGTCAATGAAGAAAGAGATATTCGGTGCTGCTGAGGAAAAGATGGAATATGTGCGGCATGTAACCGAAACCAAGAACTGGACTATCCATAATGCGGATTGCATCGACCTGTCCAGAGAGATTTCCGATGAATCGGTGGATTTCACGATTTACTCGCCGCCGTTTGAGTCGTTGTTTACATACTCAAATTCCGACCGTGACATGGGGAATAATAAATCGTCTGAATCATTCCGCGTGCACTATCAGTTCTTGATTGAGCAAAATTATCGGATGATGAAACCTGGCCGACTCGTCGTTGTGCATTGCATGAATCTGACGACATCTAAGGCAAACGACGGATTCATCGGTATCCGTGATTTCCGTGGCGACATTATCCGCGCGCATCAAGCTGCAGGGTTCATTTATCACAGCGAGGTCTGTATCTGGAAAGATCCAGTTGTGGCAATGCAACGCACCAAAGCGCTCGGTCTCTTGCACAAGACGATCAAGAAAGATAGCTCAATGAGTCGGCAGGGTTTGGCCGATTACTTGGTCGTATTTCGAAAGCTTGGACAGAATGAAAAATTCATCAGCCATACAGCGGAAGAATTTCCTGTGCAACTGTGGCAGAAATACGCATCGCCGGTCTGGTTCGACATTGACCAGTCGCGCACATTGAATTTCCGCGATGCCCGTGAAGACGATGATGTCAAGCATATCTGCCCGCTTCAATTGGACGTCATTGAGCGCGCAATGGACTTGTGGACGGCTCCAGATGATCTGGTATTCAGCCCATTTACCGGCGTCGGTAGTGAAGGCTATACCGCCGTAAAAATGGGTCGTAGGTTCATCGGCAGCGAATTGAAGCCAAGTTACTATGAGCAGGCGATAAAAAACATGGCCACTGCCACGTCGATGAATATGGACTTGTTTGCTCAAGAAGTGGCATGACCCGCCGCCGCGTATTAACCGACGCCGAAGTCCAAACAATAAAGGCCGAGTACAAGCAAGGGGTTAAAGGTTTCGGCTACGAATCCCTTGCAAAAAAATAGGGCGTCGGACCAAGCACAATCAGGGATATCGTTAAATACTATGTGAGGTATTCAGCATGAATAAATTAACAATGGAAGAGGTTTTTCAGGCTATTTGCAAAGAAAGGTTTCATCAGGATGAAAAATACGGCGAACAGAAACCGCAATCGTTGCCTGGATTCCTTCTAGTTGCTCGCCATGAATTAGCGGAAGCAGAGACGGGATGGATGAAATCCATAAAAGTTGGCCGCGATTCGCCATTGTGCGAATTGCTCCAAGTCGCCGCCGTCTGTGTTGCCGCCTTGGAAAGATACGGCGTAGAAGGTTGCCCGACTTCGACAAATGACCAAGAAATAAAATACCTTGATCCTTTGTGATTTAGTGATATAGTGAATATAGCTTTGATCGGCTGATAAATCGGTGGATTTACACATGGGGACTCGTACCGACGAGCGATCAACATCCCGCAAGGGATGCCCCAGGTGTAAATCCTTTTTTTACTTAAGGGTAACAAAATGGATAATTTCATTTATATTTTCGCGGCTATTGTCGTGCTGTCTCCTGTGTTGTGTCTGGCTTTGTTGTGCTGGGCGCTGAATTCTGCAAAGCCTTGGTAGATCATCATGAACGTGAAAAAAGGTGATCTGGCGATACAAATTATTTCAACCTGCGGAAATGAGGGACAGATTGTGAGTATCCTTGAATTCGCAGGGGATACAAATTTTACCGATGGCGTTTTCAGGGTGAACTGTTGGAATGTTGAGTATCAAAAATTAACTCCTTTTCTTGGCGCGCCTGATAGTAAATATGCGGTCTGCCCTGACGCGTGGCTGCGCCCCGTTTCAGGTCTACCGGAGGTCGATAATATTGACACCGATCATCCCGTTGAGGAGTCGGCATGACAGCTTTACTCGGCACATTCGTAAAACTGTCAACGATGGCTGACGGAACGCCGCGCATCGTTCTTGATTTGCAATGCACACTGGCCGACATCGCGGCAATGGGTCTAATGCCGGGTATTCCGTTCGGGATCGCCCGAATCACAGGCGAATCGACTATTGCGTTAGATTTGCCTGATCCAGTGGCATCTCGACCGGGCGAGCTTTGTATCATGGCCTGTACGTTTTGCAAGGACAAGCGGTTTTGGGATTGGTTCGAATCGTGCACTAGCTATTCCTGCAAAAACGAAGAAGATGCAAAATGCGCAATCCTTGATATTTGTGTTATTGAATCGCGCAAGGAATTGGATATCGATAAGACTGCGGGAACACTATTCCACACGTTGATACGCGAGCCTTACATGAAGTGGCGGACAGCATGAAGGCGGCGAAGTAATGGCCGGTGAATGGCTCAAGTTTGACGCGAGCACCCCGGAGAAGCCGGAAGTGTTCAGCATTACGGTTGCGCTCGGGTGGGATGACCCGGATTTAACCGTCGGAAAACTGCTGAAGGTGTGGCGCTGGTTCGACCAACAAACGATAGAAGGTAACGCTCCGAACGTTACTTTGTCGTTACTGGATCGTATATCTGGCGTTCCTGGATTCGCAAAAGCTATGTGTGGAGTCGGTTGGTTGCTTGAAACAGAAACGGGTTTGAGCCTGCCGCACTTCGATCGACAT
>Ga0137359_10002410_pt1 | contig 15014 bp, 15 predicted proteins | sample Mad1_40_16metaG_FD_108281 | JGI IMG/M metagenome (GOLD analysis project Ga0137359, IMG submission 108281) | Vadose zone soil microbial communities from Angelo Coast Range Reserve, California, USA - Mad1_40_16 metaG | ecosystem: Environmental > Terrestrial > Soil > Vadose zone | place: USA... | reverse complement strand
TGCGGCGTGTGCCGCTCCACTTGCTGCTCGGCGTGGCCGTATCGGTCGTCCAACTGGTTCTGGAGAGCGCGATTCTCCCTCGTCTGGGAGTCTTTCCCGTGCTCATGAGCACTTTCACGAGCAGAGGAAATACACCAAGTAGTGCAGAGGCCGGCTGACTTGGAAGAAAAAAGGTCCGAAGCTGAACCAGTCGAACGGACCATAGACCAACGCCAGCGGAACATAGGCGAGCGCCGAACTCGCAACCAGCAGCGCAAAGAGAACGGCCGGGCGGCGCGCCACGCCCGCCAAAGCCCGTCCAAGAGCCTCGCCCCAGTCTGGAGCCGCCACCCTCACCGCTGCCGCAATGCCGTCGAACACCAGAAGAACCCAGACGAACCACGCCGGACCTGCCGGCCAATTGCCGAGCGATCGCCATTCGCGCCAGAAGCCAGCCAATCCTGTAGAGCTTCCCGCAAGAAGGTAGGTCGGGTAATAGGCAAGCGGTGCGATCAGGGCGCTGGCGACGACAAACGGCAGGCCCAGCCTGAGAACGCGATCGCGCAAGAAACCTGCGCTTCCCTTGCGCGCGAGACTTTTCCACACAAATAACCCGGACAGGAAGAACATCAACGACATGAAAAAAACATCGTTGAATCCGACAAACAATGCGAAGCCGCTCCAGCGCTGGCTATCGACCACTGGAAAGGCCAGCCACCAGCGGGGTTGGGTGAGCAACCAGGCGGCCGCCGGAGGCGCGAAGGGATGGTAGGCGAGCACTGCGTGGTGGGCGAGCACCAGCACAGTGACGAAGGCTCGCAGGTATCCGATGGCCAGGTTGTACGAACTCGCCGCCTTCGAAATGGCATCCGGCTGCCTGTTCGTGGCCGGTAGAGGCATCGTCGCCATTTCACTCATCGCTGCATCTCCTCGCCATCGATGGCTACGCCTGCGATGCAAGCGGCACGGACCGTTCCACCCGGCGTGCCGCCTTTTGTCGGGCGCCGCCTGCCAGACGGCGGATGGCGAGCGCGCCGAACAGCAGCGTCACTGCCGCAAGCACTGCCGCATAGAGGAGCGGGGACCCATGACTGGATGGACCTGCCGCACCGGTCGCCAGTTGATCGAGATTCGGCGCACCGGCGACCCGGAGCGCCAGCTTGTCTAGGTAGAACGCGGGAGAAAGGAACTCGACCGGCTGAACAGATCTCGGCAGGGGATAGAATAGGCCTCCCAGGTGCATCATCGGCAAGTAAGCGAGATTGACGAAGGCTGGCGCACTCTTGCTGGACGCGCGCGTGCCGATGAAGAGCCCAAACGCACAGAACGGCAGCGGCCCCAAAATGTCAATCAGGGAGATAGCCAGGACCTGACCCAAGCCCAGCCTCACATGCCCGAGGGTCAGAGCGGGCACGATCAGGGTGACCACGATGATCGCGGCGAACATCATCGTCATGAACATTTTGGCCAGCAGATAGGCGGCGGGAGGCATGGGCAGCGCGCGCTTTAACGTCAGCAGGCCGTGGTCTCGTTCCTGGGCCACGAACAAGCCGAACCCGAACATTCCGGGACCCATCACTCCGAAAACGGACCAGTTCACGAACATGATTTTTGCCAGGGTCGGGTCGCCATGGCTCATGCTGCCCGCGAGCAGGATTCCGAATAACGTGTACAGTGCGATCGGCAGCAGCAGGAACGGGATCGCAAACCCGGGCGCACGCAATGCCCGTATCGATTCGTATTTTGCCTCGGCGAGATAAGCCTGCAACAGGCGCCGGCGGGGCATCGTGGCGGCGGCGGCGGACAGTTCGACGGACAAAGTTAGGGCATTCATGAAGTGGTCTCCTGAGTGAGTTCGGTGAACGCTTCCGCCAGCCCGGCACAGCTCACCTCCAAGTGACGGAGGTTTGGGTCCGCAATCAGCAAGCGTCGTGCGACTTCTTCTGCGTCGGCCACCGTGATGTGAAGCAGTTCCCGGTCGCAAGTCAGGCTCTCTACGCCCGGCCAGATGGCGATTTCCTCCAACGTCAGTGTTGTGGCGCACGTAATGCGCTTGCGGGAGACGAGCGCGCGCATTTCGCTGACCGTGCCGGACGCAATCAGGCGTCCCTTGGCCAAAACCACGACTCGGTCGGCCAGCGCCTGAGCTTCTTCCAGATAATGAGTGGTGAGAACGATGGAGGATCCCTGGCTCACCAGGGCGCGCAGCGTGTCCCCCAGTGCTCCGCGCGCCTGCACATCCAGACCTACGGTGGGCTCATCGAGGAAGAGCAGCTTCGGACGACCGCAGACCGCCACCGCAAACTGCACCTGCCGTTTTTGTCCGGCGGAAAGCTTTCCATAGGGACGCTCGGCGAGAGCCGTCATATGCGTCATCTCGATCACGGCCTCCGGCGAGAGCGGATCCGGGTAGTAATGACTGACCAGGTCATCGGCGCCGGCATCGGGACGTGCGACTTGGACCGGGGACTCCTCGCGCCGGAAGGAAAGCTGGCCCGGCGTTGGATCCTGTGGTGCGTGGCAGCTGTGGTGGCTTTCGGTGTCGCCACCGCGATTGCCATCGCGAGCTTTTCAGCCAAGAGTTCTCCGCAGATGTGGGGATCGATCGGCGGGATCAGTTTCGCGCTTTCCTGCGCGGCATCCTCGTTGGCTTTTCTCGCGTTGTTTGTCCGCTTCGCAAAGACGCGCAACCGGGTACTGGACAGCCTCCGCGACAACGCTTACGGCGTCTATCTGATCCACTACGCCTTGGTGAGCTGGCTGCAGTATGCGCTGCTAAAAACCGCGCTTCCTGCCATCGCGAAAGGGTCAGCAGTATTTCTGGGAACGCTCGTGCTTAGCTGGAGCGCGACCGCTGCCTTGCGGCGAATACCTGCCGTTGCACGGGTGATCTGACCATGTGAGTCGGTCCGGATCGGGAACCGATCAGACCGCACGGTCGGTAGATGCAGTCACCGGCTGGCCTCTAAGATGGCGTTCGCGCTGACGGTCGACCTGCCCATCATAGCCAAACTCTTCGTAACGCTCGCGCCAGCGCCGCATCGGTCGATCCCTGACCCCGATAATCTCGGTCGCCTGCCGCCAGGTAATCTTCTTCGCCAATGCCCGCAAAATCACTCTCCTGCACTTTCATGGCCCGCTCCATCGCGGCCTTCGAGTCTTCGAGTAAGAGAACATTGTTGCCATGGTCTCCCACCCGCACCGCCTGCCAAGCCGACAGAGCACACGCTATCTCGACCGGACATTTGATGTGCTACCGACCGGTGCCCGGCTATCTTCGGTCCTGGACATCGCAGGAACGTGCCGCATTCTTGGGCGTTTCTCTGGTGGGACACTGATCCGACAAGGCAGCGGGTGCGTCGTAAACCTCAAGGAGTCCTTCCTTTCTCAGAGGTTCTGACCACCCAACAGAAATCACGACGGCTCAGGACTCAACGGAGGCGAGCACCGTCTCGAACCTTGCGAGCAACACGTTCCAGAAAATCATCGAGGGACTGGTCCGGTTGCCGTTCGATTCCGGTCTTGGCGGTGATGCGGTTCGCGATCTGGCGGGCGGTCAGATCTCGGACTGCAAAGTCTAAGCTGTCCCGCCGCTGCAGGTAGGTCTCAATCAGGACAAGTTCGTCGGGTGTGACAGCCAACAGCTGTGAGACCGACTCGGCGGCGGGCTCTCCCACCGCCCACTCGGGTCGGGCTTCGTCTAGACGTTTCTCGTGCACCACGATGCTGCCCGCCAAGTGATCTCCCAGCCGCTGGTTGCGCTGACTGATCATCATGCTGACCAGCCCTACAATGTACAACCCTGGTAGTCCATCCACTGCGCGCAGCAGGTTGCGCGCGACGCCTTCGTAAACATTGAGAGGCCGGCCGGAATCCTTGATTACTCGAATTCCCGCCAGCCGCTTGCCCGGAGTCTGGCCGCTCCAGAGAATTTCAAACAGCGCAAAATATCCCCAGTAAATACAAAACAGGAACATCACGATCAGGGCCGGCATCCAGTTGACTGGGATCCAGTCTCGCCAGAATGGCGCCCACTTCGCATAAGTTGCGGTCGCGAAGAATGCAAAAGATGCTGCGATGTAGAGCAGGAATTGCAGTACAGTATCGAGGGCAAAAGCAAGGAACCGGCTTCCGATCCCGGCAAGCGGAAAGTCCAGTGCGATCTGCTCGGGAGTCTCGATCCTAATTCGATCTTCGGACGGCAACGTGATCTCCACAAATTGGCTCGAACGGCGAAAACCTCATTGGCAACGGCTCGAGCGGCTACTCGAGGAAAGTGCGCGCAACGGCTTTCGCAACCTCGGTCGCAGCGAACTCCGCGAACTTGGCTTGCTCTACCGCCAAATCGCTGCCGACCTGGCCGCGGTACGCGAAGACCCCGGCTCGGTACACTTCGCCCGCTACCTTAATCACCTGCTGGCGCGCGCACACAATATCATCTACTCGACCCGGAAGACGAGTCCATCGATGATCCTGAATTTCTTCCGCGAGACGTACCCGCGCGCATTTCGGCGCAACTGGAGTTATGTGCTGGCGGCACTTCTGGTCTTTGCGGCTTCCGCCCTGGTGGGTGCAGCGCTCACCTGGCAGGACCCCGACTTCAAGCTCTCGGTCCTCGGACCCGGGATGGTGCAAACCATCGAGAAGCGCGAGATGTGGACGCACTCCATCGTTGGCATCAAACCGCTGGCATCGAGCACGATCATGACCAACAACATCAGCGTGGGGTTTACCACCTTTGCCCTGGGCATCACCGGCGGGCTGGGTACCCTTTACATGATGACGTTCAACGGCCTGCTGCTGGGTGTGATTGGAATGGCATGTCATCTCTCTGGCATGAGCCTGAAGCTGTGGGAATTCGTTGCGGCCCACGGCGTGCTGGAGCTGCCTGCGATTTTCATCGCCGGCGGGGCTGGCCTGCGCATCGCCGGAGGCTTGCTGTTCCCCGGATACCTTCCCCGTCGCGAATCCCTGGTGCGCGCGGGCGCCGAGGCCGTGCAACTTCTGCTCGGGTCCATCCCGATTCTGGTGATCGCGGGCATCATCGAGGCGTTCGTGTCTCCGACTGAGCTCGCTCCCCCTCTCAAGTTCAGCCTGGCTGGGGCGCTATTCACGCTCTTGCTGCTATATCTGTTCGCCGTCGGCAGGGGCTCCCCTAAAGTTGACTCCTCTGCTTGACCTGCAGATAGGAGTTCACGAGCAGCGGAGCAAGATCTCCGGATTCGGCTTCAAGAGCCAGTGCACCGCGCTCGCGCAGCCTTGCCAGCAATCGTTCCCTGCGGTGAATGACTTCCTGTGCAGCCGAGACTTCATACATCTCTGCCACGCTGGATGGGCGCTGTGCGGCCGCGCGCTGCAAGTCCGGCTGGCCGATCACTACGAACAACACCAGGTGGCGTGACAGCAGAGCAGACGCGGCCTCAATCACTTCGGGCGTCATCACGGTTTCGGCCAGATCGGTGATCCACACGACAAAGCTGCGCCGTCTCTGGTTACGCATAAGGCGGCTGACCGCGTGCAAATGATCCGCCTCCGAGCCGTCCTCACGCACGCCAGCCAGCGCCTCAAGCAGCTGCCGCAACTGCGCCTTTCCCCGCTCGGCGGGGATCAGGCTCTGAATGGTACGCTTGTACGCCAGTAATCCCACGCGGTCGCCCGCCAGAAGCGCCACCTGAGAGAGTGCCAGCGCCGCGTTCACAGCGTAATCGAGCTTACTGAGCGGGGCCACGCGGGTGCGCATCAAACGACCTGTGTCTAGCACAATCCACACCGTCTGACTTCTCTCGAGTTCGTAGAGCCTGGTCACGAGCTTCCCGCGCCGTGCGGTGGCCGTCCAGCAGATGTCGCCGAAATCGTCGCCTTCCCGATACTCCCGCAGGCTCTCAAATGCGTGTCCGGCACCGCGGATGCGGCTGAATCGCTTCTCCAGCTCGACCTGCCGGCTGCGCATGAGGAACATCGCGACACGCCGGGCATCTCTGAGGTCGGGGTAAACCGTAACCTCCTGCGTCAGGTCGGCGATTGCCCATCGTTCAGCCAAGCGCAGGGCGCTCTGGTAGCGGAGGTAACATGGTGCCACCGTGGCTGGCCCGCGGTTTGTGGGTTGAACGGTGTAGGTGGCCCCGGCTTCACCGCGAGCCGGTACCGTCAGTTCGACAGCCGCTGGCTCGTTCCTGAGCGACGACGGAACATAGTCCAGTATCTGGACGTGTAGCGTGGACTTGGATTGGTTTGCTACCGAGATCTCGGCCTGCGACTCAACCGACAGTGCGAGAGGAGTGGTCCAGCGTCGCCGCACGATGAGGTGGCCGGGCTGGGGAAGCATCCGAAGGTCGGCCAACCACCCCAGCAGCAGCAAAAGGTCCCACCCCACCATCGCGTATGCGAAGCGGCCGTCGACCAACGCCGGCACCAGCCACACCAGCCCCGCCAGGACGAGAAGAAACCAGCTGCGGCCAAAGGAATATCCGAGCCTTGTCGATGGCCGGGGTATGGCCTCGACGGGCGCCGGAATCATGGCCGACCATTCCCTCACTTGGGCAACTCCACGGCGCGCACAACGTCTTGCATCACCTGGTCGGGCGTGATGCCTTCCAGATCTGCCTCCGGTTTCACCATGATGCGGTGACGGAACACCGGTGGCGCGGCCTGCTTCACATCGTCCGGGATAAGATAGTCACGGCCATCCAGCGCTGCGAGCGCCTTTGAGAACATCAACAGGTTGACCGCCGCTCGGGGACTGGAGCCGAGCGACAGGGCCGGCCAGTCACGGGTACGACGCGTCAACTCAGCAATGTAAGCAAAGAGCGACTCCTGCATCTTCACGGCTCGGACTGCCTGACGCGCCTGTGCAAGCCATTCTCGTTCGATCGTTACGATCTCGACATCGTCCAGCCGTTCGGAATCAAAGCCGTTGTGCACGTTGACCAGAAGCTGGACTTCCTCGTCGGCCTCAGGATACGGGACGCGCACCTTTACCAGGAAACGGTCGAGTTGCGCCTCGGGGAGGGGGTAGGTGCCTTCGAAATCGATCGGGTTCTGCGTCGCAAAGACCGCGAAGTCGGCCGACAGCGGAAGCCGCTCTCCGTCGATGGTTACCTGGCGCTCCTGCATGCACTCGAGCAGGGCCGCCTGAGTCCGGGGCGGCATGCGGTTGACCTCATCCACCAGCAGCAGACTCGTAAACACCGGACCCTGGTGAAGCTGGAACGCGCCCGTTGCCATGTTCAGAATCTTGGTTCCGATGATGTCCGCCGGCATCAGATCGGATGTGCATTGCACGCGCTGGAAGTCGAGACCCAGAATTCGCGAGAGGGTTTTGATGGTGAGCGTCTTTGCGATCCCGGGCACTCCCTCGAGCAGGGCATGGCCGTTGCAAAGAAGAGAGACCAGGCATTGCGTCTTCATCTCCTCCTGGCCAACCACCACCTTGCTCATTTCCTGACGAACATGCTGCGCCAGTTTTACGACCGCTTCCATGCTTTCTTCTCCTGAGGTGGCAATGCGACCAGTTGCAGGCGTTCTGCATATCCGAACAGAGTCTGGACCAGCCGCAAGGCCGTTTGAGGCCGCACGCCAGGGTCGTACCGGTAGGATTCACACTCGCGTAGCGTTCCCGCGAATTCCTCATCCTGCAAGCCCCAGCGCCGGCGGACTGCCCGATCCAGATCCTCCACCGGGCTGCCCACGGGCAAACCCAGCTTGCGTGTCAGCAGGTATCGGAAGCGCTGATAGTAGATCTCCACCGCCACGCTCCCCGCATGCGCATGGTCGTATAGCGTGCCCAGAGTGCGCACGAACTCCAGCGGGGACAGCCGGACTTCAGCAGCCGGCATCCACACCGCGCTGCCGCGGCGGGAGAAGGCCAGCAGAACTGCGATGGCGCAAATGGCGAGTTGCAACGCGATCCAGCGCAGGATCCGGTTGCCGGCCTGCCCGGCCGGCGAGCGCTGGTACCCATGTACATATTCGTCCCACAGGATCTGGGTTTGCTCCGGCGCGCCCACCGCCGCCAGCAAGAACTCCAGATTCCCCGCCTCTTTCAGCCCTGCATTGGTAAAAGGGCTTGCCGCCGCCAGCCACAGCACATTCCCCTCGCCAACTTTGTATTCAATGACCACCGGCTTCGCGGAATCACCGTAGAGCGCGACTCCGCCCCTGTCCGCTCGCCAGTAAGCGTTGGGGATCAAAGTGATTTCTGGTGCGGCACGGGTGACAGGCGACAACCCCACAGCCGGAACCCTTTGCCAAGTCGAGGTCACAACAGGTTCGAATACCGACTCATTCTCCGGCAGATAAAAGCCCGCGAACCGTCCCGCGGCCAGAACGCGGCCACCCGATTTCAGGAAATTGTGCAGCTGTTGCCGTTCTTCTTTGGTGGGATACCCAGCCGGCTCCATCAGGATGAGCATCCTGCCCCTTCCGTCTGGCAGATCGCTCATGGGCTGCTCCCATGAAGTCGTTTGATATCCGGATTCCTTGAGCAGAAGGTAGGCAGCCTTCGAGCCGCCCGACGCTGTCGAGTAGATGCTGGGGACCTCTTCGTTCGAATCAGCGCTGCGGTTCAGTAAAACCACCGCCACAACCATGAGAAAGAAAATGGCGCAGGTGATTCCCAGGATCCTTCGGTCGCCAGTGGTCAGTTGCATGGGCAACCGAGTCTCTCCAACTCGACCAGGGTCTGCTGGAATGCCTCCGGACCAGCCTCGCCCATGCCGTACCAGACGATCTCCAGTTTGTTTGTGAGAGCGCGCAGGGCGGGTTGCTGCTCGCTACTCGCGGGGAGCAGACGAAGATACTCGCGTGGAGTGCGAGCGGTGTCGGCGTGCCACGTGCCTTGCGCTTCAAGAAAGGAGATGCCGCTCCAGTACGCGAGGTGGACCGCCTCCCGCCAGTCACCACGGGCCCCGGCGGCCCGCGCTTCCCGGAGCCAGATCGGCCACTGTTTCGTGCTGACCGCGAGCGGCTGTGGCATGATGGTCTCGAGGTTCGCGCTCTCGCGGATCGAACGGTACATCCAATACGCGACCCCGAGCACCGCGAGCACCATTACCCCGTACACCAAGACGTCGCTGATCGTGGGAATCGCGGATGATGCAAACGCCCGCCCCAACCAACGAAACAGCAATTCCATCAACCGTTGTTTCAGCCGGTCCAGCCACGTCGGGCCATGCACGCCCTTGAATTCACGCCGCGCCAGGATGCTGTCTAACAACACATGGCGGGGGCGAACGTCGCTGGGCGGGCGCTGGTAGTCCCGAGCATCGGAGCGCAGCGCATCGAGTTGTGCCCTAATGCGCTCTCGCAACGCGTCGCTGTTCTTCTTCTGCCAGTCTTCCACATCGTGACGCAAGCTCGCGGTCGGGATGTAGAAATCCTTGCCGTCGTCGCGTACCCGCCACGAGGATTCGGGCAAAGCTTGCAGCAGGTCAACACCCGTACTGGGATCGTCCTTAAGTTTTTGTGCGATTCTGTGAGAGTCGTCCAGCGCTTCGATGTATTGCGCCAGGGAAAGCGGGGCCGCAGGGGGCGCATCCTGCGCAGCGCAGAAACCCCATCGACACACGACCAAGATCAGCAGGATCAGCCGGGGTCGTCGCATCGAAAATTACACGCCGACTGCGGGCAAGGGTCCACTCTGCGCGCCATCCAGTGTGCTCATCATGTGCTGCAGATCGAACGCCTCTTTGCGCACGCGCTCGTCATAGTAGAGCAGCGACAAGCCGATGGTCAGCAAGGGACCGACCAGACACTGGCTCAAGAAGGTCCCGATGGGGATCGCAATCAGGGCCCACGTAGGTGGAGGTGCCCCGTGGTGGTTGCGCATGGCTGTGCCAATGAACGCAAGAATCGGCAACTCCCAGGTCATGTAAACCGCGTAGAACAGGACCATGAAAAGGAAAAATACAGCAAATACGCGGCCCCGGTGGCCCTTTGTTAGTTCAGCGCTGCGTTCTACCGAGTCGCGCAACCCTTTGTCTTCCAGGACTGCCACCGGAATTGTGAGCGCCCACATCAACGACAGAATGATCCCGGGAACAATCAGCAGCACGAACCCGATGCCGATGCCGAGCCAATATCCGATCATGATAAGCGCCAACGAAAATATCCGCCCCTTGAGGCCCGCAAATGCCTCTGCGATCGACACCGGTCGGCCAAGGTGGACATGCGAGACTGCGATGACGGTTCCGCCCTGGGAAATGGCTGCTACTCCCAGCGTAATCAGGGCCGTAAGCAGGTTCCATAGCAGGCTGATCCCCGCACCGCCTAGAGCTCTTCCCGGGCGCAGCGCAACCCCGGTAAGTTGGAAGGCGAGCAGCACCAGATGCGGAAAGGCGATGATCCCGACGAACACCAGGAAGTACTTGCGGTAAAGGAAGAATGTGCGATCCAGCAACTCGCCCAGGCTCAGCGGACGTAACTCGGTAAGCATCGCGGCACCCCAAACGGCTGACCAAAATGGCCCATGATAGTACCACAGGTATCTCGGAGGAATTCATGCGTATCTTGCGCGCGCGCTGAGCGTGTCCAGCGAGTAATCCACCGTGAAAAGGTGAACGCGCCGGGTCGGACCCATAGAGTCTTTGATATCCACTGCCGAGACCTGCCCGTGGTCTCCGGTCTCGTAGGCAAACTCGTAGACTCGTCCGCCCGCCAGCGTCTCTCGCCGCACGCGATCGCCGGCCTCGTGCTCGAAAGTGCAAAGCACCACTCCGTCGCGTTTGACGGAATTCAGATGGCCGGCGTTGTCGTAGCCATAATCGGTAACTTGCCCGTGAGCGTCGGTGACGCGAGATAAGTGCCCGGTCGCGTCGTAGTCATAAACGAACCGGTCGCTGGCCTGATCTCGATCTTCGACGGTCTTGATCCGGCTAGCCGAATCGTAGGTGAACACGATTGCGTGGCGCCCCGGGGATACCGCCCGCAAAAGATTGCCGGCGCCATCTCTGCTCAGCGCGAGCCGATCTCCGTTGGCGCGCTCGATCGCAATCAGCGCCGTTTGCTCGGGCCGTTGCGCATTGCCGCCGTCCGGAAAGCGATACACATCCGGTCCTCTCGTGAGCTGCCACCCCGGCCCTGCCCATTGAATCGTCGAGTAAGAAAACTCATGGTTGCCTCGATCGTGGTTATCATAGCGAGCGTCCCAATAACCGAAACCCCAGTTGGAGCGCTGAAAGTGCGCTCGACCTCCTGGTGCCAGTATCAGATCCATCCAGGTAAAGGGCCACCGGTCGCCGACCAGAAAGATGTTGAGATTGTGGTTGCCGCCAACCCCGAACGCGCGAGAACGGGTGTCTTGGGTACGCAACACGCGAGTAAGCTCGAGGGGAATCCGGTCGTCGATCAGAAAATCTGTGCGCTGGTCGAGAACAAGACCATAGCGAAGATCGATCTGCACCGTTTCGAGATCCCGCTCCTTGTACGATCCAGAGCAATCGCGAACCGCGGCAGGCTCGAGATGCGCTCGCTCCGGCTGTGTGTACTGCCGCAGGATGAAACAGGGGTCGCCTTGCCGAACATGTAAGTCCGCCCGGACCTGGGCATCGCTCTCGAGATAATCGTCGCCCAGCTCGTCCAGATCCGAAGCGTCGTCTGCAAATTCGTACATGATGCTGCGGATGTTCCGGCTTGGCTGCAAGCGAAAATGCAGGCTTCCGACGTCCCGCGCAAGCACCTTGCGCAGCCTTCTCTCGGTAACATCGCCGCCCTGGGTCTCGCCGTCTTCGTGCTCCGACAGATGGGCGGTCGAGATAATGGCAAACCGCTCTTCGTCACGGAAACTGAACGCGTAGTTCCATTCGAGGGCGGAGATATACGTATCGGCGTCGGTCAAACCGATCAGAATCGCCTCCGGGTCTGCGGCAAGTTTTGGGTAGCCGGCTTGCATCGCGGTAATAAGATCCTCGGCCACATACTGGCTTCGGGTTGTGTTCTCGGCCCAGGGAGGCAATGGAACCTCAGGCAGTAAGCGGATGGCAGTTTTGTACTTGCGAGAATAGTCCTTCAACAGGGTCGCAATCGTCGACGCTGACTTGATCGGTCCGATCGGCACCAGATATACCATGCCACGCCCGCTTAACTGCTCGGCCGACGCTGCCTTCGACTTTGCTGGCATCGGCGTCCTAGCTCGCCCTTGGCGGTTCGGTAGATTGGCGCGGGGCAACTGTTTGAGGAAGTTATCAAAGTAACCGACCCCAAGCGCCATCACGACCAGAGCACCCATTCCCCAAGTCACTACAAACTTCAGAAGGAGTGCGTCGCTGCGTTTGCGGGTAATTTTGACAATGAGCTCTTTTCGAAGGAGTTCCTTGAACCGGGAATATTCTCCCGGAGGGAAGGCGCGCTTCGGGATCGCGAGCCCATCGCCACCAGGAATCTGCAGAAGCAGCAGGTTTTCTGTCTCATGACAGGCTTCGATGTTCGCCCAGCGGACGTCTCCGCGTCCCTTAGAGCTGTTCCAGCCTAGGGAATCCTCGTCTGCTCCCAATTCGATTGACTCCCCGGCGCGAACCGGTCCCCGAGGCGATCGTTCAGCGCGCAAGCGCCAGAGCAGCGTGCGTTCAACAACCACCAGCAGACCGGCAATGTACAAGACCAGGGCGAACCATTTAGCTCCCGAGAGAAGAAGCGATGTAGCCGCGGCGAGACACAGGACTGCAAGGACATAAAGGTTACGGAAGACGAGTCGCCGCTTCGCCATCCAGATGCGGTAGGCATGTTGCGACTCAACATACTCTTGGGAAGTCAAAGCGTACTTTAGGATCACTAGCCCAGTTACCTCAGGATGAGACCAGATCGCTAGCCGGTCAAATAACCGGTTCGAAGGTCGCCAGACATTCTATCCGAGCTGCGGCGCCATCACGGGAGATCACTTTTGGGAGGCGGGTGGACATTTTCCCACGATGGGAGCGAAAAGGAGCAGGCCAGCAACCTTAAATGAAGCTACCGAGCAGATCGTTTTCTCAGGTACCGGGCGGGGCAGGCGACGGTTCGAGCGGGAACGCGACAGCGATCCTTGCGGTCCTCTGGGTGGACGCTTGTGTCTCACAGCGGTTTTCAATCCGACTCACACTTCGATTAAAGTAGCAGCGCGATGAAGTCCGCAGTTTGCGCTGTCCTCTTGCTTACGGCGAACGCGGTGGGTGCTGAGACGGCCGACCTGCCCGTCAGTTTTGACATCAACGTTGCCGAGCGATTCGCCAATCTTGCGCTCGCGTGTGTCCACAAGCAATATCCGAACAAGATAAGTCACAGCTTGAATAGCGACGCGGATGTGGCCCCGCCACAAAAACTAACGCCCGCGTTCTATGGGTGCTACGACTGGCACTCTTCTGTGCACGGACATTGGCTGCTGGTCCGGCTGATCAGGACTTTTCCCGAAGCGACTTTCACCGCCTCGGCACGCGAAGTCCTGCGACAAAGCCTAACCGGCGAGAACATCGCACAAGAATCGGCGTACCTGCGGGCAGAGGGCAGGGCCAGCTTTGAGCGCCCCTACGGACTGGCTTGGCTGCTTCAACTGGTCGCGGAACTGCGCGAGTGGGACGATCCACAGGCACGCGAGATGAGTACGAACTTGCGTCCGCTGGAAAAGGCTGCATTGGAACGGATGAACGACTGGCTTCCCAAACTTTCTCATCCGGTGCGAATCGGGGAACACTCGCAGACGGCCTTTGCGCTCGGCCTGATGCTCGACTATGCACGCGCCCTGGGGGACACGAAGTTCGCCGACTTGTTGGTCTCAAAATCGCGGCAGTTCTACCTCGAGGACAAAGATTGTCCATTGGCGTATGAACCTTCCGGAGAGGATTTCCTGTCGCCCTGTCTCGGCGAAGCTGATCTGATGCGCCGGGTGCTGCCGAGTCCTGAGTTTGCTCGCTGGCTCAGAGCTTTTCTGCCTCAGATTTCACCCGCGAGAAAGCGGACCTGGTTACAGTCAGTGGTGTCGCCCGATCCCAGCGACCCCAAGTTGGCACATTTGGATGGGCTCAACCTGAGTCGTGCATGGATGCTGGAGGGCATCGCTGCGGGCCTGCCCCAGGGCGACCGCCGCCTGCCGATGATCATGGCGGCTGCCGAGGAGCATAGCCGTGCCGGACTGGCCGCGGTGACTGGCAAGCATTATGAAGGTGGTCATTGGTTGGGGAGCTTTGCGGTTTACCTCGTGACCAAGCGTGGCATTCCCCAGAAGGCACAAATGGCGGCAAGCAAAGGGGATTCGTGACCGGCTAGGTCGGGATCTCTCTCTCTCCAGGAACTCCCCGTCAGAAACTCGCGGTCGTAGTTTTAAGCCGCGGCAGCAACTTCGATGATTTCCAACCCTAGCTGGGCGGCTTTTCGCTTGAGATGAATGACCTGCTGTTTGCGGGTGTTGTGTCTCATAGAACTCGGCTCCTTGGTCTACATATTTCATTCCGTAGCGCAGCATGCGGTAGACGAGCCGGGCGAGTTTGGCGGCCATCGCCTTGGTCGCCACCGGAGGCCCCAGCCGAGTCCGAAATCGGCGGAACTGCGCCCCTAAATAGCTGTCGCTCTCCCGTAAAGTAGTGGCCGCCATCCTTAAGACAGTGGTCGCGCGGTTGTTGGTGGGCATGCGACCTTTGCCAATGACTTTGCCCCCACTGATTTTGTTGTCCGGAGACAGCTTCAGCCAGGAAACAAAATGGTTCTCGGTCTTCCACTTGCTCATATCCCATCCTACTTCGCTGACAACCGTCATCGCCGTCATGACATCGATGCCATCGATCTGGGTCAGGTCCGTACCGGTCATGCGAAACAACTCTTCCCGCAAGTTAAACTGTGGATTGCCTTTCTTCTTCTTGCGCCGTTCCTTTCGGGTCTCTTCCGGCAGAGTGGCTCCCTGGGTCTGATCCTCTAGTCGCGCGAGGTACTGTGCCAGCTGCTGATCGCATTCCGTGATCTGTTTCTGGCAAAACTCGTATCCCGCCTGTTCCTGCCGCAAGACAAACAGCTGATCCTCTTGCCAGTTGCCCTCCAGAGCCTGCACGATCTCTTCCTCGCTGGCCTCCACCCGG
>Ga0137359_10002409_pt1 | contig 15016 bp, 11 predicted proteins | sample Mad1_40_16metaG_FD_108281 | JGI IMG/M metagenome (GOLD analysis project Ga0137359, IMG submission 108281) | Vadose zone soil microbial communities from Angelo Coast Range Reserve, California, USA - Mad1_40_16 metaG | ecosystem: Environmental > Terrestrial > Soil > Vadose zone | place: USA... | reverse complement strand
CTCTGAGGGCTACAAGAGTCTGCAAGAGGGCGACAAGGTTGAATTTGAAATCACTCAGGGGCAAAAAGGCGCCCAGGCAGCAAACGTAACCAAGGCCTCCTAGTCTGGGAGCGGTTTTTCCTTGTGTCCAGATTATTCGTCCCCTCTGGCTGCGGTCGTGGTGTGTCTTGGCCTTCCCAAATACCTGTCCTACCTCAACAGCGATACAATTTCTTCTTCCATGGATAACAAATCCATCGCCAGTGTTCTGTACGAAACTGCCGATTTGCTCGAGATCGACGCGCAAGATGCTTTCCGCATTCGTTCCTACCGAAATGCCGCAGCCGCGATCGAAGCCTTGCCGCAGCAGGTAACAGAACTGATTCAGGAACCCAAGAACCTGCTCGCGGTGCCCGGCATTGGCAAAGGCATGTTGACGAATCTTCAGCAACTTCTTGGGACGGGGCGTCTCGAGGTTCATGCCGAGCTTCTGAAGAAGTACCACCCATCAATGCTGCAACTGCTAAAAATCCAGGGACTCGGGCCAAAAACCATTGCTCTGATCTGGAGCGCGTATCAGATCTGCGACCTCGACGGTGTGGAGAAACTCGCACGCGAAGGCAAGATCCGCGAGTTGCCGCGCATGGGCGAAAAGCACGAACAGAAATTACTGAAGGCGATTGAAGACTATCGCCGAATCGGCGGACGCTTCCTGCTCGAAACCGGTGAAAAAGTGGCCCAGCGATTGTGCGAACACCTGCTGAGCATTCCGGGCGTGGAAAAAGTGACGCCAGCGGGATCGCTTCGTCGCGGGCGGGATACGGTCGGAGACCTCGACATCCTCGTTACAGGCTCCGCCGGCGCTACCGACGAAACGCGTCAGAAAATCGCCGAACATCTGCTGCTCTTTCCGGGGCTGATGGAAATCTTCGCGCAGGGAGAAAACAAGATCAGCTTCCGGCAGCGCGATGGCATGCAAGTGGACATTCGCCTTCTGCCACCCGAATCGTTCGGCGCCGCCATGCAATACTTCACCGGATCAAAAGGGCACAACGTAGCACTCCGGCAGCGCGCACTCAAGATGGGGTTCACCCTCAACGAGTACAGCCTGGCGGAGCTCGAAACTGAACAACCGGTCGCCGGCGCGAACGAAGAAGATATTTACGCGAAACTCAAGCTCCACTTCAACCCGCCAGAATTGCGCGAGAACCTCGGAGAAATCGACGCCGCTGCCAAGCATGCACTTCCCAAACTGATCGATCTGCCGGACATTCAGGGCGACGTCCACATGCACACTGTCGAAACCGACGGACGCAACACGATCGAAGAAATGGCGGAAGCCGCTCGCGAGCGCGGATACCAATACATGGCAATCACCGATCACTCGAAGAATCTCGCCTTCGCGAATGGTCTCACCGATGAACGCGCACTGCTCCACATCGAACGCATCCGTGCGGCTGAGAAAAAACTGAATGGCATCCGCATCTTCGCGGGCATCGAAGTCGACATCCTCGGCGACGGCACACTCGACCTCTCCGATTCCGTGCTCGAACAAATGGATGTCGTGATTGCCAGCGTGCACTCACATTTCAATCAGGACCGCGACACCATGACCGCGCGCCTGGTGAAGGCGATTTCCAATCCAAACGTCTCCATCCTCGGTCATCCCACCGGGCGCCAATTGCTGCGACGCGATGCCTATCCGTTCGACCTGGATGCGGTACTGAAGGCAGCGTTAAAGCACAAGGTTGCAATGGAGTTGAACTCCTACCCTGACCGGCTTGATCTAAGTGACGTACACCTGCGAGCCGCCAAGCAGGTTGGCGTGAAGGTCGTGATCAATACCGACTCCCACCACACCTCACATCTTGAAAAGATTCGTTTCGGCGTCACCCAGGCTCGGCGCGCATGGCTGACGAAAGACGATGTGCTCAATACCCGCCCTGCGCAGGCGTTCGCCAAAGCGATGAAGCATGGTTGGTAGTGGCAGGGTAATTCAGGGCAATAGATTACCCACAATAGGCTCGGAGTTGCCCTTCCCCCTGCAAACCGGTTCACGCGAATTGGCGGATCGCGTTTAGAATGAAGCTTCAGGCAGAATCGTGAGGCCGATTATTGGTCTCCGGCTTGCTGAATAAGGGTGGTTTCCCGCCCCCGCCTTAACGTTGCCATGCATATCCTCAGCGAACCCGGGGCGCCAGAAATCAGCCGTACCAACAGTGGCCAGCCCGCAATCGCGCCTCTGGGGATCAATCCATGGTCGCTCTCGCCTGCGGACCGGCCCCAGCTCAGGACAGGCGTGCTGTTGGATAGCCCGAAGCTCGCGCTCTTCTGCGCCAAGATTATCCAGGACATCCAGACCAGCAACTTCGCCAGGATCGAATTGCTCGTCTACCGCAAAGCTCCATCGCAGCAACCCGCCAGTCCCAACCGTGGTCCACTCAGCGGCCTGAGCAAACGGCTTTTTGATTCCAGGTTGCGGAAGCGCGTTCTGTACGACCTCTACCTTCGTCTCGATCAGCGCATGAAGCCAAAGAATCATCCTTTGGACCAGCGCGATTGTTCCGATCTCCTGGCCGGGATCGAAAGCATCGAGGTCGAACCGATCGGGAAAAAATTCGTCCATCGTTTCCCGGAAGAAACCCTCGATCAGATCCGGGCAAAGAATCTCGACGTGCTGATACGGTTCGGATTCAACATTCTGCATGGCGACATTCTGAAGGCGGCACGTTACGGCGTCTGGTCATACCACCACGGCGACAATGATTTCTATCGCGGAGGACCAGCACATTTCTGGGAGCTACACGAGGGCTCGCCTCTTTCCGGAGTAATTCTGCAAGTGCTCACGGAAGAGCTCGATGGAGGGCTGGTTCTCTGTAAGTCTCAATTTACGACAAGGTCGACGGTCAGCATGTCGGTGAATCGTTTCGCACCGTATTGGGGAGCGGCCGACCTGGTGATTCGAAAACTCAATGAGCTTCATCAATTCGGATGGGAACACCTGGAGAAGACTGTGGTTCCTCCCGCGCCGTATCAAGGCAAGCGGAAGCTTTACCGCCTGCCCACCAATTCCGATATCGTCAGCTGGCTGGCGCCGGTCTTTCTCAAGAAGGCAGTTCGGTACCCGTTTCGGAAGCCAAGGATTCAGCATTGGCAGATTGCGATGCGGAATAACGGCAAACATCTACTCGAAAGCGACGACCTCGAAGGATTTCGGTGGATCGAGGCTCCCAAAGGCTATTTCTGGGCTGATCCCTTCGGCTTCGAGCACGCCGGAAAGAACTGGGTTTTCTTTGAGGAGTTTTCCTATCAAAAGAACCGCGCGTGGATCTCGTGCGCCGAGGTCTTGCCCAACGGGAGGTTGGGTTCGCCGATCGTGTGTCTCGATAACCCGCATCGCCACTATTCCTATCCACATATATTTCGTGACGGCACCGATATTTTCATGGTTCCGGAGTCCTATGACTCCCAATGCGTCGATCTTTTCCGATGCGAGGAATTCCCGAACAAGTGGATCCACGAGCGCACTCTTTTTCAAGGCCGTTTCGTAGACACGACAATTTGGCAGCACGATGGCCTGTGGTGGATGATGACCACTCGGGCGGAACCTGATCCCCGAGCCGGCGTGCTTTTTTTGTACTACTCGGAATCTCTGGCGGGAGAGTGGAAGTTTCATCCCTCGAATCCGATTTCCACCGATGCCCGAAACGATCGCGGCGCGGGGCGGGTGTTTCGCGCGGGAGATCGTCTGATTCGTCCGAGTCAGAGCCACTGTCCGATCTACGGCTACAGCTTTTCCCTGAACGAGATCGCCGCGCTAACTCCGGCACAATACTCGGAGCGGGTATTGACCACCGTCACTCCCGAATTCTGGAAAGGTTTTTGCGCGGTTCATACTTACGATAGAACTGGCAATATTGAGTGGATCGATGGGGCAAGGATCGCCCCATTGAAGGATGTTGCGATCAGTCAAGATCGGAAGACCTAGCTGGACTTCGCGAAACAATAACATGTCAGAAATCACGATTCAGGCCGAACGAGAAACGGACGTGGCTGCCGTTAGAAAGATGGATCGCAGCCGGCGTCCCGTGTTCGTGATGGGATGCCATCGCTCCGGCACCAATCTGCTTTATGACACGCTGCTTTCAGCCGGGGGCTTTGCTGTTTATCGCGGATACGCGCCCATCTACAAGATGCTCATCCCCAAATTCGGCAGCCCGGAAAATCGGGCGAATCGAACTCGGCTGGTCGAAACCTGGCTGCGGAGTAAAGGCTACCGCCGATCGGGGCTGACGGCGAAGGACATCAGAGCCAAGCTCCTGGACGGTTGTCGCAATGGCGGGGACTTCATTCGCATCATCCTGAATGAAATTGCGCGAGGGCAGAACGCACAGCGCTGGGCGATTTACGACCCCGATAATGTGTTGTACGTTCCGCAAGTGAAAGCCGATCTTCCCGAGGCGCTGTTCATTCACATCATCCGCGATGGCCGGGACATCGCACTCTCGCTGAAGAAGATGGAAGGATTCAAACCGCTGCCCTGGAACATCGCGTCATCGCGGGACCTGCTCGCCACCGCAGCATATTGGGAGTGGATGGTCCGCAAAGGGCAGGCTCATGGGCGCAATATCCCCGACGATTACATCGAAATACGCTACGAGGACCTGGTTTCGAAACCACATGAGACGCTGGCAACACTGAGCACGTTCCTGGATCACGAATTGAATTACGACCGCATCCAGCAGGCGGGCCTCGGCAGAATCCGAGAGACGAATTCCTCTTTTCGCGAAGAACCTTCCAGTTCCCAGATCAAGCCCATGGAACGATGGAAGGAGCGGCTGACTCCGGAACAAGTGGCCGCACTGGAATCATTGATCGGGGACTGCCTGCAGGAATTCGGCTACACGCTGACTACTCCGCCGGAGAAGCGAATTCCCGGGTTGCGCGAAAGATGGATCAAGACGTTCTATCCCGCGCTGCTGGAGAGCAAACTGTGGCTGAAGACCAGGACTCCGCTGGGGAAATTCGCGAATTTGTCGGTGTTGGAACTCTCCGATGACATCCCGGAAACGAGCGTGGCGAAGTGAACGGTCCCTTTTTTGGACGCGCGCTGTTGTCCATGACCGGCCGCTTGCGAGGTTTCGATACCCTCGGTGCGCTCAGGGAAATTGAAGGTGCTCCGTTCCGCTCGTCCGACGAAATCCGCCAGACCCAGTTCCGCGACCTTTCAGCGCTGCTGACGCACGCCGAAACCCATGTTCCCTACTATCGCGAACTCTTCCGGAAGCTCGGCATCCGAAGCCAGGACATCCAAAACTGGGAAGACTTTTTTAAGCTCCCCGTGCTGACGAAAGACATCATCCGCGAACGGCAGAAAGACTTGATTCGCGAGGACGTCCCGCTGGAAAAACTCCGTCCCCATTTCAGCGGGGGGTCCACCGGAGTACCTCTCAAGTTTTTTCGCAGTCACGAATATATGGTGGCAAGCGACGCTGGATCCTATCGCAACTTGCAGCAGTGTGGATGGCGTCCGGGCGAAATGATCGCATTCTTCTGGGGTGGCAACGACAAACTCTACGGCATGTCCCGCCTGGAATTCGAAGCGCGGCAGTTCATTCGGCGCACCTACCAGTTCGATCCTTTTCATAGCGGAGAAACTGATATGACTGGCTGGGCAAGGACGTTCCGCCGCGTCCAGCCTCGGGCCATCCTGGGATATGCGTCGACAATCGCGCGCTTTGCAGCGTTTCTCGACACCCAGAAGAAATCCGTCGGCGGAATCAAAGGAGTTTTCACCACCGCTGAGAAACTGTACCAACCACAGAGGGAAGTCATAGAGCGGGTCTTCCAGTGCAAAGCGTTTGATTGTTATGGTTCGAGCGAAGTGCAGAATATCGCCGCGGAGTGCCCCCGGGGTAACATGCACATCAATGCCGATTTCGTCGTTATGGAAGAAGACAAAGCTGCGGACGGTGGTCCCAGCCCACTCCTGCTAACCTCTCTGAAGAACTGGTCGATGCCCTTCGTTCGTTATCGCAATGAAGACTGCGGATCGCTGTCGCAGGATAAGTGCACCTGCGGCAACAACTTTCCCTTGATGCGGCTCGAGATCGCGCGCACCAGCGATAATTTCCTGTTTCCCAACGGACGTGTCGTGCACGGCGAGTTCTTCACGCATTTGATGTATGGCAGCGACGGAATTGCAATCTTCCAGTTTCATCAAACTGCGGTGGATGAAATCATCTTGTCGATTGTGCCGGGAACTGGAAATCCGCAGGCGCGCGAAGAAAAGATCCAGGATTCGATTCGCCAAATACAGTCGCTGAGCCCCGAACAGCCCGTACGGGTCGTGGTACGCGAGGTAGACGCCATCCCGTTGTCGAACGCGGGGAAACATCGTTTCACGCGCTCGGATGTCAACTCCACCGGCTCGCCGGCGCGGGACGAGACAGCCGCGGAAATGAGTTCCTGACCCATGCCTGACTCTTTGTGGAAGCACGCTTTCGAGCCAAGAGTGGGCATCGCTCGGCTTCCGTCGGCGGCCTATCCCAGCGGTCCCGAGAGCGAGAACGAGGTGTCAAAAGCTCTACGTCGCCTCGCGGGTGCATTGGGGTGGTCGGATGAACGCGGCCCATTCGGCAAAGTGGTTCCAAAAGGCGCTCGAGTCCTGATCAAACCGAATCTGGTGCTGCACAAGAATGAAGGCGCCAGCGGAATGGATTGCCTGGTGACTCACACTTCGGTGATTCGAGCCGCAGTGGAAGGCGCGCTCCGCACCGACGCAGCGGAGGTCGTAGTCGGCGACGCTCCCATTCAGGGATGCGACTTCGATGCCATGGTGGAAAGCATGGGACTGCGCGCGTGGGCCCGCGAACAGACGGCCCGTGATCCGCGCTTCAAAGGTCCGCAGGACTTTCGACGAAGAACCGGCGTGCTCGTCCACGGCGTGCGCGTGGCGTCGGAGAACCTGCAACCGATCGAACGCTTTTGCCTTTTCAACCTTGGCCGCGACAGCGTCCTCGAACCAATCAGCAACGGCGACGGCCGCTTTCGTGTCGCGTGGTACGACCACCGCCTGCTCGCGAAAACGCACTACCCGGGCGTGCATCAGTACCTGGTGGCGCGCGAGGTCGTCGATGCCGATGTCATTATCAATCTGCCCAAATTAAAGCTGCACCGGAAAGCGGGCATCACCTGCGCTCTGAAGAACCTGATCGGCATCAATGGCAATAAAGAATATCTGCCGCATCACCGTCTCGGCGGATCGCAGGGCGGCGGCGACAACTACCCCGGCAACAGTCCGGTGAAGCGGGCGCTCGAGTACGTGCGCGACCGCCAGAACATCACCAAATCGCGTGCGGCTAGCCAGGGATTGAGCCTCGTCGCCGCCGTTCTCGCCCGCACCGCGCGCGGCCTCGGCGACCACTTTGGCGCCGACGGTTCCTGGCATGGCAACGATACCGTCTGGCGGACATGCCTGGATTTGAATCGCATTCTTCTCTATGGCCGGTCGGATGGAACCATGAGCGACGAAATCCAGCGCCGGGTTCTTCACATCGCGGACGCTGTGATCGCAGGCCAAGGGAATGGACCTCTGGCACCCGACCCGCTCGCGTTGGGGCTAATCGTTGGCGGGAATAATGCTGCGGCCGTCGATTGGGTGGGCGCTCATCTGCTCGCACTGGACCCCGAGAAGGTTCCCCTGACCCGTCACGCTTTTGACCAGTTCCGCTGGCCGATCGCAAGCACTTCGAGTGAAAGTGTTAGTGTCATTGGGGACCTGGGCGAGGGCGTTCCCGTCTCAGTGGTCGAGACGGTACGACAACCAGTGCATCTTCCGCTCGGCTGGCGGGTAGCGGCGGCCGGGCAAAGGTCGCCACGAGATACAAGTCCGCAGGAGCTCGCGACAATTGGACAGTCAGCGAACCCAACGGACGGTTAATCACTTTCCAGTCCTGGCTCCCGTCTGGACATCGCGGGAGAGGGCGTAAAATAACACGTGCGCTTCCTTTTCCCAGGGGCGCAATAACCGCATTTCTTTGCACATTCAAGGCTACCGGCAGCTTTGAGTTGGCGCCGTTTGCGTTATAATATTGTTTTCAACAATATACAGAGGTTGCAACGAGTGCATTACGGAATTGGAATTGCTCCCTTGTAGTGTTACAGACTTTCTTGCTCCCCTTCAGCCCCCTGCGGGGAGCTTGGCGCACCAAAATAATGAAAATTGAACGCCTGCCCCTGGCAATCTTCGATCAAACAGGAACTTGAAATTCACAATCCCGGGAGGATTACTGCATTGACCGCTTTAGTCAGTCACCTTATCGCCCCACACGGGGGAGAACTTGTTCAGCTGCAAGTGCCGGCCGAGCGCGCCGCGGAGTTGAAAGCGCAATCGAAAGACTGGCCGTCCTGGGATCTGACCGCGCGCCAGCTTTGTGACCTTGAGTTGCTGATGAGCGGTGGCTTCTCGCCGCTGCGTGGATTCCTGAACCGCGCTGACTATGAAAGCGTCTGCGCAAACATGCGGCTGGCCGATGGAACATTGTGGCCGATGCCGATCAACCTCGATGTCACTGAAGACTTTGCCAAGAAGCTGACGCCGGGTACCAGCAAGATTGCATTGCGCGATCCCGAGGGCGTGATGCTCGCCGTAGTGCACGTAGAAGATGTATGGCAGCCCGATCGCGCTGCCGAAGCGAAGGCAGTTTTCGGATCGACCAGCGCCGCGCATCCGGGCGCCGACTACGCAATCAATAAGTCGAATCCGTGGTACGTAGGCGGAAAAGTTGAAGGACTGCAAGAACCGTCTCATTACGATTTCCGCGAGCTGCGTTTGACGCCGGCAGTTCTCCGGGAAGAATTTCAGCGCCTGGGCTGGACGAAAATCGTGGCCTTCCAGACGCGCAATCCCATGCATCGCGCGCACGTTGAGTTGACGATGCGGGCCGCCAAGCAGGTCCAGGCAAACCTACTGATTCATCCTTCGGTCGGGATGACCAAGCCCGGCGATGTGGATTACTTTGTCCGTACACGCTGCTATCAGCTCCTGCTCCCCAAGTATCCGCACGGCACGGCAAAAGTCTCGATGCTGCCCTTGGCTATGCGCATGGGTGGACCTCGCGAAGCCGTCTGGCACGGGCTGATTCGCAAGAACCACGGCTGCACCCATTTCATAGTTGGCCGCGATCATGCCGGACCCGGCAAAGATACCGATGGCAAGAACTTCTACGGTCCCTACGACGCTCAGGAACTCTTCAAGAAACACGAAGCGGAGATGGGCGTCACCATGGTTCCCTTCCAGATGATGGTCTACCTCGAAAACGAAGACCGCTACGTTCCCGCGGATGAAGTTCCACAGGGCGCGAAAGTGCTCGACATCTCCGGAACGGAACTGCGCAATCGCCTGAACGAAGGCCGCGATATTCCGAGCTGGTTTACCTATCCAGAAGTCGTGCAGGAACTGCGCCGCAGCTATCCTCCACGGCACAAACAGGGCGTGACGATTTTCTTTACGGGCCTCTCTGGGTCGGGGAAGTCAACCATCGCCAACGCGCTGATCACAAAATTCCTCGAAACCGGCGGACGTCCAGTCACCCTGCTCGACGGTGATCTGGTCCGCAAGAACCTGTCTTCGGAACTGGGATTCTCGAAAGAGCATCGCGACATCAACATTCGGCGCATTGGCTATGTCGCTTCCGAGATCACGAAGAACGGCGGCATCGCGGTGTGCGCGCCGATCGCTCCGTATGAAGCGACCCGCAAGGCCGTCCGCCAGATGATTGAACCGTTCGGAGGCTTCATCCTGGTACACATTGCAACTTCGATCGACGTTTGCGAACAACGCGACCGCAAGGGCCTGTACGCCAAGGCACGCGCCGGGATCCTCAAGGAATTCACGGGTATTTCCGATCCTTATGAAGCGCCCGCGAATGCCGAGGTTGTGATTGACACCGGGAAGTTGAGTCCCGAGGAAGCTGCGCAGACCATCCTGCTCCACTTGGAACGCGAAGGCTTCATCGGCGTAAACGGCAACAGTTAGCGAAAGTCAGGCCGGACTTAGGTTCGGCTACTAGTGTCCGGGGCGACATGGAACTCGTGCTGGCAAAGATTCTGATCGGCTTCGCAGTTGGAACGCTGATCGGGTTAACGGGATTGGGCGGCGGCGTGTTGCTGCTGCCCACCCTCATCTTTGGACTGCACGTTCCCGCCATTATCGCCGTGGGATCGGACGCTCTGTTTAACTTCTTCACGAAGATTCCCGCCAGCTTCGTTCATCTCTCGCGGCGTACCGTTCGCCGAAAAGTCGTACTGGCGATGGCGGTAGGCAGCATTCCCGGGTCGTTCCTCGGAGTAACCTTTCTGCAACACTTGCGCGTTTTGCACGGCGACGGTGTCAACGACTTCATCAAGTCCGCAGTGGGGCTACTACTAGTATGTATTCCCACCCTGCTGCTGTTCCAGGGACGCATCGAAGAACACATGGCAAAGCGGCAGCCGACGCTCAAATCTTTTGTCGGCATGAGCTTCATCGGACTATTTGGCGGATTCCTGGTCGGGATGACCTCGGTGGGTTCAGGCAGCATCATCATGATGCTCCTGCTGTTGTTTTATACCTACGCGCCCAAGGTCATGGTCGGCACTGATATCGTCCACGCGGTGATTTTGACCGGCGTCACGAGCTTATTGCACTCCAGACTTGGAAATGTGGATTTCAATCTGGTAGGCACCTTGTTGATCGGCTCGATCCCAGGCGGACTGCTGGGATCCTATTTGAGCACTCGAGTGCCGGTGCTATGGCTGCGCAGAATCTTGTGCGCTGTGTTGCTGACAACCGGCGCAAAAATGTTGTGGGCGTAAAGAACAGTTCTCAGATCCCGGTTCTCAGTTCTCAGTACAATTTTGAGACTGAGGCGATCAGAAACCGGTTTTTACTGAGAACTGAGAACCGGGATCTGAGAACTTCTTATGAATGACACTCTGCAACGCATTCACACCGCCCTTGAGGCAGCACGGGAAGTGCTGAACCGCTTCACTCCAGGCGCCATCGAAACTGAATACAAATCCGGACACGATCCCGTCACGGAAGCTGATCGCGCGGTCGACGAGGTTCTGAAGAAGAATCTTCTGCGTGACGACGAGGGCTGGCTCTCGGAAGAAACTGTGGATGATTTCACGCGTCTCGACAAGCAGCGCGTCTGGGTGGTCGACCCTTTGGATGGAACGCGGGAGTTCGTGCAGGGTATTCCCGAATTCTGTGTTTCGATCGCGATGGTCGAAAATGGCATTCCGGTCGCGGGTGGAATCTGCAATCCCGCAACCAACGAATTGATTCTCGGATCGCGCGAGACCGGCGTCACCTACAACGGGAAGCCCGCTCAACCAAGCCAGCGCAAGGATCTGCACGGTGCGCTCGTACTCGCGAGCCGCAGCGAAGTGAAGCGCGGCGAGTGGAAGCAGTTCGAGGCCGCGGAATTTAACATCCGCCCGATGGGCTCGGTGGCCTACAAGCTGGGCTTGGTTGCTGCGGGTCTCGCCGACCTTACTTTTACGCTGGTTCCGAAGAACGAGTGGGACGTCGCTGCTGGAGCTGCTCTGGTCGAAAGCGCCGGCGGATTTATCCTGGCTCTGGACAATACGCCGCTGCGTTGCAATCAGAAAAATCCATTGCTGGCCGGTTTACTGGGTGGCGGTCCGTTCCTGCGCGCGCCGCTGCTCGAAATGCTCGACCGCCATGCACAGGCCGTGGGTGAAGAAAAGACGCCCTGAAGCCGGCTACCGCTCTTCACTTGCGCACAATCCAATGTCTCTCTCGCGCATCGTCTTCCTGATGTACCACGAACTCGAAGTCCCGGATCGGAAGCTGGTCCAGTCCGAGCCCGGCTACCTGCGGTATATTTTGTCGCTCGACAGGTTTCGCGAACAGATGCAGTGGCTCAAGGATTCTGGGTTTCGAGGCCTGAGCGTGAGCGACGCCCTGCTTTACCCAGCCGAGCCTGGCGTGTGCATTACATTCGACGACGGTTGCGAGACCGATCTGATCGCTGCCGCTCCAGTGCTTCAGGAATTCGGCATGCGCGCCACTTTCTATCTCACCGCTGGTTTCCTCGGCACGCCCGGTTATCTCAGCGCTGATCAGGTGCGCCAGGTGGGTTCGCTCGGCTTTGAAATCGGATGCCATTCGATGACGCATCCTTATCTCTCCGATTTATCGGATGCCGAACTGGGCCATGAGATCGTCGACGCGAAACTCCAGATCGAAAACATCCTCGGCCATGGCATCGAGCACTTCTCCTGCCCTGGAGGGCGCTATGATCAACGCACGCTTGAGACGGCGCGTCGCGCCGGATTCCGCACTGTTGCGAACAGTAAGTTTCACGCTAATACCGCTTCCATCAGCCCGTACCAACTGGGCCGAGTGGCGATGGTGCGCGACCTGTCCCTGGAAGAGTTCGGCGCCATCTGCCAGGGCCGAGGATTGTGGAAGAAGCACTTGCAGGACTGGACCCGGCACGGTGTACGACGAGTTCTGGGAAACCGCGTGTACGATCAAATCCGCGCCGCTTTGCTGGGGGAACAGCAGCATTAACGCTAGATGATTCGTGCGGTCAGTGCTAAAATCTGGCTGCCATAAATGTCTTCGGGCTGATGGATGCCCGTTCACACGCAATAGACAGCGGCACCGGCAAGACTATCGGAACAAAGGATTTAATCGGGATTGTTGTGTTCCGAGAACGCACTTCCCGGAGAACGATATGGTCGAAAATCGCTCAACGGGTCAGCCTAAACCGCGTAGCGCCCGCTCTAAGGCTCCAGTCTTTGTGCTAGGTTCCCATCGTTCCGGCACCAAATTGCTTTACTACTCACTTCTTTCGGCCGGAGGTTTTGCCGTGTTTCCGGAAGAGAGCGCCATCTACACCGTGGTTGGAGTGCACTTTGGCGATCTTGCGATTCGTGGCAACCGCCGCAGACTGCTCGATGCCTATTGCAACAGTGGGCTTTTTCTCGCGACCGGACTGGATCGCAGCGATATCGAGCAACGCGTGATCGAAGAATGCCGCAATCCTGGCGACTTGCTGCGCATCCAGATGGAAGCGATCGCGCGTAAGCAAGGTGTCGAGCGGTGGGCCGAATCTACGCCGAAGCACATACTCTCTCTTCCGCTGGTCAAAAGTCAGATCCCCGATGCCCTCGTCATTCACATGATTCGCGACGGCCGCGATTCTGCGGCATCCCTCTATCGTATGAAGGGGTTTCGTTCGCTGCCGTGGGATCGGAGCCGCCACCACTTGGCGTGCGCCATGTTTTGGCGATGGCTCGTGAGCGCGGGGCGACGCTATGGCCGGGCGCTCGGGCCCGATTATATGGAAGTGCATTATGAGGATTTAGTCCGGAATCCGCGCGAAACGCTGGCGCGCATTGGCGAATTCATCGATCACGATCTGGACTATGATCGCATTCAGCAGGTCGGGCTGGGATCGGTAAACCGTCCAAATTCTTCATTCCATGGAGACAGCAAGGAAGCTGTCACCAACACCTTCGGCCGCTGGAAGCGCGTGTTCACGCCTGCGCAGGTTCGCGAGATTGAGTGGTGCATTGGCGAGTTGCTGGTTGATACTGGATACACGTTGGAAACGCCGGTTGCAGAGTTGCGGCCGGCGTTGTCTGTGCGCTCGATGAATTTTCTCTACCCTTTTTATCTGAACACCAGGCTATGGCTGAAAATGAATACACCAGTGGCCCGCCTCGAGGACCGAAAAGGCATGGGCGTCGCAGCGTGTGTACCTAGCGGCGATCGCACCATCCAAACTCAGTAAGGCACAACTGCGTTCTCTCAGCACAGCCTATCGCTAGGCCTACCTTACGGGCCAGTTCGCAAACCTGACCGGAGCTAGCCCGAGAAACAATCGCATTGAAGTTCATCCTGCCCTTTGAACCACCCGTTACCAACGTGCCGCCAGCTCGCTCTGCCTCTTTGTCTTTACCGGGATTTGGGTGCACCAAACAAGTAACCATGTACTAGTTACTGACCTTCCTCGCGTTACAGACCAGAACGGCGCGAAAGCCGTGCCCAGCACCGTGTCCACCATGGCATGTCCCAGCGCGTTGTACCTCACCCTGCCCTCTCGGCACCTTTCCGCTTTTCACGAAGCCCGATAGTTTCGACGCTGAGGACTCGAGCTACCGGTCCCCCAATTTCAGTAATCGAGGGCTCGTGATGTCCAAGCTGAATTGCAGGCTATTTCGCGGAAGGCTTCGTGCCACCGCATTGCTTCTTTCTCGGTCCCGGATCGCTGCTTGCGCATTGCTGTTGATCGGCGCAATGCTCACCGCCTCGTGCGGCTTCATAACGCAGAGTGAAGCCGGCCAAAGCAGCAGTAACACCTTGACTCTTTCTGGAACGTTTCCCGGAGGCATGACCAATCAGGCATATAACGCAGTGCTGACGGTCAGTGGCGGAAGCTCACCCTACCAGTTCGTCATCAAATCCGGTAGTCTGGCCTCCGGGCACGACTCTGAACCCGGTTACCGGCTCGGTCTCCGGAACTCCCACCGCTACGGGTTCGTACGTTTTCGAGGTAGGAGTGACTGACGACCCGTTGCCTCACCATGGCAGTCAGAACTTTGCTATCTCCATCGGCCAGCAGGGGGGAGGCGGCATTCGTGTCACAGTGTCGCCGACGAGCGTCAACATCCCCTCCGGTCAGGTACAAGCATTTACGGCCGCAGTTACCGGTACTGACAACACTGCCGTGACCTGGGCAGCGTCAGCCGGATCGATAACTAACGGCGGCAGCTTCACAGCACCGGTGGTAAGCGGGGTCACGACCGTGTACGTAACGGCGACCAGCAACGCGGACAGCAAAATACGGGGAGTCGCCACGGTCGTGGTCGAACCGCTGAATGCACAGCCTCCGGCAATCACTACCAGCTCCTTACCGGACGGGCGTACCGGAAACGCTTACGATGCGGGGTTTACCGCGACGGGAGGAACACTGCCATACAGCTGGACCGTTTCTCAAGGCAAAATTCCCCAAGG
>Ga0137359_10002408_pt1 | contig 15017 bp, 15 predicted proteins | sample Mad1_40_16metaG_FD_108281 | JGI IMG/M metagenome (GOLD analysis project Ga0137359, IMG submission 108281) | Vadose zone soil microbial communities from Angelo Coast Range Reserve, California, USA - Mad1_40_16 metaG | ecosystem: Environmental > Terrestrial > Soil > Vadose zone | place: USA... | reverse complement strand
TCCCCCGCTCGCGGGGGAGGGTAGGGTGGGGGCCATGGCGAAATCCGGGACAACTGCTTCAGCTCCCCTCCCCCTTGTGGGGAGGGGTCGGGGGGTGGGGGTCGGGAGATGTGGCACCTCAGTGCCCCACGGCATGCCCCCCCCACCCGACCCTCCCCCACAAGGGGGGAGGGGGCTGCCCCGCTTCGCTCCATGCGGGCAACAAATCTTGGGAGGGGATGACAATGACGAATTCTCGGTTGATCTTGCGTTCCTTGATGTTTACGGCGCTGGCGGTCACGATCGCGTCCGGCGTCCGGGCCCAACAGTCGAAACCAGAGACCAAGCCGCCACCCGCTGCCCACGCGCCGACGCCTGCTGTCATCGACCGCAACGGCGTGCTGATCCTGATCCGTTCGACCCTGCTCGCGCTCGACCAGGCCAACAAGACCGGCAACTACACGGTGCTGCGCGATCTCGGCTCGCCTGGCTTCCATACCAATACCGCGGCGCGGCTCGCCGAGATCTTCGCGGCCCAGCGCAAGGACAACATCGACCTTTCCGGCACCGCCGTGCTCGACCCGCAGCTTACCCTGCTCCCGCAGATCGAGGCCAACGGCATGATGCACATGGCGGGCTTCTTCCCGTCGGTGCCGACCCAGGTCAACTTCGAGATGGCCTTCGCACCGGTGGACCGGCAGTGGCGCTTGTTCGGCGTCTCGGTTTCATTCGGCCAGGCAGCACCGGTCGCCCCGCCGTCCCCCGAGCCGCCGCCCGAATCCCAGCCCAAGGGCAAGGCGCCGCAGGCGCAGGCTGCGCCGCCCAAGGGCAACGCGCCTCAGGCGGCGTCGCCAAAGGCGGCGGAGCAGGCAAAACAGTGATCTGCGCTCCCGGAACGCGGGCCGGTGATATCGAATCATCGCGCGGAGCAGCTAGCTTGAGCCCTCCCCCCGCTTGTGGGGAAGGCAGGGTGAGGGGGCGTTTCCACAACCTCAGACTGGCGGGGATGCCCCCTCACGCGACCCGCTCCTCCCTCTCCGGGGAGGCACCAGCAACCTCTCCAAGCAGGGAGAGGTAAGGAAGCGTCGTAGCCCCGATTAGCGTCAGCGAAATCCGGGATCGGCCTATTTATGCGGCGACGCTATCCCCGGGTTTCGCTACGCTCAACCCGGGCTACGAGAACCGACTCCTGATTACTGATCCCTGATCCCCGATCCCTGAGCACTGATCCTAGGACGACACAATGCTTCCCTTCAGCGAGCTCAACTCTATGAACGTCATGTTCGCGACCCCCTGCTACATCTCCGGGGTCACCATGAATTACGTCGCGAGCGTTTTCAGCCTCGCGCTCGACTCCAAGCATGTCGGGCTCCCTTGCATCCTCCACCTCCATAGCGAGAGCCTGATCACCCGCGGCCGCAACGTGATCCTGATCAAATTCCTGTCGGAGGAATCCTTCACTCACCTGTTCTGGATCGATTCCGACATCGCCTTTAAATCAGAAGACGTGTTCCGCCTCCTGCTGGCGGACCGCGACGTCGCAGCGGGCGTCTACCCGATGAAGCGCTTCAACTGGCCGGCGCAGGGCGTTCCCGCAGGCACGACGCGACAGCAATTCGAGGATCGCTACACGGATTATCCGTTCAACCCGATCGGCCACGGCTCAAGCCGGGTGAGCGCCTATGCGGACGCCGACGGCTTCGTCGAAGTGGCGGAGGCGCCAACCGGGTTCATGGTGGTCAAGCGGCACGTATTGACGCATATGATGAAGAAATATCCCGAGCTCAACTACGTGCCCGACGGTCCTCCCAACAATCCGCAGCGCCATCTCTACTGGCGTTTCTTCGACTGCATGGTCGATCCCGACTCGGGACGCTATCTCTCCGAGGATTACGCGTTCTGCCGCCGCTGGCGCGACATCGGCGGCAAGGTCCACGTCGACCTGCAATGTAAGCTCATGCACCTCGGCCAGCACCTGTTCCGCGGCGACCTTGCGGAAAGTCTGCGCCTGCAGGGCCGGTGGTGAGAAGGAGGGTGGATTCACCTCCGTGCCGGCTCGCCCAATGGGTTCGGTGGCCCGGAATTGGCGGCCCCCGGGCGTGCCTGCAGGCGCATCAGCCCCCACGGGCTCGGCATCGGACCGACCGGCGCTTCGATGAGGATCGGGGCACGGTCGCGGACGGCGCGGCCAAGCATGTGCCGAAGTGCGTCCGGCGAGGAGGCGCGCCCGAACGGCACGTCGAATGCGGCAGCCAGGCGATCGAACGCCGGATTGCGCAGATCGACCTCGTAAGTGGCGCCGAACTGGTCCTCCTGGAAGCGCCGCACATTGCCGAACTGGCCGTCGGCGAACACCACCACCGCGACGTTGAGCTCGTATTTGCGCATCGTCGCCAGCTCTTGCATGGCCCAGCCGAAACCGCCGTCGCCATTGATGCTGACGACCGGGCGGCCCGGATTGCCGGCGGCGACGCCGAGTGCGGTCGGGAAGCCGTAACCGAGCGTGCCCTGGTAGCCGGGGTTCACGAAGGTTCCGGGCTGATAGACCGGGTACATGGAGCGCGCCAGGTAGCCGATCTGGGTGAGTTCGTTCACCAGCACGCCGTCGTCCGGGATGGCGGCCCGCAGCGCGCGGATGTAGGACATTTGCGGCTCCGCGGTGCGGGCCTGCTCGCTCGCCCAGGCGCGCACCTTGTCGAGATCGACGTCGCGACCGGGCTGGCGCCGCGGCAATGCGGCCGCCAGCGCCTCAAGTCCGAGCCGTGCATCGCCCGCGATGCCGACCGCGGCGCTGCGCGGCGCATTCCACGCGGCGGGGTCGACATTGAGCCAGACATACTGGATGCCCGGCGCCTGCCATGACGGCAGCCCGAGCATCGTGTCGGCAAACCGACTACCGACCACCAGGACCACGTCCGCATGAGCAAACACCGCACGGCCGCCGAGCGCATTCAAGGCGAGCGGATGACGATCCGACAGGGCGCCGCGCCCGTTCTCGCTCAGCACCACCGGGGCGGACAGCCGCTCGGCGAGCGCCTGGAGCGCTACCGTCGCGCCTGCTGCCAGGACGCCGCCGCCCGCATAGATCACCGGAAAGCGGCTCGTCGCCATCAATGCTGCCGCCGTTTCGATCGCGGCCGGATCAGGCCGCATGCGGCCATCCTCGTGGGCCGGCGGATCGATGAGCGTGCAGTCGCCGCTTGCCGAAAGTACGTCCGGCGCGATCTCCAGCCCGACCGGCTGCGGCCGGCCGCGGTGGAGTTCCTTGACGGCCGCACGCACCAGGGCCGACACCTCCGCCGGCTTCGCGGCCTGCGCCTGCCACTTGGTCACGCAGCCGAGGATCGCCGACTGATTGCGTACTTCGTGCAGCAGGCCATACCCCTTGCCGATCGCCGGCGAATGAATGTTGCCGACGATCGCCAGCACCCGCGAATTGCACGCGTACGCGGTGGCGAGCCCCGCCATGGCGTTGAGCAGGCCCGGTCCTGGCACCACCATGCAGACGCCGATGCGCCCCGTGGTGCGCGCATAGCCGTCCGCCATGTAGGACGCCGCCTGCTCGTGGCGGGTTACCAGGTAGCGGACGCGGTCCGAGACCTCGCGCAGGCCGTCGACCGCCCAGTCGAGCTGCACGCCGGGAACCCCGAATACATCGGTGATGCCTTCCTGCACCAGCTGGCGCGCCAGCGCCTGTCCTCCGGTCAATTGCATGACGACGTCCTGATGGATGGGCTTCGTTGGGGTGGGGAAGTGGTCCCCGAATCCCTGTAGCACGGAATTTGGCAGGGAACTTTGCTCGGTGGCAGGCCGATTTGACCGGATCGGAGCATTTTTGCGCCACGCTTTCAATGTGTTGTGGTGAATTCCCTGGGCGATCGGCGCAGGGAAGCTCTTCGTCCACCGCAGGGAATTCCGCCAGTCGGGACAGGGAATTCGTTTGTCAGGCAGGCAATCCCCAACGAACTCGCCGCATGGGCGACGATGTGCAAGGTGCGCGCCGGCGAGGGCCGAATCGCTATGCTGAGGCCGCGGCGCTTCAAGCCGTCGCTCATGAGGGCAACATGAAAATCATCGACATGACCCACGTGATGAACGTCCACACACCCGGCTGGGTCGGCTATGCGGGCAACAAGATGTACTACGCCCAGAACCTCCAGACCCAGATGATCGTTGCGCAGCGCATCGACACTGCGCTGCATGTCGGTACCCATTTCGACGGCGCCATGCACGCGACCGATAATCGCAAAGGCGACATGGCGTCGCTGCCGCTCGACTACCTCGTCAACCGCGGCGTCGTGGTGGACATCTCCCCGTGGGTCGCGGACTGGTCGGTGATCACGCCCGACATCATCGAGGGCGCCGGCGCCGACATCCGCGAGGGCGACATTCTCCTCCTGCACACCGGATGGCACCGCCACTACGAGGGCCGGCCCCAACAGGACCTGGTGAAGTACTTCTGCTACCACCCCGGCCCTAACCTCGACACCCTGCACTGGATGTTTGAGAAGAAGATCAAGTGGTGGGCGATGGACACCGGCTCCTGCGACCACGCCATGAACACCTCGATCCGCCTGATGCGCCCCGACCTCGCGGCGCAGTTCACGAAGCTCTACGCCAAGACGCCGGCCGAGTTCTTCGGCACTTTCGCGTACATCCACAAGAAATCGGGCCGCAAGGTCACCTCCGACATCTTCCCATTCCACAACTGGGCCTTCCAGGAAGGCCTGCTGCACGCCGAAAATCTCGGCGGCGATATCGAGCTGATGCTCAACCGCCGCGCCCTGATCGGCGCCTTCCCATGGCGCTACGAGGGGCTGGAGGGGTGTCCGTGCCGGATCGTGGCGTTTCTGGATTGCGGGGAGGAGGTGGAGGCGGTGGGGGATGCCGCGAGGGCGGTGCTGGGGGTGTAACAATCATTTGGAAACAATTTTCGTGCACACTGGCGTTGGCGCTTCTCGCAGTAGTTGCTATTGTTCCACTTTTGTTCTAACGTTTCCTTATCATGGCTAATGCGACCGCAATAGAGTGGACCGACGCCACCTGGAACCCGGTCACTGGCTGCACGAAGATCAGTCCCGGATGCGATCACTGTTATGCCGAGCGCTTTTCCGAAAGATTTCGCGGCACTCCAGGTCATCCATTCGAGACAGGTTTCGACCTTACACTTCGTCCGGAGCGGTTGGATCAGCCGCTCCGGTGGCGCGCGCGCCGCATGATCTTTGTGAATTCCATGAGCGATCTCTTCCACAAGGACATTCCCGAGGATTTCGTTGATCGCGTGTTCGATACTATGGAATGCGCGCCGTGGCACACATTTCAAGTACTCACAAAACGCTCTTCCCTCATGCGCGACTTCCTTCGGCAGCGCTACGGCGCCCGTCGTGGCCCGGTCCATATGTGGTTCGGCGTCTCCATCGAGGACGGGACCAAAGTATCGCGCATCAAGCATCTAAGGGACTCACCCGCAGGCGTGCGGTTTCTGTCGATCGAGCCGCTCATTGGTCCCGTCGGCACACTTGATTTATCCGGCATCGATTGGGTCATCGTTGGCGGCGAAAGCGGCCCCGGCGCGCGGCCGATGCATCCCGATTGGGTGCGATCAATCCGGGACCAATGCGTGGACGCCGAAGTCGCGTTCTTTTTCAAGCAATGGGGCGGGCTCCGGCCGAAATCTGGCGGACGCCAGCTCGATGATCGCGAATGGAATGACTTTCCAGACGCTCCGACGCGTTGTGCTATCGCGGCAGAATGAAATGGTTGCACTTTCCGATTACGCTGGTCGGGAACAATCTTACGTAAAGCATGTATTTCTTGAGCGCTATCTCGAAACGCTTGTACACAAGACTGCAAGCGCATATCGGCACATCGTCTTCGTCGATGGCTTCGCGGGTCCTTGGCAAAGCGCGAACGAAAAATTCGAAGATACATCGTTTGGTATTGCGCTTAGCGCACTCCGCCGGGCCAAGGCTTCGTGGAGGGAGAAGCGCGACGTACGCATGTCAGCCTTCTTAGTTGAGCGGAACGTAGAAGCGCACAAAAAGCTGGCGCAGGTGCCGGCACGATATCCAGACATTTCGATAAAGACCTATCCGGCGGATTTTTTGACGGTGCTGCCCTCCATTCTGAATGACATACCGGCCAACGCGTTCGCATTTTTTCTCATTGATCCGAAAGGCTGGCGCATTCCGCTCGGTGCTCTGGCACCCATACTCGCTAGACCTAAATCTGAAGTCATTTTCAATTTCATGTTTGATTTCATCAATCGCGCGGCGAGCATCAAAGACCCCATCGTAATAAGTGGTCTGGAAGAGCTCATACCGCATGGAAATTGGAGAACAAGGCTTGAAAAGGCGGAGCGCACTTCAGGCGGCCTCACTTCGGACCAACGCAAAGCGATCCTGGTGGACGCCTTCGCCGAAAGTCTCGCTCAATTGGGAAAGTACAAGTATGTGGCAGAAACGACGGTCCTGCGCCCACTGAGAGACCGCCCTCTTTATTGCTTATTTTATGCGACACGCCACCCCCGCGGCATAGAGGTATTCCGTGACTGCCAAATCAAGACCTTAACCGAACAATCGAGAACTCGAGCTGCAACAAAGGTCAAACACGCGGAAGCAATGACCGGACAGGGAGAAATATTTCAATCGCTGCACGACATGGGTCCAGACGAACTGTTAACATTCTTGCGCTCTCAGCGCGAAGAAGCGGAACAGACCTTTCTAGAATTAACACCTGAAACACCCGGTTCAATTCTTTATGAATCACTATGGCCGCAGGTTCTTGCGCGCCACATAGTCAGACTTCCCGATGTGAATCAGATCGGGGCACGCCTGCGTAGTGAGCGACGATTGCTCTTTCCGGACTGGGAAAAGGGAAAGCACGTACCGCAACCGTGCTACAGAGTACAACGGCCGTCTGGAAATTTTCTGGATCGCATGAGATAATGCCCAGGGTGAGAACCGGCAACCCTCCCGCTATCTTGCGCCGCTTCGGCAATAGGAACCAGACTCCAATCATCCCGGATTGCCGGTGTCACCGAACTTCGCCAATCAACCGGCGATGCGCCTTGGCCGCTTTGCGGAGCCCGGCAGAGGGCCGCGGCGGATTGAGGATGGCCTCGGCGAAGGCGCGTTGACCTTCGACCGAGAGACGGATGATTTCGGTTTTCTCGATCGTGCGCTCGGCAGCTTCTTGGGCCGCCGCGACAGCGAAATCGCTGACGCTGCGCCCTTGAATCTCCGCCGCTCGCCTAATGATCGCCAACGCGTCAGGAGCGATGTGCGCCTCAATTCGGGCAGTGCGGACCCGTGCTTTGGACATAATACGACTCTCGCTTTGCAATCCTAATGCTAATGCACGTTAGTTCACAGGACAAAGTAAGAGGTTATCTCTGCGCCAAATCCCTGAGTAGCGGCCCGTGAGACGCTTGAGGCCGTTGATCACGTCGCACCGAGCTGATCAAAACGATCTGGTGCCCATGACGATGGCTTCATCCACGTCCGTAGGGGTCAACGCCCTCGTGTCGCCGCCGCCCCGGACCATCGACAACAATCTCATGCTTCCATTGATCAGTGCATCTGTAGAAGCCTCGCTTCGATCGTGCCATCAGCGTCGACACGAATCAGCATGCGCATTTGGTTGAGACCGCCGGGATTGCCGGGGAGCAGGTCCAGCTCTGTCCAGCCGGCCAGATCCCCTTTGAGGGGTTTAGCCCTGAAATTCGCCAGTTGGCCCAGGGCAGCTTCGTTGCCTTCTTGAAAACGACGCAGCACGTCCTGGATCTTGTTGGCATTTATCCTCTCACCCGGGTTTAATGGGCGCGGGTTTCCAGTCAGCCCCCGCCGCATGGGAACTGGCTGATTAAGCTCCTCAGGCGTAAACAGGGGCTTGAAAGGCTGGTGGCGCACTTGGCTGGACCACGGAGCATCGCCCAGGGCATTGCCCACCTTGACGACTCGTCCTGTTCCCTCAGGAGTTTTGGCCGCGCCACCCGGCTTGATTGTGCCCTCGACTTCGCTCATCTTGTACTCACGAACTCTGCCGTCGCCCAACTGTACCCAGACGCTGCGTTGGGCCCCGCCCCGAACCGTCGATAACTCTTCTTTAGGGACTCTGGGCAGCTGACCGGGGGGAGGACTAATCCTCCTGTTGGGAATTGGCGGAGGCACGGCCCGTGGAGGCTTGGGGTCCGTGAACGCGCGAAGGAGGGGTCCGAGGCCCATGCGCAAGATCACTCCTCCGGCGAGGCTGATCGCAAGACCTGCCAGCGCGTTCTGCACAAATTCCGCGTAGAGCCGGCGCGCCTCCAAGAACGTTGCGATGATACGAGGCGTCGTCGTCGGAGAGAACATCGTTGGCGAGATGACGGCACCACCGGCGCCGCGATAATAGGCAAAGGGCTTGACGCCTTTGGGTTTCGCCGGCGCCCGCCGTATCGCTTCGTTCGCCTGGGCGAGCGTATCGTAGACCTTAGCGTCGATCGCTTCGAATGTGGTCGGGTTGAGATCGACCATGGACTCAGGCACGTGGATTGGCAAGCTCATGCCTCTGCAATAAACCAGGAAGCCGAACTGATAGATGTTGTAGGCGACGTCTGTCATCCGAGTGTCGATATAGCCGGCATCGTCTTTCGGCGTTAAGACGCGGAGATTGATCTTGTTCGGGGATTTTGGATCGGCCGGTTCGACCCCGAATTCCAGCGGCCCCGAGCCCCCCGGCAATTCGATGACGGAGAGTTCGCAGCTGGTGACCACGACGCCGTTGGCGTCCTTGGCTTGAAGCTTGAACTTGTCCCCGTGCGCGCGCGACAGGCGGAACCAGCGAATGCCGCCTGTCATGCCAGCGTCCTCGATCGTCACCGCATTCGGGACGTCGGGGCTTACCGTCTTCACGACATTGTTGCCGTCGCCAGCGATCCCGACATACATCACATGGCTCGAGTACAGAAGCCGAGTGGTTCCCGAGATGACCTCTGTCGGCCCGTTCGGCGGGCCGTCCTTTTTGACCGGCGTAACGAAATCAATCGGCATCGTAACCTCAGTCTTTGTGCGCCGTCGTTAATTCGCAGGCGTTCGGCAGGTCCCGCTAACGGCTCGCAATTGACGAGCGATCGCGGTCTGATATCCGCGACCGCTGTTGCGCAAAATGGATGCACCAATATGCAATGCGACAATCAAGGCCCCGGTCCCTCGGGATTGGGGTGTGAGGGACCGGGGGTTGCGCGCACGGGAGAACCGGATCCCCGCGCGCGATTTGTGCGAAGGAACTAGTCTTTGCTGCCGTTTTGGAAATCGCGATTCGTGCCGTGCGGCAGAGTCGGGGTGGACGGCGTGTAGGGGCCGCCTTCGTTAGCCCCGGAAGGGGCGGCGACGGAAGCGCGTGCGTCTTTCGGGATGTTCGGCTGCGGGGTGTTGTGGGGGCGCCCTTGTTGCGCCATCGCCGGAGAGGCCAACAACGCGGCTATGGCCGCAACCGATAAAATCGCTTTCATGTTCAATCTCCTTTTCAGAATGGTGGGTGGAGGCGGGGGTTTTATCCGCACCACGCCCGCTGACAAACGAGCATTCCTCATGGTCTCCATTAGCCAAATTCGTCCATCGGGAGAGACGGCGCGGTTGCCCGCGCATCTATCCGCCGCGTCGAGCGACCACTAAGCGTCGGTCTTTTGGGGCTGCTCTTTCGGGGAGCACGGCAGGAGGGACCGGCGCACGAGCCTTTTGGTGGCTCGTAATCGCGAGTAGCCGCCAATGCGGCACGAGCCCTTCGGCAGGAGGCGCTTTAAACTGCGCCCGTCATGTTTTCGTGAAAGCGGCCGCTTCGGCCCGCAACCAGTCGCGAAAGCAAACGATCTTTTGGAACGCATCGGCTTCGGGCGGGCAAAGAACGTAATAGGCGAACGCAGTCGGCGCTGCGCGACTGAGCGGACAGATCAACGTTTCGTTCGCAACATGATCGAAAACCAGGCTGGCGCGGGCGAGGGCGACCCCCAAACCAAGGACTGCCGCATCGATCAACAGACCGGCATCGCTGAAACGCTGACCTTCGTCGCAAGGCGCGTCGTGCCAGCCGACATGGTTGAGCCAGCTGCGCCAATCCGAGCCGCTGCCATCACCCTCTGTCGCCGAATCGTGAAGCAGCGGCAGACCCAGCAGCGCCTCAACGGTGTCCACCGGCCCACGTTCCGCGAGGAGGCGCGGGCTGCACACCGGAAAGACGCGGTCGGGCATCAATTTCGTCACGGCGTAGCCCGGATATGTTCCGCGGCCGAAGCGAATCGCGAGGTCGATACGCGCTGCGCGGAGATCAAGGAGGCGCGGGTCGGCGATCAATTGCAACTCGATGTCCGGATGCAGAGCATGAAAACGCGCCAGTCGCGGGACCAGCCACCGGGACGCGACCGATGGCAACAGGGTGACTGACAGCCGCCGGGCGTCGTCCCCCAGGTCGAGGTTTGCGATTGTGCGCGCGATATCGGCAACGGCCTGGTCCACCCCCTGCGCCAAAACCTGACCGGCGCGCGTCAATTCGAGACGGCGCGGGAGGCGATCGAACAAAGGGACGCCAAGTTCCTCCTCCAATGCTCGCACGCGATGGCTGATTGCACTCTGCGTCAGATATAATTCGTCTGCGGCTTTGGTGAAACTCATATGACGTGCAGCAATCGAGAAAACCCGAAGTGTGTCAAGCGAGGGCAAACGCTCCATGGCTCCTATCTCCTGATACGCAAATATGGCTCGTGAACAATACAAAGGATGGTCATTTGTCATGGTAGGCCGCCGCTGGCAAGGACTCTCGCCTTCATGATGAGGGGGCCTGCTATGCAAGCCGAACTGCGAGACCGCTGCGGTCACTGACTCTGCACTGTCATTCCCGCGAAAGCGGGAATCCAGTACTCCGCAGCATCGCTGGGGTTACTGGATCGCCCGCTTTCGCGGGCGATGACACGCCTGTGTGATGCCATGAGACCGAAATCCGCTCTAAGCAGGATTCGGCCGGCTGGCCAACGGATGGGCAACCAAAACAGCTATCGCCGACGTGATCCGGAACCTCGATCCGTTGGGCAGCCCGGGAATCTCTGCTTAGCCGCGCGACTTCGCCGCCAATGCGCGCCGCGCGGCATCTGTGGCGAGGTCCTGAATGATGCGGCATGCCGCCGTCGCGGTGCGGCCGCCGGTGGCGAGCTGTGAAAAAAACCAAAAGCTGCTCAGCGCGAAGAGCGTATCGACGAGGTCGGGCGTCCAGGGCGCAAGCGCTCCGGCTCTGCGACTCGCGGCCTCCGGCGGAGCGAAGGAGTTCATACCAAGCCGTCGCCTCGCGCTCAGTCAGCGCATCGCGGCCGGGTTGCTGGCGATCGCTGTCGCGTGTATGGCGGCCGCACGCTACGCCTGAACCGAACCAGTCGTGAGCATGTCGAAATAGCGAGATGGAGGCGAAGCAGATGCGGCTGCTCATCCTCGGTGCAAACGGCGGTATGGGCCGATCCCGCTTGCGCCAGACCCTCTCCCCACATGCAAGAAGGTAGGCATTCAGCTCTCAAGAATCATCTCGAAGCCGCCATAGATCAATCGTTTGCCGTCGAATGGCATGGTCTCTCCCGGCTGCATGCGCGGGTCGGCCATCACCTTTTTGGATCCTTCGTCGCGCACGGCGCGCGACGGCCAAATGATCCACGAAAACACGACCGTTTCATCCTCTTCGCGTTTGACCGCCATGGGGAACGAGGTGATCTTGCCTTCCGGGACATCATCGCCCCAACACTCGACCACTTTCAGCGCGCCGTATTCCTTGAATACGGCCGCCGCCTGCTCGGCCAATTTGACGTAAGCTTCGCGTTTGGCCGTGGGCACCGGGATCACGAAACCATCGACGTAGGGCATGATTCTCTCCTGGGCGTATTGCGTGCGACTAGCACATTCTCTGCGGCTTTTTTCGGCACGGTTCGATGCTTATCCGGATCAGAGCTTTCCTCTTATCAGGCGGTCAACGAATGGTTGTTGCGTCGAGGGCAGCGGAAATCGCGGGCTTTCCGGCCTTGAGAACGGTGCCGGAAGCCTGCACCCGTCCGGCCGCTGCATCGTTTCCAGCTACCCCGGCGTTCCTTCCCACCAGAGCGACGGCTATTGTCCCGGCCATGGCTATGGCCAGAATCTTAAAGTGGGTCGCACGGTCGGCACCAAGCAGGGTATGGGTCATTTCGGACTCGTCTTGTGCGCTAGGCTCACCGTAAAGACGAATCAGCGATCAGTCTCCCGACAGCGAAATCGAGAATTTCTCAGTTACGGTCCGGTAGTGCGCGCATACCGCTCACCTCATCGAACTTTCGAGCCTGAAGGCGCCGTTCGCACGACGGCTGCCGTATGATATAAAGGGCATGTTTCCCGGATGCGGGCGCCATGACGCCCGACAAGCCGGACCTCTGATGGCTACAACAGAGGAGCATGCGATGTTCAAGACGTCATTGCTGTGCGGCGCGGCGCTGATCGCTTCGGTGGGTCTCGCGGCGGGAGCCGGAACGCCGGAAAGCGCCATTCCGAACTTCTCCGCCGCCGCTTTCGGTTGGCAGCCCACGACTTTCCTCGACTTCGAGCCAATCGCCGGGAAGCTGGCGCCCATCGGCCCCGATCCGACATATTCGCCGGGGAGGGGCATCGAGCGCCTGTCCGATGCCGAGAATCCCAATCTGAAGCCGTGGGCGGCCGCGCAGATGAGAATGCATAACGACCTGGTGCGCAACGGCCACCGCGCCTTCAACGCGCAGTCCCGCTGCTGGCCGGGGGGCGGTCCGGGCCAATTGCTCTTCGTCGCCGAGCCCGTCTACTTCATTCAAACGCCGCAAGAGGTCTGGATCATCTGGCAGCGGAACCAACAGGTGCGCCGGGTCTATCTCAACCGCGAGCACAGCGAAAATCCAAGGCCGAGGTGGTTCGGCGAGTCCATAGGCCGTTACGAGAACGGCGAGCTTGTCGTCGACACCATCGGCTTCGTCGAGCACCCGTACAGCTTTGTCGACAATTACCGCACGCCGCACACCAAGGACCTTCACGTGGTGGAACGCTGGAAGATCGTCGACGGCGGCAACGCCCTCGAGGCGGCCGTGACGGTTGAAGATCCCGGCGCGTTCAATGCACCGTGGTCGGGAATGGCGCGGTGGCAGAAAGTAAACCGCCCGATGATCGAATCGATATGCGCGGAGAACAACCTGAACTACGAGACATTTTTCAAGCTCAGAGAATATCCGATGCCGGAGGCGAAGACGCCCGACTTCTGATTGATGACGGGCCGATGCATCCAATGGTCATCGGAGACCATCGCCCAGCTGAGAGGAACCAAACATGCGCTTGATCGCCTTCGCCCTCGCGGCATTTGTCGCCGGCGGCCCCGCGGCCGCACAGAACTGGCAGGAATACAGCTATCCGGCTTATTCCTTCACGGTTGCGTTTCCGGCCGATCCACAGATCGAAACCACGACCTACCGGCTCGCGGACGGACGCGCGGTCGAAGCGCGCGTTTATGCGGTCCGGCAGAACGACAGCGTGTTCACGGTGACGGTCGCGGAACTCGGCAATACCGGCCTGGACGAAAGCGCCGTCATCGACCACGCGGCCAAGACGCTGTCCCAAGGCGGCGAGGTGAAGATCAACATTCCCCACCGCGTATACCAGGTCTACGGCCGTCAACTCAGCATTCTGGGGGCGGGCGGCAGCCGCTCGATGGTCGCCCTGTTCGACTTCAATGGACGCCTCTACCAGATCGAAGGCAAAGCGCTGCGTGGTGGAAATCCCCTCGACATGCTTCGCTTCCAGCAATCGCTGGTATTCAGCGGCGGCGGCTCGAACCGCTCCGCCGAGGCGATCCGCGCCATTCGCGAAGGCTGTCGCGGCGGCGCCGCTAACCCTGCGGGCCTGGATGATCCACGCTGCGCGCGGCAATGAGACTGCCTATGCGGCCCACAGCACTTCTGACGCAATTCGTGCGCCCTCGGCGAGGCTTTTGAACTTCGCCCACACAATCTCTGCTTCGACTTCCGGGCGCTGTCCCGGGACGAGCGTCGAGGCGAAGCCGCAGTCGGTCCCGGCGATCACGCGTTCGCGCCCGACCACCTTGGCCAATCGCACGATGCGTTCGGCGACCAACTCCGGATGCTCGACGATGACGGACGCGTGGGTGATGCACCCTGGAATCAGCACCTTGTCGTCGGGCAGCTTGATGTGCTCCCAGATGCGCCATTCGTGTTCGTGGCGCGGATTCGCCATCTCAAACGAATAGAAGCCGGCCCGGATCGTCACGATGATATCAGCGAGGTCCTTCATCTCCATGTCGCTCACGCGGGGACCCATGTTGATGCCGTAACAGGTGTGGTGGCGCACGCGCGCCGGCGGGATGTTGCGCAGCGCGTGATTGAGCACTTCGACGCGTCGCCGCGCCCAGGTGCGCGCCGCGTCGACGTCCTCATCGGGGCTGAGCATGTAATGCATGGCGAGGCGGGGGTCGTCGATCTGCACCTGGAAACCGGCGGCGGCGATCGCTTCGTACTCCTCGCGCATCGCCTCCGCCACGGCGAGGACATGCTCCTCGTCGTTCTTGTAGTAGCGGTTCTCCATGAACCCGGCACAGCTCGATGGCGAAACCGACGGCATGAAGGCGTCGAGCGACGACGCGCCCTGCATCGCGCGCTTGAGATTCTGAAGATCGGCAGCGAGCGCCTCGTGCCCGGCGTATTTGATCGGGCCCGTGCATGCCCATCGCGGCCGTGCCGAACCCGAATGCGCGCCATCGCGGTAGAAGGTCGGGAACGCGATGTTCTCGCGGGTGCGCCTCTCGCCCGCCGCCGGCGTGATCGGCTCGATGCCGGCCAGGCGATCGGCCGCGTAGGCCTGAAAGCTCGTCTTCGACTGTTCGCCGTCGCTGACAATATCGATGCCGAGATCGGCCTGCGTCTTCACGCTTGCCGCGACGGCCTCGGCGGTCAAGGGCGCAAGCTTGCCGGCGTCATAAGGCTGCCCCGTCATCCGCGCGAACAGCAGCGCGGAGAGCGC
>Ga0137359_10002404_pt1 | contig 15026 bp, 18 predicted proteins | sample Mad1_40_16metaG_FD_108281 | JGI IMG/M metagenome (GOLD analysis project Ga0137359, IMG submission 108281) | Vadose zone soil microbial communities from Angelo Coast Range Reserve, California, USA - Mad1_40_16 metaG | ecosystem: Environmental > Terrestrial > Soil > Vadose zone | place: USA... | reverse complement strand
TGTTAAAGAGAAACGGGCGAAGGCTATCGACTTTTTGGCCCTCAATCTTCGCTATGTCAATCCTGTCAACGACAGCGATGATGAGCCAGAGGAGGAGGCTGGCTTAGAGATCGATCTTGATGAACCATACAATATTCTTGACGTGCGTCTGCATTTTCTTTTTGGGTTACCCTGCTCCTCACAGTCCTATAGAACCTCTCTCCTGACCAAGTACATGAGTTACACGACGATATTGAGCACTATCTCTCCCTCGAAAAGAACGAGGTGAACATAGAATTTTGGACCGTGAGTAGTACCAACTGGCCAGTTTCTTGCATTCACGTTCTCCTTAGAACATGATGGTCGTCTGCAAGGACCGCCTAGACAGGTTTAAATCCGATCAACGTCTTGGACGAGAGGCCGCCGCCGCAGTCGAGGCGGACGTTACTGCGCTTATGCAGGGCAAGTCGTACGACCACTTACTTGCTTTGCAAAGACAGATACAGGCAAAACTTACGAGCGGGGAGCCCGTCGACACCGATTACTGGGAAGGCTTGCTGAAGAAGCTCCTGGTTTGGAAATCAAAGGTAGGCTTTCACATCGTTTCTTAGGTCAACAACCTCTCAAAGGTCGACAGGCCAAGTTAAGGTCTTTGCATGAAGTAGTCGTCCGAAATCGCCTCGAGCAGTTGCGCAAGCGGCAACGTGATGAGGCTTTGCAGGCCCAAGAGGAGCTCCTTGAAGGCGTTGCCAATGTAGCTTCGAAAGGAAAGTTCCCACCACCTACGATCGAACCGGCCGTTGGCCAGCAAGCTGTCAAGGAAGACGTTGAGCCTTACGAACGAGGAATGAGCCCTGACCTGGTCGACATCACGAAGCTGCCTCACGATGAGCGTCAGGTAGACATTGTGCTCGAGTCGGACGATAGAGATGCCATGGTGGGTAGGGTTGCCTTGAGTTGTCCGATGAGGCTAATGTGTTGGGCCCAGATGAAATTACGCCGCTCCGTTGCCGACTCTCGCTTCATTTCCAAAGCCCCCCAGCCTATGGCCGAGACCGTGGATGTGGAAACAGCAAGTGGCGCCGATCTTGCATCTGAGGCACTGTATCGTGCGGAAGCTGAGCGCGATATGGACGAGGAAGAGGAGCTTTTCAACCTCGAGGAAAACATCGCCCGTCCAACAGCCTACAATTGGGAGGATAAGTACCGACCCCGTAAACCTCGGTATTTCAATCGCGTGCACACGGGGTATGAATGGAACAAGTACAATCAAACGCATTATGAGTGCGTTCCGCACGTTTTCTCTCATTCAGGGTTTTCTCTCATGGTTACATAGCACGGACAACCCTCCCCCCAAAGTCGTGCAAGGCTATAAGGTTTGTAACAGTCCGGTATCCATACACTACTGACTAAAGTGTTCGTAGTTCAATATTTTCTATCCCGATCTCATCGATAAATCGAAAGCGCCTACGTACAAGATAGTGAAAGAGTCTGGAAATGACGATACTGTGCTCCTTCATTTCAGTGCTGGCCCACCTTATGAGGACATCGCTTTCCGAGTTGTGAACCGGGAATGGGAATATTCCCACAAACGGTTGGTTGTATACACCAATGTGACTTACGATGTTTAACTAGTGATTTACAGGGGCTTTCGGAGTAGTTTTGACCGAGGATGTCTGTCACTCTGGTTTAATTTCCGCCGAAACGTAAGTCTTTGCAAGCTGTCAGCACGCCTACGCAATGTTTTGACGGCATGGCAGTTCTATCGAAAATAGTCATTGGTATCGTTATTTACGGGTGCGGTCCGTGACTCCACGTTGACCTTCCGAAGATATTTGTACCGACCATTCTGGAAATGTGACTTTGAAAATTGGCGGACAACAGTTTCTTGCAGAGCTTTCTATTGGATCGCAGTGTGGCTGCGTGTTCTGCGGCCATAAACCTGGCTGCACGTGTGATCTTCCAGGCGCGTCTGTGACACCCTCGTGGTTCCTGTGCCAGCGCAGATGACCCGCAGCTAAAGCGTCTACCTCATAAGCCGTCAATTACCGTCCGTTCCTCTCCTCTTTTCCTTGCCCAGGACCTCCATCCCCGGGATTGTGGTGGCTCTCTTATTATAGGAAACCCTGAAACCCTTCGCGTCGCTTTGAACCCACAAACCACAATATCTCGGGAAGGAAAGTCCCACTCAACAAAGGCAGCCACTACACCAGCCACAATCTACGTCCGGTTATATCTCAGGCGTCCTTCGCTACTCTCACTAGGCCAATGACAACCACCCTGTTTACCCACACTGCCATGCAAGGAGCAGAACGCACCTGGGATGGCAAACACAGTTATAGTTGTCACCGTTCCTCTCGGGACCCTCTTCCCTTTGTGCCACTCCCCGCCCCTGCTCTCAAGGAGCATACAGATACCTCATCCAATTTCTCTGAACCTCGCTTCATGCGTTTGATGACAAACGACACCCAGCGCTTACACACCGAGGTGAAAGGCCTATGGACCTCTGCCCCGCGAAGTGCTCATCCGGCTGGGGCATACGAAAGAAGTTTCGATTATCCTCGCCTTTTTCAATTGGACACTTCGTTTGCCGTCGGTGCCACGGAATCGTCCGACCGACAAGGGTCAAAACGTCAACTTGAATTTCAATTTACTACGATGCCTGTGAACAAGGCAACAGTAAAGCCATTTCATGAACGCCTAATCAGCACCTCTGGATTCAATCCTATTGAATCCGCTCTTCAGGTGCGTTGGCACACGGTTCTTCCCGAGTCGACTTGGGGAAAGAGCTCACACGTGTGACCGATCACCAGAGGGCTTCGCAAGACATACTTTTGGATATCAAGTCTGGGGATGCGACGATAGTGAATACTTCACAGCACCCCTATGACGGTAGACTATCTCAGGCTGATCGAGAAGCTGTCACGAGCGAACTAGAACCTGCTCGCGGTTGGCGCGTGACAACCCTGCCTGCCGCTACTGCTTCCTATCTTCGCAAGTGGCCAGTTGATGCCGATCGTCCAATCAGGCCGCGAAGTCTATCCGAGGCATGCGACAATGGAAAGAAGGCTTTCCGTGCTTTGGCGGACTGGATTGCCATCTATCTCTTTGTGCTTGTTGAAACTGGCCGTCTGCCACAAGACGGCGCAATTGAGTGCGTTTTTTCCCCAAACTTCGTGGATTACATGGCACCGAATGCTTTTTATAGTCGGCTACCCATTTGGAAATCTATGACAGCGTTCCAGTCCACTAGGCGCCTCATACACCGTATCCTGGTTGCGACTGCTGTTCCCCACTCTGCGGTTTTTCTTGCTCTGTGGTATATTTTTCGTCTCCCGATATCGCCTCAAACGGTGGTGTACGCCCAGGACACCGCGAGGGCACGTTTTCGGGATTCCTTGAAAAATGGGAACGCCTATCTGATCGAAGACTATATGATGAGAGTGTTTACCGCGGGCATTATGTTGGCCGATAAATGGGTAAATGACCAAACGTTCCAGCTCAGAACATGGTGCGTGATATTCTCTGTAACTCTTTGTATCTTATGAGAACAACATTCTTAGGCATGAGATTACCGGAATACCCAAAGTTGTCTTGCGTAATCTTGAAGTTGCGGCGATGGGTGTTCTGGAATATAACCTGCGAGTCTCGGGGAACGAATGGCAGATGTGGTTGGGGCACCTCACATCTTGGCACTCCTCTTTGGAAAGCGATCCATTGATGACTATCGACACCTCTCCTTTCTCCCAGGCCCTCATCACAACCTCCCTCAAAGATGTCGTCAGAGCATCTTCTAGCTCGGAGCTCCGTGGCACTCCAGAACCAAATTTTCTAGAGCTACAGCTTTCTCGGATATCTGATGAACGGAAGTGGTGTACTACGCTATCAGCAACTTCCAATGATCGCGCTTTCCCCTTCTCAAAGTCTTTACCCTCCCGCTCTCTTCCACCAGGCCCGCTTTTGTCTCAACAAAGAACTATGTCGTCCGCCCCGGCGCACATAAAGCCCTGGCCTGGTGTGAGACCTACAGTTAGCTCATTTTGAGTCATTTCATTACCCTTGCTTGGCGTCGACCCAACATGTCCTGCCCTTTCTGATATACCTATCGCCCACTTTCCGATTATGCCCTTACACTCACGCAGCGTCCTTGACCTCACCACTTCTGTTCTTCGGTCTCCTTGTGCTCTTTCCTGATAATCTCCTTATCCATACCGTTGCCATGACCTCTTGCTGCGCGCCCCCCCTCCTCTCCCCCCCAAGGACGTGGGTAGCAGGCACTTCATGGTTGGCGAATGTGGGCCCGGTCACTACCAATATTTGCTATGCAAAAATCCTACACCCACTGAGAGTAAGTGTTCTGTCTTTCGTTTTATCAGTTTTCTTCGTTCCCTAGCCTGACCATACGCGCAGCAGTTACCTTACCAGTGCCGCGCCGAACGGACTGCGGAGCCCGTATGCTCAGAGAAGGGTGAGCAGCGGGCAGCCCGTGAGATTCAGTGGGTAGATTCGTACTGTGCCACTGTGCCCGAGTCATTCGATGACTCGACGACGAACCGGGCCGTTGATTAGTAATAAAGTACATTGATCACATCATCGTTTCTCTCGTTTCTTTCTTCTCTTCTACATCTATCTCTGTATTCAATAGATCCTTTGTTACATAGACCGCGAGTATGTCTACATCCAATCAGGGCGCCCTTATGGATGTCGATGAAGCTCAGATCGACGAGGGATTGTACTCCCGTCAATTGCAAGTCCCTAATGTCTTTTTGCCTCGTGACATCGCTTATCATGTCCTTTATTTTGTTAGATACGTGCTGGGTCACGAAGGTGTGAGGATTGATACTAGTGGATGAGCTATGCCAACGGAATCCAACAGCAATGAAACGTATGGCCGCTTCCAACGTGCTAATTGTAGGTTTGGACGGCCTCGGTGTGGAGATAGGTACGCGTACGAATAGGTGTTAGACGAAATGGTGTCCCTGACGCGAGTTAAGCCAAGAACCTCATCCTTGCGGGGGTCAAGTCAGTAACCGTTTATGATCCCGAGCCAGTCCAGGATCAAGATCTGAGCTCTCAAGTGGGCATACGCCTCCTTTCCAGGTTACATTATTGTCTCATGCGTTCCCCGTAGTTCTTCCTTCGCGAAGATGACCTCGGAAAATCGAGGGCAGATGCTACGGTATCACGTCTTGCTGAGCTGAACTCTTATGTCTTTGTCCGGAACCTCGGTGGGAACGAGGGGCAGCCTATAACCGTTGACCACGTGAAAGGCTTTCAGGTAATTCATCGCGAATGCTGTTAGTCATATAGGTGACACCATTCTTGCAGGTGGTTGTCTTGGTCAACGCGCCGTTGCAAAAGCAGCTGGAGATTAATGACTGGACACATCAAAACGGTGTCCACTTCATAGCCGCAGGAACTCATGGACTGTTTGGGTATGTAATTGACATGTGTTTCGTTCAATGTTGCTCACGCACTATGAAGTTATGCATTCAACGATTTCGGCTCTAGATTTACGTGTGTTGATCCAACCGGAGAGCAGCCCTTATCCGGAATGATCGTTTCTGTAGAGAATGTACGTGTCCTTGTTCCGCTGCTGTTCAGCACCTTAGAATTGGGGGTCCAGGGTAAAGACGCCGTTGTCACATGCCTCGACGAGACTAGACACGGTTTGGAGGATGGCGATTTCGTCACGTTCTCGGAAGTCCAAGGCATGGTGGAACTTAATGGTTGCGAACCGCGCAAGGTATCCGTCAAGGGTCCATATACGTTTTCGATCGGTGACACAGTTGCGTTTGGAGAGTATAAAACTGGCGGCATCTTTACTCAAGTGAAGATGCCGAAAATTCTGGAGTTTGTGAGTGTCACCACGACACATACTGAATGGGACTTACGTTTAATGCCAGAAATCTCTTCGGGAATCGCTAAAATCACCCGAATTTTGGATTACCGACTTCGCGAAATTCGATCGCCCAGCTACTCTGCATGCTGGGTTCCAGGCTCTCTGGCAGTTTCGCATTGAACAACAACGCTTCCCCCGCCCTCGCAATGCCGAGGATGCAGCGGTACTAGTTTCACTCGCGAAGAAATTGGATGCCGAAGTCGATCAGAAAGTCTTAACGGAGTTGTCGTATCAAGCTAGTGGTAACCTTGCCCCCGTTAATGCTGTCATTGGCGGCCTGGTCGCCCAAGAGACTTTGAAAGCGTGTTCCGCGAAGTTTCACCCCGTTGTCCAATTCACGTATTTCGACTCCCTTGAATCTCTTCCATCAGCACTCCCTAGTGAAGCAGATTGTCAACCGATTGGCTCACGGTATGACGGCCAAATAGCCGTGTTTGGAAAGACATTTCAAGAAAAGATATCCAATCACCGACAGTTCTTGGTTGGGGCTGGGGCTATCGGCTGCGAGATGCTGAAGAACTGGAGCATGATGGGTCTCGGCTCAGGACCAAAAGGCGCGATCTGTGTCACAGATCTTGATACTATTGAGAAGAGTAATCTCAATCGCCAGTTCTTGTTCCGCGCAAAGGACTTGGGCGACTTTAAGTCTGTGGTCGCTGCAGCCGCCGTGGCAGAGATGAATCCGGATCTTAAGGGTCATATTGAATGTCGGCAGGATCCTGTTGGCCCTGATACCGAGAGTACGTCCATATTATAACAGACATTAGCAGGTCTAACCTGCTGCACTAGGCACGTACGGAGAGAGCTTCTTTGCCAGCATCGATGGAGTCACTAATGCTCTTGACAACGTTAAAGCCCGTATGGCGTCTCTTTCACTAATTACATGTGTTGTTCACGTTGTACTGCAGGTCTCTACATGGATCAGCGGTGTGTGTTTTTTGAAAAACCCTTATTGGAGTCTGGCACGCTCGGCACGAAAGGGAATACCCAAGTTGTTATTCCGCACTTGACGGAGTCATACGCATCATCACAGGATCCTCCGGAGAAGGAGACTCCCTCTTGTACCGTAAAGAACTTCCCAAATGCAATTCAGCATTGTATCGAGGTGGGCACCTGAATTCAACAACTCGACGCGTTGACTGATGTCAGTAATAGTGGAGCCGAACTGAATTTGACAACCTGTTTGTCAAGCCTGCGCAATCAGTCAACTCATACCTCTCCGAACCAGACTACCTCGAAAGCGCTCTTAAATACTCGGGCCAACAAAAGGAACAAATCGAACAGATTGCGTCGTATCTTGTGAAAGATAGACCTATCACTTTTGAAGAATGCATTGCTTGGGCTCGGTTGCAGTTTGAGGAACGGTACAATAACGCTATACGTCAATTGTTGTTTAGTCTTCCAAAAGACGCCGTAACGAGTAGTGGGCAACCGTTTTGGAGCAGTCCTAAGCGGGCACCAGACCCGTTGACGTTCAACTCGAACGACGTAAGTAGATTCCGTCTCGCTTGGCTTCATCTACTGACTACTGCTTTCGCCAGCCCACCCACCTTCAGTTTATTATAGCTGCAGCTAACCTCCGCGCATTCAACTACGGGTTACGCGGAGAGACAGACCCGGCTATATTCAAGAAGGTTGCAGACTCGGTTGTCGTCCCCGAGTTCATTCCCAAGAGTGGTGTCAAGATCCAGGTGAACGACAACGAGCCAGTAGATAACTTAAGAAACGGTAAAGCTTATCAACTGATGACTTTTCGATCAGCCGAATTACTGATTACTTTACGTAGATTCTACCGACCCTAATGAGCTTGCCAAGTCCTTACCTCCGCCTTCATCGTTGGCTGGATTCCGCCTGAATCCTGTAGAACTTGAAAAGGATGACGATACCAATCACCACATTGACTTCATCACCGCTGCTTCTAACCTTCGCGCAATGAATTACAGCATCACCCCTGCTGATCGCCACACTACCAAACAAATCGCGGGGAAGATCATTCCTGCAATCGCCACCACGACGTCTTTGGTCGTGGGTTTGGTCTGCCTAGAACTATTCAAGGTAGGTTGTCCAGTCCGATTTCGCGAAACTCAAACATTGTTGCGCACTTCATTATAGGTCATGGACGGCAAAAGCAAGCTCGAAGACTATAAGAACGGCTTCGTCAATTTAGCCCTACCGTTCTTCGGCTTTTCGGAACCGATAGCGGCCCAGAAGAACAAGTACGGGTCGACAGAGTGGACATTGTGGGACCGCTTAGAGTTCAAGAACGATCCCACTCTCAAGGAAATCGTCATGTGGTTCCGGAAGGAGCACAAGCTCGATATTTCCATGGTCAGCCAGGGGGTCAGCATGCTTTGGAGTTCGTTTGTCGGCAAAAAGAAGGTGCGTGTCTATTGCTGCTTGCGCAGGCGAATGCAACGCGCACTGGATGTTGCGGCGCGAAGAATGTCGCTGAGCCGTGGTCACGTTCATTCTGCAGAGCGAGGAGCGACTCCCAATGAAGTTCAGCGCGCTTGTCGAGCACGTCACTAAGAAGCCTGTTCCTGCGCACGTTTCACACTTCGTTGTAGAGGTAATGGCATCTGATGAGGACGGAGAGGATGTAGAGGTAAATATCCACAATTGTTGGCCTATCTCCGCTCCACTAAATCTGAGCACTACATAGGTCCCGTTTATCGTCGTGCGCAAGTAAGGTCGAGGTCTGAAGAGGAACCACGAGCAGTAGTCTTGTCTGTGTACCTTTTCTGAATGATTGAACACCTATGTACTCTTCATCTCATCTCACACAAGATAGTCCAGTGAAATAAGTTCGGAAGGCCTATGGTACCATGGGGCCATAATTGTTATCCATTGTAACAGTGTAGCACAACGCTCGGCATCTGTACGAAAGGACAACCGTAGTACAGAACTCAGACGAGTCGGTAACAAAATGGGACAGGACGTCACCGGTAAACGAACAGTATCGTAAGACCGTGTGTGTGCAGAAAATCAGGTAAGGACGGCAAGGTGGTCAAAAGACTGGATGCTGGTAAGGATGTAAAAGGTAGGAAACGAATTTTTTGGCACTCTTGGTGGGGAAAAATATTTAGAGTTTTTTTGGGGTGTTTCGAAGGAGGGAAGAGATGGATGAGAGTGAAGAATAGAAATAGAGAAATGGCGAACAACCGAGTAGCCGACGGGAGAGGATTGTGTGTGATAGACGAGTTGGCTATTAGAGATAGGTAGGACAGTCTGAAAAACGAGAAAAAGTACGCGTATCGTGGGTTCGAGAAAGCTAAACACACACGGAAACACATCAACGACAGAACACAAGGCATAAGGACAAGAGATGGATGTGCAGGTCGATCTACACACACGTAGCTGCGCCAACGATGACGTAAGCAGCAGTTACAGAATTATCCGATTGATGCCTGTGAGTTAGTGGTCGGAAAGCGGTCGCCGACCATAAGGGCCAGGGAACGGGATCGCGCGGTAAAGGGGTAGATAAATATGACGTGACAGATAATGCTGGTGTTGGAATGAGAAGAGCCGGGCCGCTGCAGGACGAGATGGATATGTCCTTCGAGTGGTGATGGATGGCCCGATAAAGCCATTACGGAGGAGACAAGCAGAGTAGAGAAGTATGCCGAGAATGGATGGAAGATGATAACCGAGCTGAATCGTCTATGCAGCTAGCGCAGGGTAGTTCAGCTGATCGCCTTCGTGCCTTAAAGTGAAAAGAAGAAACCTATAGGGGAAACGATGCGAGTATTTGACAAGTGATGAAACAAGGATAAGTGTCGGTGCCGGAAAACGAGATATGATGTACAGCGACAACAGAAGGGGAATGCAGGTTGAATTAGTGCCCAACCCAGTGCGGCCCATATTGCGATTGCGAGAAGACGAACTTGTGTCCTAAGCCCTGACCGTACACAGCGTCGTAATCGTACTGTTCGGCGCCAGTCCAACACAGTTCGGGAATTTGGTAGCGTAGCTTTGGGGCAGTGGAACTACAAGAATACTCAATGCGGCTGGTCTGTGACCAGCAGTATCCTCCATCCTGTAAAGGGTGGTGCCTTCCATCGATAACTGGCACTGACCGTACACGGTTGTGGTCAAAGGGTTGGCCAAACGCCGGGGGCGGAGGCAAATAGATGGTCGGCGCTCCGGGTCCCCAAGACTGTGCATAAGCCATACTGTGACCGTTTGACGGATATAGGGGCATCACTAATACAGGAGGGACAGGTGGTGGTTGCACTGCCGTGTAGTAGGTTGGCTCCCTAATCCCATCGCGTCGCAGGGGCTCATCTGCAGCAGGGCTCCACTTGGCTGGAGGAGGCAAGCCCTTCTGCATCTGTGAGGCGCGATCCCACTCGATTTCGTTGACCAATCTGAAAGGGGCGCCAAGCATGATGCCGTTCTCATCGTGGAGACAGTCACTCCTGCTGACGCGTCGCTTTGGCATATACTCTTCGCGTAATGGCCCATCTTCATCAAGATCAATTTCCAAAGCCTCAGGGCCGGGTTCCACGGAAGTCGGATCTAATCTTTCACGACGCCTCTCTTCTAGGCCCAGGAACACAGGCTGGGGATGAGATTTGGGGCACAACGGGTCACCACAAGAGCGAGAAGCAGTACCGGTGATGGCCGTCTCAACGAGGTCCTCCAGAGTCTTGCGTACCACGAAGTGGGGATTAGAGGACGGGCGGGAGATCAGCTGTGGGTTCGGGGCTGGAGCCAACGACTTGTGGTACGTCAGGATATGGTCGAGCCACTTGTTCCACTCTTGCGGTGTAATGGAAAGGTCATACGAAAATATATCGAGGGCCAAGGACTCTAGAATGTTCAGAGACTGGATAGGGACGCCGGAGATGGAGTGCCTGCGGCATGGACTGTCAGAACTGTGGGCAAGGATAGGAGGTATACTGATGAACATACCAGGTTTTGTTTGAAAACGTATGATCGTCTAACCACTTATTCGCAAGCATACACCCGAGGAGGACAAGACGGAATGGGGCGTGAGCCTCAGCGGCCTTCGCAGCTCCAGGATCTTGCCATTCTCCAAGGCCAAGCAGTTCCAGCCTGAATCGCGCTTCCTTCATAGCATCAGGCCTGAGAGAAACACCCCCGAAACGGACGGGCAGGCGAACGATGTACCAGACGGCCAATAGGACAGCGGAGGGCTGAAGTAAGGTGGATAGCAACAGGGAGCGGATGGAGTTAGCCAAGTATGCGGGCGGAAGTGGAGGGTACTGGTGAAAGGGGCCGCCCCTGTGAATAATGTGAGGTATGCGAAGGGAGACTGGTGCAAAACAAACGTACGTGCACTGCGTGTGAAGGCTCATCCCAGTCGTGCAGACCTTCCAGATGTATGTAGCCACCCATTCAGCAAGCGGATCCGCGACTTTCTTGTACGAGTGTGTGGCAGACGGCATCTGAATAACTTCCTGCGCCGGAGGCACGGCAGTTGCTGGTCTCTGACCTGTGGCTTCGTATTGAACTGTGGAGGCAGGCAGTTGGGTGCCATACCGGATACCGTAAGGCGAATGGGGGCCAAAGATAGCAGCAGAAGGTAGAGCCGGGAGTACAACCTCGGGACTAACAGAAAACTGAGAAGTAGCCACGGCACGGTCAACGAAAACACCGAAAGGGGTGATCGGACCGAGAGGACTGGAGACCGGATCTTCATCGGCAGCGGGCCCTGGAGATGCACCTCCTTCGAGTGTTGGGGAGTATGAGTCATCGAACTGGGGATGGCGTTGAGGGAACAGGTCATCGGGGTAGGCAGCATCGCCCCCAACGGCAGGAAGAGGATGGTCGTCGTTGGGCCCTTCGATGTCCATCTCGGTGACGTCTTCAGAACGGGAGGTGCCACCACTCCACTGACTTGCTATGTCATAGTCGAGGTTAACTTCATCGTCGGCGTCCTCCTCGAATTCCTGCAAAGGTTGAGGGGGACAAGGCTGTTCTGCCTCGAAGAGTGTCAAAAGGGGCGGGATACACGCCTGCGCGCGATCCTCTTTAATGATTTGTGCGTTTCCCGCACAAACCAACCCGTCTGAAAAATCCCGCATATCAGGATTAGAGGAAAGTCGCGAGTCTTCCTCCTCCCAGATGCGACGTGGTTTATTGCGACGCCACAGCGGGAGGGAGCTGATCCACTCCTCCCGAGTGCCGAAGGACGGTGGCGGACCGGGAGGTGGGAGGGGCAAGGAATGAGTCAAGCTCGGAAACGCCGGAGATTGAGATGTGTTTTGATAGCCAGTATAAATGTTTTGCTTGATGACTGGATGCGCAGGCGGTCGGGGGTATTGAGGGACGGGAACGGGCATCTGACGTTGAAAAAGTAAAAGGGGGGACAGTGGTGCCCACCAGCCAACAGATGTCTGTTGTGAACTGATGGCGATACGGTGCCCAGATAGGCTTAGCCAAAGGTGGCTAAGAAAAAAGTGAAGTCGTAATACAAGTCGTAAGAAATAAGTCGAGTCGAGGGGGAGAAAAAGCTGGAGAGGGGGAGAAAAGCTGACGAATTGGCGAACGCGCAGCGAAGGCGTGCCTTTTTGAGGACCTTCCCTGTGTGTTTGGGTCGGCTTAAACAGACGCCAGATTCTCTAACCGGATGTAAGAAACTGGCAGTGGTGGTGGTTGGAGGTAAAGGGGAGGAGAAGGAAAGGGAAGGGAATGGGGAGAAAGACCGACGCCGAGACGAACTGAAGAGGCGAGATCCGGGCGAACAAAAAAACCCCGTTTGAAACTCCCGCGCGCCAGAAAAATGGACAAGCCGTCCAGATTAGGTAAACACAAGCTCGCTGTCCACTATGGTCAGTCGAGTCATTTAGTCGAGTCATTTTCACGCGCATATATCCTCTCTAATATCTCTTTTTGAAAGAACAATGACCAGGATTCTATCACCCTTGGACAGCTCAAGGTTCTGGTCAATTCTGCTCCGAAGCCAAAGGCGCGTTACATTACCCCTGTGTCATTGTGGGCAGTTGTCGAGATCTCTGTCTTATTCAGCAATGCTATTACGATTTTAAATACGATGACGAAGACACCGTCATGAACGAGTTGGAGGAATTTTACTCCTATGTAGAAATGCCGCAAGCCGCTGAAAATCTAAAGGCGTGGAATGGCTCCTTCCACGGAGGTGTGGGTCTCTCCGTTTCATTATCTGACTTCTCATCTGAACTCGTCTGCGGAAAGAATGGACCAAGAGTGCGCCATCAAAGCGCAGAGCTCACGTGGAACTTCTTCTCGAGAGCTTAGAACATAAGGATGTCGAAATCAGATTCACAAACGCGCGCAGACTACTCTATATTTTGCAAGGTTCGTGACTGCGCTTTCGCAGCAGGCGCAGCCCCACATTCATTTGTGGTAGGCACCTTTGCCGAAACTACATCACCCGAGCACCAACTGCACTGGATTTTCGAAAATTGCAAGGTCGTCCGAGATGCGAATGGTTTGAGCAATATTGTGGAGGCTATGAAGATTGCAAGTTCGAAGCACGACCTTCTCGGGTTAGCCTATGGCTCTGATGAGCTCGCATCGCTTTGTCTGACCTTAGTTTAGATCTCTTTCAGATGCCGACGTTGCGCGTATCCAGCTAACCGCAGAAGAAAGGTCTGACCTAATGGAAGAAATAACTACTGAGATATCGGTCTACCTCGCCATGCTTTACCATTTAATAGAGGTATTCAAGGGTCATGATGACTTTGCAGACGAGCTCAGTGAGTCGCCGATCCCAGTGATTGAAGAGCATACTCGAACGTTTCACAGTGAGTATGGATCCCCCACTCCCCGTGTACTTTTTCAACGTGGTGTCTGGTCTTCGGGACAAAAGTGCCAAGGGGTACCCAGTGAAAAAGGTGCTTAATCTTTTTGACTTAATTATCTGCTCTTATACTCTAGTAAGTTGCTTCTGGTGCTCTGGAAAACGTTATTGTCTTGCTGTGGTGGCTTCCGTGACCTCGAGAGAGTTAAGAAAGTCTCCCGTGAGCTGGCCGGATTATCGTCTGTGCCTGAGGAAGGTACGTGCTAGACCAGTCTCTTTTTCGTCGTTGACAGCTTCGGGTGGTGCAGCCGTCCCCATCAAATCATCACCCGTTGACATGGAAGCTTTTCACGGAGAGGTCACCGTCAAATATCCAACATTCTCTCCGCCAAACCCTGGCTCCACCTTTTCGGTCGCCAACTCTCTCGAACAGCCGTCACCAGTTGCGACACTTCCCTCAATATCGAAGCTTGCCGAAGCATATAACCCCATTCCCGTCCGACATCATTACCATCACGATGACCATGATTCACAACCTGCCCCGCTCAATCTCTCTCATGGTCTCCAGGGTTCATCACAGCTCCAATCCGGTTATCGTCCCATTCCTCAGCCAGCGACGCCTGCACCGTCTCCCCCTCCTGCAGCACCAAAGCCTAAGAAACAGCAGTATCAAACCGATCCTTCTCGTCCGTTTTTGTTCCCCTTCTCCAGAACGAGAGGCAGGGACGGCGATATGATGCTTGTGCCATTCGCCATCAAGGAGGCAGAGAAACTTTACAGCAAGCACATGTATGTGAGCTTAGCGTTGTGGCAAATGTGGCGCACGCGTGAAGAGTACATTCACTCGGAAAGTGGTCTGGAGCACCTCCCAGGGACTGACGATGTTTCGGAAGCTTTTGGTAAAGTTAAGTTGAGCGTAAGTGGCCGTCCACTTCGAGACAGTCTGCTTTACAATCCGCAACTCCCATCAGAATGAGAACGCTGTTGAGGTTGAGATTGATGTGCTGCCTGATATGGCAATCTTGGACTCAAAAATTGCTGAGGTGGAGGTCGCGATCAAAGCCGCTGATAGTGCCATCGAAAAACGCCGGCTTAAGATCAAGAGGGAGGATTTGATGCGCTTGCGTCGCGTTGAACAAATTTACGTACGTTCTTACTGCGACTCCTCTTCATGTGCTTATTCGACCATATTAAAAGAGCGCAGCTCTTCCCGTACTTTCTAACTGGGTGCTTGTTCTGTTGAAGCTTCTTTTGGCCATCGTATCTGCCTCATCTCCGGGTCAACCACCAACATCCGCCAATTCATCAGCGTTTCCGCCTGGGGTTTCTTCGCGTCAGCAGGATTTAAAAGTTATGGTACACATACAATCTAACAATATTTTTAGCTCAAGACCCACA
>Ga0137359_10002402_pt1 | contig 15026 bp, 8 predicted proteins | sample Mad1_40_16metaG_FD_108281 | JGI IMG/M metagenome (GOLD analysis project Ga0137359, IMG submission 108281) | Vadose zone soil microbial communities from Angelo Coast Range Reserve, California, USA - Mad1_40_16 metaG | ecosystem: Environmental > Terrestrial > Soil > Vadose zone | place: USA... | reverse complement strand
ATGCAAACCGGTAGAGCAGTGGTTCGTTTGATGCAATTGGTTTGGGTGACTCCAGGCTTTCGCGATAGCGGCCGCGAAAGATGTCGGCAGAAACCATAAGCTGATAGCCCCCGAGTCCGGGTTGCCCTGCCACCTCGTCAGGATAAACATCGATAACTTTGACGACCCAATCAGAATCGGTTCCACTGGTTGATGCAACTATATTTGCAACAGGTTGACCACTGATCTTAAGCGGTGCTGTAAGTGCTTCGGAGGTGAATACAACCACGTCGGGCCGGCCCGATGCCTCGCGCTGATCGTCAACAAGCCACAGGGGCCATGTCAGGCCATTATCATAGCCCATCGGCTGGATCGGGCGCGCGCGAAACGGAACCGGCTTGGCGGGATCTGAGACGTATTCGTCAAATTCCGGGTCACCGGCTTTTGGGGTGTTGAAACTCAAACGAAGGCCAGCGCCCAGATAAAGTGGTGTTGGACGAACGGTACAGCCGCTGGCACAGCCCGCGGGCCACGATGGAAGCTGCCGCCACCGGTTTGTCCCCGTTTCAAAAGCTGACACAGGTGGTATATCGGCTTTCGGCGCGTCGTCCTTCAGATAACGATCCAAAAACGGTCGAAGAATCTCCTGTCGAAAATATAGCCCAGTATCGCTGCCAAATTTCAAAGCACCGAGCGAGCTTCCATCACCGATTTCCTGTCCATGGTGCCACGGCCCCATGACCAGAAAAACCTTATCATTGTTTGTATCTTTGGGTTTTATAGACTTGTAGACCGCGATTGCTCCATAAATATCCTCCTGGTCCCACAAACTATGTACAAGCATTACCGGCACCTTTAAGGGTTGCGCGCCCAGCAGTTTATCAACCGCCTGGTCCCGCCAAAAAGCGTCATAACTCGGGTGGGCAAGAATTTTACGCCAGAAACCTACCTGTTCGAGGCCACGTCGCCGTCCGAGTTCACCAGCAGAACCCGCCTGCATAAACATATCGTAATCATCGAAATGGCTAATAAACCATTTTGCCTCGTTTGAGCGCGTTGCCTCCTGTTCATAGACGTAACTCATGCCCTGCTGACGAAAGGCGCCGTTGTGAAACCAATCGTCACCCATCCAGCCGTCAACCATCGGATTCATCGGCACAGCGACTTTCAACGCGGGATGAGGATTAACAAGCGCCATTAAAGGCAAAAAGCCGTCATAGGAAATGCCGAGGATGCCAACTTTACCGTTGCTTTCCGGGATGTTTTTTACCAGCCAATCGATAGTGTCATACGTGTCGGTTGAGTGGTCCACCGGCGTCGGGTTCTGAGGCCCGTGTAAAGGCCGGTTCATTATATAGTCGCCTTCGGAGCCGTATTTTCCGCGCACGTCTTCTACCACGCGGATGTAGCCACCGTCGACAATTACGTCGGTTGCGTTGTCGTAGCCGTTTAGGATCGGACCCAGATGTGCGCTTTGAGTGTGGCTTGTCAACGCTCTTGCATCATAAGGCGTTCGCGTAAGGAGAATCGGTGTCCTGTTGGCGCCCTTAGGTATCAAAATTACCGCATGTAGCTTTACCGCATCACGCATCGGAATCATTACGTCGCGCCTGATGTAGTCAAAACCGTCAGTCACCGGTTCAAGTTTGTCGGGTGTTTCGCTCGGCAGATTCGCAGGCGGTTGCTGGGACGTTTGAGCCATCACAGGCAAAAAGAATACAAACAAAGCGCTGAGTATTGTGGCGAGTGTCGACAGGTTTCGAAACTCGGCAAACGCGCTCGAGGAAGTGCAACTGGCATTGCCTGGACCACGGCGGCGTGTTACCAAAGTTTCAATAAGTCTTGCGTTACGATGGACGCAGTCAGGTGATTGCCGTTGCTGCACATTTCTTTGATTCATTCTTCCAAGCCTCTCTTTGCTCGAAACAATATCTTTCGGATTCTGATAGGATTATCGGTGTGATGTTCTGAAGAAGATTAGCAGGTTAGTAAGGTTTCGCATAGATGCGTAACTGGGTTTGGTGGGAAATTTTGTGTGTGCCCGTACTGGAAAGGCTGGGTTTGCCTAAAATCCCACGCGACATTTCCAAATTTCTGTTCCCTGATATAGACTCCAGCTTGCTCGTTTCATGCGGCACCTATCCCGGGTCCGACGAAAATTGACTCCCTTGAATCTTAACGCTGTCGCGGAACACTCAGGCCAGGTCCTGGGCAACACACTTGCCTGAAGAGGTGCGGCGGCAGCATCGACATCCTCGGCAGCTTTGATTGCCAATTGACATCATGTTTCTTTATCGAGATGTCCAGCACGAGACATCTATTGAATCGCTGCATTCTCGGGCGACAACGTACTTTTGTCATTCTCGATGTCTGAATGTGCAGTGAGCAACCTGTCATTATTCGACCGCGTCACACGCGGCTAAGCGTCACAGTCCTTTCCTATAGTTGAGGTTCCAAAATGTCATCAAGAAAGTCTGTCGGAATCGCACTGACGGCCAACGTGGTTACTGTCGGGCTGGTTCTAACCTTAGGCGCATTTGTTATTCACCCTCCGTCAACCACCCATGCGGCGGGAATCAACCAGGCAAGGGGGACGACACTCAGAGAGGGCTTCGTCGTCCGCTACGAGAACGGACACAGCGTGTGTCGCATCGCATCGGCCGATGAAGCGACTCAAATGTTCCAGCGAGTGTCCCGGCGAGCTCAGAAGGTTGGTTTACATAGACTTACTGATGTGAATTCGGCCCAGGCAGCATCCAGTGGAATTCAGACACCCGGACTCAACATCATCCTGCGTGGTACGACGCAGCTTGAGAGTGCTCCACAAGCCAAGGCGGCGTTCATCAGGGCTGCGGCGAACTGGCAAGCACGTCTTCAGACACCCATCACCGTCGTTATTGACGTCGACTATGGCCCCACAGCTTTTGGTGACACATTCCCATCAGGTGTTCTTGGTCAAACCGGTTCACAGCAAATTGAAAACTCGGCAGGCTACCCCTCGTTGCGATCAGCCTTAATTGCCGGAAGTTCGAATCAGAGCGAAGGCACTTTATACAACTCTTTGCCAATCAATACAGTGCCGACTGATATAGGTTCAACTTCATACGTTCTTGCAACAAGTGCCACGTTGCGGGCCGTGGGACTAATGAACCCTGTCGCAAATCCGGATGGAGAACCCTCCGGCGCATGGGGAGATCCTCCGTCGGTTGCGTTCAATTCAAATTTTACATTTGATTTCGATCCAACGGACGGAATCGATTCTAATAAAATAGATTTTGACGCGGTAGCTACGCATGAAATTGGGCATGCTTTGGGTTTCACTTCCGGAGTCGGCGATAAGGAAGAGTTCCCTGACGATCCCACATACGTCTCTGTCTGGGACCTCTTCCGGTTTCGTCCCGGAACGACGCTTTCAACGTTTCCCAGCGCGAGTCGCATCCTCAGTTCCGGGGGCACTCAAGTGTTTTATAATGGCGGTCCGGAATTGGGATTGTCGACCGGTCGGCCCGATGGAAGTGGTGGCGATCTTGCACAGGCAAGTCACTGGAAGGCCAGCGATTTGACCGGCGTTTACATCGGAATAATGGACCCTTTTATCGCCGACGGTCAGCGGCAAATCATCACAAATAACGATGTGCTTGCCTTAAACTCCTTTGGTTACCGCCTAACAACTGAATCACCTGCGCCTTACACTTCCACTCCGACAGGTACGACGGTCAATCTGACCCCGGGGGTGCCGCAGAGTGGCACTATCCCGGCTTCGGCAAGTCAAAGCGTCTGCCAGACCAGTCCAACTCAATATAAGATTCAGGTTCCGGTGAATGCGACGCAGTTGGATATAAGTTTGAGCGGAAACCAGGATGTAGACCTTCACGCGCGCTCCGGCTTGCGATTCGTCAATATTCCGGGTTGGCCGGGAATCGGTGATTATACTTCGAATTCGTCCGCGACGTCTGAGTCGATCGATATCACGCCGTCGAGCTATCTGCCACTCCATCCCGGCGTGTATTATGTCGCCGTAGATAACTGCGGTCCTGCCGCAGCAAATTATACGGTTTCCGCAACAGTCATTTCGTCTTCGACAACTAGTGCAATCGATGACTCGAACTATTTCGTCACACAGCACTATGCCGATTTTCTTAATCGCGTTCCTGACTCCAACGGGCTCGCCTTTTGGACTTCTCAAATAACCAACTGCGGGTCGGATGCTCTTTGTCTTCGGCAGAAACGCATTGATGTGTCCAATGCCTTCTTTTTCGAACAAGAGTATCAACAGACGGGCGCCTATGTGTATCGTTTGTATCGTGCGTCCTATGGTAATAACCAGCCATTTCCAAATCAGGTACCAGATCCTTTAAATCCGGGTGCAGAGAACAAGCTCGTCAGCTATTCAGTTTTTGGACCTGACCGGGCATTGGTGGTCGGTGGATCGACGCTTGCGCAATCGCAATTGGATCTTGCAAACGGGTTCGTAACCAGACCGGAGTTCGTGAGCCGTTATCCGGCGAGCCTGGACGGACCCGGTTTTGTTGATGCTGTGCTGGCGACGATCAAGAACGATTTAGGTGCTGACTTGTCTTCTCAGCGTGCCGCCCTGATATCGCTTTTTAATCAAGGCGGCCGAGGTAACGTTATCTATCGGCTGGCAGATGACAATGTGCAGACGAATCCTATAGACAATCGAGCTTTGATCGATGCCGAATATAACCGCGCGTTCGTGGCAACGGAATACTTTGGATATCTACGACGTGACCCTGATATGGCAGGCTTTCTCTTTTGGCTTGACCAGGTCAACAAAGGTCCGCTCAGAGATCTTAACAAACAACATGCCATGGTCTGTTCGTTTATTACGTCACTGGAATATCAGTTGCGATTTGGGAACACAGCATCGCACTCAAATCAGGAATGCCAGCAGTAGTCGACCGGCAATCAACGAATGAGCCATGGCGGTAAATTCAACATGCCGCCGTGGCTCAAAATCGTCTGAGTATTGCGACGGATATGAGCGGTTTACTTATTCTCAAACGTTCGGTTTAGTAGACCGATAAATCTTGAATGCCTGCGAAGCGGATCCAGTTGCGGCTCTACACGGAGCCAAACTATCCAGGGGTCGCTGACAGCAACACTCTCTTCGAACAGGTCAATTGCTGTCTCATGCTCGCCCAGTCCCACATATACAAGTGCGCGATGATAGGGGGAAATATATCGCTTTTGTGAAGCAGCATTAAGCTGGCTAAGAAGTCGTCGGGCTTCGGGAATCTGGCCAGCGTCCACGAAAGCCGCCCCCAGTGATGCAGTGTACATCGGAACATCGCCCGCAAGCTCGATTGTTTTTCTCGCCTCTTCTACACCCTCTGCATACCGACCTGTCTGGCGAAGCACCATACTCAGACACGAATGTATAGGACTGTAACGCGGGTCACTCTGAATCAATGCACGGCATCGCGCAATGCTCTCGTCGTAGCGCCGGGCCTGATAAAGACACCATGCAAAAATGTAAGCATTAAACGGATTGAGCGGGTCGAGTTCCGAAGAAATCCGGGCCTCGGCAATCGACTCGTCAAATCTGCCCTCCATTGCGAGCTGGCACGCATAATGAACATGCGCGGTTGCATAGTTTCGATTGAGCTGAATTGCGCGCCGAAATCGTTCCTCGGCGACCGTCCACTGTGTTTCGTGCGTAAGCAGAGCAAGAGCATGCGCCGTGTGTGCTTCGGCAAGCGTGTCATCAAGGGTGACAGAGCGTTTTGCCGCCTCTCTTGCCGCGGCGAGACAGGATGCCGGGGGCATCAAACCAAAGACAGCCATCCAGCAATGATACTCGGCAATCCCCGCATATGCGGCCGCATAAGTTGGGTCGAGAGCGACAGCGCTTTGAAAACAGGAAAAGGCTTTCCCCAGACCATCCTCAGTCAGTGCAGTCCAGTAATATCGGCCCCGCAAATAGGCTTCGAATGCCTCAGTGTTGTTTGTGCCACGTTTGTTCAAGCCCTCGCGTTCATCCCCGGAAAGTTGTGGAATCAGTGCTTCGGCCACCCTCGTTGAAATTGTATCTTCCAGCGTAAACACGTCGGCTGCTTTTTCATCAAACGTAGCAGCCCATCCCGCGGACCGTTCGTTAACGTTCAACAACTGAACTGAGAGACGCAGGCGGTCCCCTGCACGGCGCATGTGACCGTCCAGAACGAATTCAACACCTAACTCGCGACCCGCCTCAAACGGGTCCCGTAGTGTATAGCTGTATCGAAGGACGGAGCTAGTCGGGCGCACGACCAGTCGACGAACGTTCGAAAGGCGAGTAATAAGTGCGTCTGTCAAGCCGACGCGCAGGAAACTGTCATCAGTATTTTCATCGGGCGTTCCAGTCAACAACTTAAACGGCAGAACCGCGATCAATCGTTCTCCCCTGTTGCGATGGCTGGTCGATGGAATCGCCTGGACTCGCTGAACTCCCGGGTTTTTCGTCCGCGCAACAATCTCGTCAAAGCGTCGATCCGAGCGCAGCGTGTCAAACTGCGGGTCTACAACCAGCCACAAAACCCATGCATCACCGATTGCAACTGCCTTGTCTAAAAGTGTGAGCGCGGTGTCCCTGTTACCCAGGGCGCAGTGGATTGCAGCCAGACAGTAAGGTGAAACGTAGGCATTGCGCGACAATTCACCCAGCCTGTCAATTATTCGTCCGGCGTCGACAATACGACCGGCGCCGGCATACGCCGCACCGAGGCCGGCCAAATAAAGTTGTCCCTCGCCGGCGTTTTCAATGGCTTTTTCCGCCTGCAGAACTGCCTCCTGATGTTTCTCCGCGCAGCGCAGCGCCCAGCTAAACACCGTTCGACAATAACCAAATCGAGGTTCAGCTTCAATTACCCGGCGATATACCTTCAAGGCTTCATCAAAACGGTGCGAATGGTAATAGCACCATGCGAGCGAAGCCTGAACCAGGGGCGAGACAGGATCCAGTTCCAGCGTACGCTTCACTTCAGTAAAAGCTTCATCAAAACGCCCTTCCTGTAGCAGTAAAAAAGTGTACCAATTGTGCGCCGTCGCACTGTTAGGGTTCAGTTCGATTGCCCGCTTGTAGTGAACTTCGGCCTCCGCCCAGGCAAAATCATAACTGACCAGGGCAAAGCTGAGTGCGGCATGAGCTTCGGCAAGTGTATCGTCCAGTTCGACAGCGGTACGGGCGGCCTCCCTGGCCGCGCCGGCGCTTTCGCCAAAGGACATGATTCCAAAGATGCCAAGAAAGATGAAATATTCGGCGATGCCTGCAAACGCCAGGGCATAGTTTGGATCAAGTGCAATGGCGCGTTGATATTCCTTCAAGGATTTTGCAAGGCCAGCCTCCGTAAGACCCAGGAACTGATGGCGAGCGCGAATATAGGCTTCGAACGCTTTCGGGTTGTTCGTGCTGCGTCTCGCCAGGCGCTCTCGCTCTTCAACCGTCAACTGGGGAATTAGAGCGCCGGCAACCTGAGACGAGAGCAGATCTTCAAGCTGTAATACATTTGCAGACTTTTCATCAAACTTACCGGCCCATCGGGCGCCTTTTTCATCTACGCTTAACAGTCTTACGGTGACGCGCAATACGTCGCCCGCGCGGCGGATACTCCCCTCGACGACAAAGTCGACTGCCAATTGTTGTCCGGCATCAAATGGATCACTTGTGTGTTCGTATTGCAGGACGCTGCTAGTCGGGCGCACGACCAGTCTGCTCACATTCGAAAGGCGCACCGTTAATGCGTCGGCAAGGCCAACAATGAGATACTCGTCACCGGTATCGCCTGAGGTCTTCGGTCCGAGTAATTTAAATGGCAACACAGCGATTGAGATCTGATCAACCTGTTGTGGCGGTAAATTTGCAGCTTGAAGATCTTTAAGCGACGAGATGGTGAAATCTGGAAAAACGATTGATCGTCCTTCCAAAAAAGAAACAATATCGTCCCGAAGCGCTGCAGCAGACTGATAACGCTGGCGCTGATCCTTACTCAGAGCTTTTAGTATCAGTTTGTCCAGGCTGCCCGCCAGGGCGAGTTGAAGGTTTTCGACTGTCGCACTGCGCAAAAGTCCCACTGTGCTGACCGTCATTGGATGCTGAGACAAGTCTCCCGAAGGCACGAGATTTTCACTTGAGTTAACAACTACGCTTGGCGGGGTAATCTTCCCTTCAGTGACGATTCGGGCCATTTCATGTGGAAGCCGGCTGCGAAAAGAATATGGACGGTGACCGCTTAGCAATTCGTAAAGGACAACTCCCAGGCTATAGACGTCGCTCTGAAAAGTCACGGGAAAGCGTTGGACCTGTTCGGGGCTCGCATACTCCACGGTCATCATGCGCATGGCCGTCGCCGTTTGTGGCACAGTGTCAAGCACGAGGGCGGGGTCAAGCAGTTTTGCAATGCCAAAGTCCACGAGTTTTGGGACTCCAGCAGTTGAAATCATGATATTCCCGGGCTTGATATCGCGATGGATTACGCGTTTCTGATGGGCGTATTCGACCGCTTCACAAATACTGCAAAACAAACGCAGTCGTTCACGAATGTCAAGACGCTTTGTGTCGCAATATCGATAAAGCGCCGTGCCCTCAATGTACTCCATCACGAAATAGGATTGGCCGACATCAGTTGCTCCACCGTCGATCAGGCGGGCAATGTTCGGATGATCAAGTGCGGCGAGAATCTGTCTTTCGTGGCTAAAGCGGAGGAGTACATGATCTGTGTCCATACCACGTTTGACAATTTTGATGGCAACCTGCTTACGGAACACATTGTCGGCACGTTCAGCAAGGTAAACAGTGCCCATCCCCCCGCGTCCGATTTCACGTTCGACTCTGTAAGCGCCGATCAGTTGCCCAATCACGGGATCAATGTGATTGTCCGTAGTCGCCGGCCAGGCAAGCGGTCCGCTCTGCTTTTGAAGCGGTTCGTCAAGGAAGTCTCCGGCCTGCTCGTATTGTGCAATCAGCCTTTCGACTTCCAGTCGAAGATCTGCGTCTCTGAAACAGGCTTTGGTCAGATAACGCTTTCGTTCCTCCGGCGAAAGGTCAAGCGCCGTCTGAAATACGTCTTCGATCTTTTGCCATCGTTCGGAGGACATAGTTACAGCTTACGAATAAGGGCAGTCTCTGAATCAAAGGCCATATTCAGAAAAAGCGCGTGATTAGTCACTGCGTTTGCATTTCGCCGAAAAGCCAGGCTTTAGTAATACGCCAGTGTCGCTTTATCGTAATCGGAGTGACACCGAGTACTTCGGCAGTTTCCTGGACTGAGAGGCCGCCGAAATAGCGCAATTCGACAATACGAGCTTTCTGTTCGTCAATTTTTACGAGGTTATTCAACGCATCATCCAGGGCGACGAGTTCTTCACTTCGCTCGACCGCCTTATCAATATTTTCGTCCAGCGAAAGCTTTTGAAAATCGTGGCCGCGCTTTTCTGCCGCGTGCGCCCGGGCGTGATCAACCAGGATCCGCCGCATCATCTGCGCAGCGACACCAAAAAAATGGGCTCGGTTCTGCCAGTTTGCCCGCGTTTGATCAACCATCCGAAGGTATGCTTCATTCACCAGTGCGGTCGGTTGCAGAGTATGATCCGACCGCTCCCGCCGCAGGTAATTCGAAGCAAGATGACGTAGTTCGTCATAAATCAACGGCATCAGGGCATCGACGGCGTCTCGGTTACCGTTGCTCAATTCCAATAAGAGTCGGGTCACACCATCTGAATCTGTCTGGTTCGCGTACAAGGACTGGTACCCTCACAAAACGAAGTCTAAGTTGAGTATAAACAAATTCCGGTGGTGCGAAAACTGAATTCCCCATAAACCTGGTCAATCAACGCTTCGCCAGGTATGTTCGCTATAGTCGAGAAATGCAGGTATTGAATTTTATCCGCGGTTGTTGGTGAAGACTGCATGACTCGAGCAATCAAAACATGTTGCCGCACTCTGGAAGACTCACAATCGCTGCTCAGCATAGGTCATGACAAGATACATGACGGCCTCGCGATTGCCGGGGTTTTCATAGATATGTGGAACGTCGGCCCGAAAATAGATGGCGTCACCGGCCCGCACGTCGATGGGGGCAGCGTCCCCGATCGTTAGCTTGAGTCGCCCCGAATGAACTACCAGGTTTTCGTAAGTGCCTTCTGCATGCGGCTCGGCACGTTCGACATGGCCGCTTTGCAGTTTCAGTTCATAAAACTCCGCGCGGCGGCGGTTGTCGAAAGGGAAGAGAGCTCGGCTTTCGAAAGCACCATCGCCGGAGCGCAGAACCTTGGATTCTCTGGCCGGCAACAAAACTATATCGCCCGCACGTTCGTCGCCCAACAGGTCAGCATAACGAACATCCAGACCGCGCGAGATCTTCCACAACAGGCCAATGGTGGGCATGCTTTCGCCGGATTCAACCTGACCAAGCATGGCGCGGCTCACGCCGGATAGGGTGGCGAGGCGCTCCATACTAAGCCCGCGGCTCTTACGCAGCCTTTCGACATTTTCTCCAACCCTGCGCTTAAGATCCTGCGCTTCTGCGTCAAGCATTGTCATTTGGTCTTTAGCGGTTGTCATTCTGCGCTTTGCTCCTGAATCGGTTCAAATCTCGTTCGAAGATTATACGATAGCAACCAAAACATGAAAGCGCACATTTAACTTTCGGAAGTTCTGGTTCGGTACCGGCGTCAAAATCGTGTTAGAGTTCCGAAATCTCCCTGGAACTTCATTTTTGTAGCATTCAACGCCAAGTTGGTGCGTTAGGCGAAGAATTTATGCGAAAAATTAGGGTTTCGGGTCTTTTATTGTTTTCAGTTCTGATCTTGTCGTCGTGTAAGGGACAATTGACGACATCCCACCCGTCTCCAAAAACGGAAGAATTGTTGCTTGCCGTGCGGCAAGGCAGGCCCGATGTAGTTAATGCTCTACTTGCCGCTCGCGACACGGACGTAAACGCAAGGGACGAAAACGGCGATACTGCGCTGATTGAAGCCGCACGTTTTGGACATGACGATATAGCGCGCGCATTGCTGGCTGCCGGAGCTGATTACAAAATACGGGATCGAAATGACAAGACCCCGTTGATGCTGGCCGTGTTGGGTGGTCACGATGATGTCGTGCACGTCCTTAAGGACGCCGGGGCGCAGGAATAGATGAGCTCAGCTTGCAGACAACAAGAAGTAGTAGTTAGTTAGAATTAGAAGCATTCGCCCCAAACTTGTCGACGGTTCTAAAAACAGCCGTTGATACCGATTGCCCACCTCCGTTAACACAAATTTACGCCTTTTACTAGACTTCCGGTCATTTGTAGGATTAAAGTTAGCAGACATTTCCCGCTGAATTCCATCTCGAGCAAATCCTTTACGTTCGAGCGTCTTAACTCTTACCAGGCATATCTGGATTTAAATCCCTCGGAGGTCATTATGAACAACTGGACCCGCAGCACCTTCTTTTTGACGCTTTTGATTATCGGATTTATGTCGACCTTTGCGGACATTCCCAGTCCAAACTCAAACAAAGTCCGGCGTCAACCCCGTCCAAATCCGGTAAATATGACGATTCAACCGGCTGAAACTGCAGGTGATGCAAGGCTCGTCATTCCGCGTGACATCCTACAGCAATTACGCGCGTCGCTTGATGGCACAGACCAGAAGGATGCGGCCTCGGTCACCTCGAACGGTGAGCACAATTCCCGAACGATAATCGCCGGAATCTTTATGTCGATTTCTCTCGCGTTTGGCGGATTGTGGCTTATGCGTAGCGGAGCAACCCCCGGAAAACTGGCGCGAACGGCTGCTGTTATAGCGCTTATTGGCGCTTCTGGAATTGCGACCGGCATCGCCCTGGCGGACGCCGGACCTCCGCCCGTTGCTCGATCACTGACAACGAAGATATTAACGCCCGAACTGCAATGGTGGGGAGCATCTGGCAAGGTGACGGTCGAGGTAGTTGCCGAAGGAGATCAGATTATGCTCATCCTGCCAAGGGTGAAGGAAAAACCATAATGATTTGGACGCTGCCGTAGTGCAGAGAATTCAAAGCGATGCATGGATTGTCAGACCGCGCCGCGAAGATGGAATCGCGGTGCAGTTCGTTGTGCCGTTCATCGTACTGTGCATACTATCGGCGGGCTTAATCAGTTGGAAGCCGCTACAACTGTCCATTGTCACAGTTTTCCTCTTTGCCGGTCCTCACAACTGGATGGAATTTCGTTTTTTCCTTGGGCGGATGCCTGCGCGATGGGGACGATCGAAGCTTTTCTTTAGTGTTGGCCTCGGCGGCGTTGCAGTACTTACCGCGACCTTTATTCTACTTTATTCCCTGGGGCAATCCTGGTATCTAAACGAATTGGCATGGTCAGCCGGCATTTCGGTCTGGAATACAGTGATGCTTCTCTGGCTATGCGCGCTGGTCTATATCAGAGGGAAGCAGGTCAGGGGACGGGACTGGTCATGGATCTTCGCCGCTGGGTTTGCCTTGTGTTCCGTTGCCTGGGCCGCTCCGTTGTTATTTAGTCTTTCACTGGTTTATCTTCACCCGATGGTTGCCTTATGGTTCTTCGATCGTGAATTGAAAAGTAGAAACGCAAAGTGGCGAAGAACCTATCATATCTGTCTTGCCTTGATTCCCGTGATCCTGGTGTTGATGTGGAGTGCTTTGGCCGGTAAGCCAAATCTTGATGATGCCGGTTCACTTTCATGGCGTATCACGCAACATGCAGGAGCCGGGATTTTGTCCGGGGTCTCCAGCCATCTATTGGTAGCTACACACGTGTTCCTGGAAACGATTCACTATGGTGTCTGGCTGATTTTAATACCTGTCACTGGTCCTGGCGCATCTGTCTGGCGCATTTCCAGGATTCCACTCGCAGTGCACCGCAATGGCTGGCCACGAATGATTGGGCTGGTTCTGATCGCAAGCACGGTTGTCACAATGGTTTTGTGGACCGGTTTTGCGATCGACTATGCAACGACCAGAGACATCTATTTCGCGTTTGCAATTGCGCACGTTCTTGCAGAAGCACCATTCCTCATTCGAATGTTGTAGTGAAATCCGAAAGGCGGCAATAACTCTTTGAATCAGAAATCGTTCAGCGACGAAGGCTTGCGTGGCTCAAGCCGTTTCTTTGCTCTGCGGCACTCTCGTTATGTCCTAGCCGCTATTTCTATAGGTCTCATCGGTTTATGTTGCCATTCGGCTTTCGCGTTCGACGAAGCACCGGATCCTGTCTTAACAACCTATCGCCCTTCCGAGCTTTGGTTGTTTTTTCCTCTCGGTTATCTCTTCACGGTGGCGATCGAGACGCCGGTACTCTTAATCGGCCTTTCCAGGTCTCTGACCCTCAAGCAACGCCTGTTTGCGGGACTCTGGCTTTCGGCCTGTACGTACCCCATTGTGGTGCTGGTACTGCCGTTGTTGTTTGCTTCGTCCTCGCGCGGTTTATATCTGCTGGTTGCCGAAACATTTGCGCCGGTTGCGGAGTGTGCTCTTTTCTGGATTGCTTTCCGCAAATACCTGGAACAGGGCAGCGTCCCGCTTCTTCGCAATCTGTCGGTCGTGGTCGTTGCCAATCTACTGTCGTTTGCGGCCGGTGAAATATTGAATTCCACGAGGTGGTTTGGCCTGTTCTGACCTTTCTTCTGAGGCCTTCCTGCTGTACGACACATCACCATCCATTCGATTCTAACCAGGACAAAATATTCCAACATCCGGTCCATTTTCTCGTAATTCGTGACGAAAAATCACAACCCTCGGAAACTAATATCGTAATACTAATTGAAAGGCGCAGCAAAACCTGGGTGTTCGACCAAGGCCCAGGAATTGCATTAGCAAATTCACATGCTTTCGGCGTCTCGTTTCCAATCAGGCAAAATGACCGGATTGGAACCGATTTTAATGAATTCGAAGTCTGGAGGTCAGAATCGAATTTGCGCCGAAGGCGACCAGATCTTTGTGGAAGCTACGCGTTAATTAGTAGAGATATTGAATCGGCTGATTGCTGAGTGGAAAAGAAATAAAACCACAATTGCAAACAGGATCGTAATTTAACTACCCGATCAATATTTCGGAAAGGCGGTATTTTAAAGGCGATGACTCGTATTTGGCGGAAAATGCCCGTGCCGGATAAGTTTGTGACCCTAAAAAATTCGGTGGCTTTTTCTCTCGGAAGGTCGATCAATTTATTTCGTAATAATTTATTTTATTCCAGGACAACAATTATCGCTTTTTTTCTTGTTTGTACCAGTTTGGCAGCCTTGTGTGTAACACAACCAAAACAAGTTTCCGAAACCGTGTCGACGGAAAAGCCCAGGAAGCACGAAGTAACGCAACATTTTCTGACAATTGAAAGCATACGATTGCGTTACATAGAAGCCGGCAAAGGCCAGGCTGTGGTTATGATTCATGGCAACGCCGGGGGAATCGAGGATTTTGAGTTTGGAGTTTTCGATTCTCTTTGCATCGATTACAGGGTAATGGCATTCGACCGTCCAGGACATGGCGCCAGCGGTCGTGCCAAAGGTAAACCGGCGACTGTTGAATATCAGGCTCAATTGTTACACGACACGCTTGCCGGCCTCGGGATCACAAGTCCAGTCCTGGTCGGGCATTCGTGGGGTGGCGCACTTGCTCTGGCTTATGCATTGAAATACCCGTCGGAAACTTCCGGCCTTATTTTGCTTGCTCCGGCTGCCTATCCGGATACCGAGACCAATGGGTTGTTGCGATCAATTGTTAAAACCCCGGTAATAGGCGATCTTGGATTGTTCTTTGGAAAGGCGCTAGTCGGTCACACGATGCTTAAGCATGATCTGGAGCAGGCGTTTTATCCACAACAAGTGCCCGATGACTACTTCAAGATCGCAGCCTCAAGTTGGCTTGGGACAAAACAGCTTAGAGCGTATCTGGAAGATGAATGGGCGTTGAATAGCAGCCTTAAGAAGATGAGTAAACGATATTCAGAGATTCGCGTACCGGTGGTTATTGTCACGGGTGATGACGATCAGATTGTTTCGCCGCGCGAAAACGCCTACAGGTTAAAGTCTGATATAACCCAGTCGAAGCT
>Ga0137359_10002401_pt1 | contig 15028 bp, 9 predicted proteins | sample Mad1_40_16metaG_FD_108281 | JGI IMG/M metagenome (GOLD analysis project Ga0137359, IMG submission 108281) | Vadose zone soil microbial communities from Angelo Coast Range Reserve, California, USA - Mad1_40_16 metaG | ecosystem: Environmental > Terrestrial > Soil > Vadose zone | place: USA... | reverse complement strand
TGGGCGCGCTGCTCTCCTGTTTCATCTGGAATATCTACTTCATGAAAAAGCCGCTCGTCGGCGAAGCTGTCGACTTCTCCGGATTTTTCAAGACCTCCCTCTCCAATCATTTACTGGGCCTGCTGGGCGGAGTCCTGTGGGGCGTTGCGATGGTGTTTAACCTGGTTGCCGCCAACTTTACTGGCGTTGCCATTTCATACGCGATTGGCCAATCCGCGCCCATGATTGCTGCATTATGGGGAGTGTTTGTGTGGAAGGAATTTGCTGGCGCGCCGGCCAAGGCGAAGATGTACCTTACCGGAATGTTCGCCTTTTACTGCCTTGCAATATTTTTTGTGGCAAAGGCTAACGGGTAACCACGACTTCCACTATCGTCCTAACTGCGTCAACATTTCCTGCGCCTGCTTGTGTCCGGGATTATGTTGGAGAAGTTCGAGCAGCACAGCGCGCGCCTTCTCCGGCGTGCCTTCCAGCGCATAGACCCGCGCCAGGTTCAGATAAGACTGATCGAAGGCCGGTGCCACGCGAATAGACTCTTCAAACTTTGCCACCGCCTCGTCCTTGCGCTGGAGTCGCAAATAAAGAATCCCAAGGTTGTTGAGAGCTTCCGGATACGTCGGACGAGACTGCAACGCTCTCTGGAGATGCTCGAGCGCATGCGCCGTCTCGTCAGTCTGTGCAAAAACCATACCCAACCCGTAGTTCGCTTCAGGATCTTGTGGAGCGATTGCGAGTGCACGCTCAAAATACGCGCGAGCTTTGTCCCACTGTTTAAGTTGACGATACGCGCTGCCTAGGTTTTCCAGCGCCACAACGTGGTCTGGGTTTTGTTGCAGGGCCCGCAAAAAAAATCCAATTGCCTGCTCGGTGTGGCCCTCGCGTGCGTCAAGCAGGCCAAGGTTGTTCCACGCATTTGCCAGCGTGTCAGGATAGGCCGCGTGAAGCTTAGTCGCCCTCTCGAAACTCTCTCTCGCCTGAGTACTCTTCTTCTGATTCAGATACACGCTCCCAATCCCGTACAGGGCCTCGGCGCTCGAAGGGTCGTCTCGCAGCGCCTGCGCGAAAGCTGCCTCCGCCTGATCGAAATATCCGCGCTGAAAAAAGACTGAACCGTAGGAAAGATAATTGCGCCCGAATTCAACAGCATCTGTGACGCCCGGAAAGGGAAGTGCTTTCTCCAGTCGTTCCGAAGTGTTTTGAGGAATCTGACGAAAATCCTGTTCTACGTGCTCTGCGTTTAGAGGACCCTGATAGATCTTGACGATGTCGCCGGCCTTGTCGATCAGGAACGATGTAGGCAGGCCGAGATCGCGATGCCGATCAAACAAGTAGCGATAGAGAATGTTGTAAACGGCGGCGACATCGTCCGTGCAACGAAGAATCGGGAACGTGAGATGCCGCTCGCGAGCGAATGCCTGGACACTTTTCCATTCGTCTGCGGAATTCGCATTTAGAGTGATGAGCTGTAAACCTTGAGATACCCAGCTTGCGTAAACGCGAGTGAAGACCGCCAAATCTTGCTGGCGCTCAGACTGCGTCTTCCAGAAATTGAGAAGCACGGTTTTGCCGCGAAATTCCGTGAGAGTCCGAGTGCTCCCAGCCAAGTCGGGGAGAGAGAACTCCGGCGCCGCAACCGCCGCCAGCAGCCAGGTTTCCACTGTGCTTGGAAGTTCGGGTTTGCTCGTCGTGACGTTCGGGAAGCGTGATCCTGCTTTCTGTATCTTGAATGGCTCAATTCGGGAAGGCTTCTCCCCTTCCGAAACCCACACTCTGTGATTCGCAGGCAGGCTTTCCAACTCCTGTACCAGTCCGCTTGGCCATCGGATCGAAGCCTTCACGTTCCCTTTGGCCGCCCCTAAGCCAAAAAACAAATCCTTACTGTGTTGCGACAGAAATCCCGAACCCGCTTGTAGAAAGCGCGTCTGCCGGCCAATTTCCGTCTCAACTGTTACCGCAACGCCGATCGCGTCAGGATTGCTTTTACTGCCACGCAAACGAAATTCTATCGACGGAGCCAAATCTTCGACCACATTCTTCAAAATGCGCAACTGCGGCGCATTGCGGTTTTTTAAAAACACTTCCTGTCGGCCATCATGATCGAAGTCAGCGAGCGCAAACGCGCGTCCGTCTTCCAGAAAATCCAACCCCACCGCACCGGACACGTCGGAAAATGTTCCATCCCGGTTGTTCGCGTAGAAGATGTTTCGCTCGAACCCACTCCACGTACCATCAGCGCGGATGAGTTCGTTAATCGCGTTCCATCCCTGTTCGTAGTCATGCGATGACTTAGCTTCCTCCGGCGACTTCGCGACTACTTGCCGCCAGAAAAAGCTATTCAGGTCTTCACGCGAAGGTCCTGACACCATCCCGTTAGCAATGTACAGATCCGGAAAGCCGTCGTGGTCAAAGTCCCACGCATCGCTCGACCATGACCAGCGTCCCATGCCGACTCCCGACGATGTCGTCGCGTCCTGAAAAGAAGTTTTGCCATTCCGAACGCCCGTATTTCGAAACAGAGAATTCCCCATTGCGTGTTTTCGATAGAGCACCCGAACCTGTTCGGGAGTATTCTTTTTGAACTCTTCCCGCGTCGTGATGCGCTCGCCGGCGGCGGTCCACATGTTGGCGACATAAAGATCTTCCGCGCCATCGTCGCCATAATCGAGCCAGCAGACGCCCATGCCCGCGCCGACATCTTCGACACCTGCTTGCTCCGCGACATCAGTAAAGGTCCCATCGCCATTGTTGCGATAAAGATTCTTGCGACCGAAATCGTTTACGACGTACAAATCCGGCCAGCCGTCGCCGTTGAAATCGTTCCATCCGCAGCAAAAACTGTAGCGCGTATTGTTTTCGTCGAGGCCTGTTTGCTTCGTGACATCACGAAACGTTCCATCTCGCTGGTTGCGCATCAGAAAGTTAGGCGGTCCGTTTTGCGCGTCGTAATAAGGAGTCGGATATTTGTACTGATCGGCTCCCTGGTAATAAACATAGAGACAGAAGTAAATGTCGAGCCAACCATCGCGGTCATAATCCGCAGCGGATGCGCCGGTGAACGTTCCCTGCGGAGCAGTGGCAAACTGAAATGCATCTGCCTTCCGCCGAAACTTGCCGCCGCCTTCATTCAGAAATAGCACAGGCCCGTTGGTGCGCACCACGATCAGATCCTGACGGCCGTCATTATCGATGTCGACGAACAGCGCGCAAGCCGCATTTTCGAGGACGCCGACGCCCGAAGTTTCCGTGATATCTTCAAATGTTCCGTCTCCGCGGTTTCGATACAGTCGGTTGGGAAGCCCAGCTGGCTGACAGACATAAAGACTGTCAAGTCCATCGCCGTCGATATCTCCAACTGAAACGCCATTGTGTCCATAAATATCGATACCGCTCGCCCCGTCGAGAACCGTGCGCCAGTAGTCGGTTCCACGGAGTAACTGGGAAGAGTAAGACGAATTACCACGGACTACCTGCGCCGCAATGTCCACAAAAACCTGGTTCAGAGAACGGCTGCGGGTCTCGTCGAGCCCCTGCCAACTGTGCAGCCGCAAATCGCCGCCCGCCGCTGACTCCCAACCTAAATCCCAATACCCCACACGCTGCTCGCGATAGAAACTGTCGCCGGAGCCCACAAACTCGTACCGAACGCGAGTCCGCAACCGGGCTGGTGGGTGTGTCAATTCTGGGGACGAGACATCCGCGTCAATACTCGTAACCTGAAATTCTGCCGTTAAAAGTTGTGAGAATGTTCCCAGGTAAGATCGCAGGTCTTGAAGAAAAAGATTTGGTTTGAGCACACGCTCCGACGGGAATTTGTGTTTGTCAGCTTCCACCACCGGGCCCGGCCGCAACGGTCGCGACTCCAGAGCGTGCAGGGAAGTCCCGAAAAATCCGGTCGCGATAATTTCTTCGATCGACGTCGTATCCTGAGGAGATCGTAGCAGCCTCGCGCTCCATTCCCCGAGAATCGCTTCAATTTGCTCCGCATATTTCTCAGTGACGAAATCATCGAACACGCCCTTAACCTTGAGAACCGTGGCGTCCAACGACGTCGGGCTGCGATAATGCGGACGCAGATGGAACTCGCTTTCGGACGACAATGCACTTGTGTCAGCCTGAGCGATGGAAGGAAAGACGAAACGTCGTAGGCTCGTGGGCAGCAGCGCCGCCGAAGCTCCCTGGCAACATCGGATCAGAAAGTTACGGCGCCGGTGGTCGACTGCATGAGGGTCGACAAGATGACGTGTCTTCTCCGGCCGACTCAGAGGAAAGCTCCCAGATTCACGCTCGTGGAACCGAAAATCTAACACTCGCACGGTAGACCGTCAAGAAGACGGCTACCCATCGAAGACCATCTGTCGAGTTCAAACCGTTGGTAGAATGTGGACCAGCAAACGATCCTGGAAAACAATGGCGATCAACTCGTGGCTGTGGAACTTTGGGCGCGCGTTTGGTTGGGTAGCATACATGCTTGGCGCAACGGCAGCCGCTGGCGCCCAAGAGCAACCAGTCTCCCTTCGGGAAATTGTCATACCCTCCACCATTGTATTAAAGGACGGTCGTCCTGTTACGTTCGCCCTCCACGGATTCATTGAATTCAAATCACTTTCTGAGTTGTTTCCGTACATAGAATCGCAATCGCAGCGTTGGTCGGGTGCGCTGAGTAGGGAGGAACGCCAGCGCCTGGCGCTAGATTTGCTACGTCGCGGAATTGAGAGTCGTGTTGTCTCCATGATCGACGAGCGCCCGCTGGAAGCGCTGCTGACCCATACTGCACACGAACTCCAGGATGCAATCAGGAAAGTCGCCGAGCCGGCTCCAGCCGGCTATGAAGAAGCATTTCTTGCAGTGCAAGCGAAATGGAAGCATTCCGTAAATTGCTGGAGCGCGTCGTCGTACTTACCGGGCCGAGTGCTTTCCAATTGGTATCCAATAGACGAAGGGATCAGGCTTTATGGTTCAACCTACGATTCGACCGAGCACTTCTGGCAGGCAGTAAAGTATCACCCTGACACTACGCTAGCCGAGCTGACGGAATTACTCGGGCTACTGGCAGAAAGAGACTGGAAGGCTTGGATCGCGCGCCTCGACGGCGATCCGAACTTGTACTTACCCAATGCCTATGCCGTGGAATTCCTCCGCCACAATCTGACGCCGGAGCGGTTCCAATGGTTTCGCGATGAACTTGGACGCCATGGCTTGCAGCCCCGTGATCGCGCTCGAGTCGTTCAGCAGCGGAACTCCACGCCGTTCCGCTTCAGTGCGCTTCAAGAAAAGATATTGTGGGGCGATCTGGCGGACGTATTTCATTTGGTCTATAACTTTTCTGCGCCTGACGACCCGATCCGCCAAAAGCTGGCGGAACATCATTTCGATGCCATTTATCTCGGGCAAAAGCGAATCGGCTTCATCAGTGAGGAATTCCGTTCCTTCATGCTTGATATCTGGCGCGTCAAGTATCTCAAAATAGCACGTTTCAGTGAAGTCATTCGCTCGATTCCGTTCGAGATGCGGCTCGAACACTTCCTCAATGATGGTGATTCGCCCGACATCCCCATCTCCATTTACGTTGGATACTTGAATCAGATTCGCGAACTTGCGCGCGCCCAGCGTGGCAACGTGCGGAGCGGAAAGAGATGAGTGCAGTTTTAGCCATAGCGTGTCCCTATCCGCACCGGCTCATCGCTCGGACGCTTATCGTTCTGGCGTTACTCATTCCTTTAGTTGGACGAGTTACAGGCCAGCCCGCGCAACCGTCCTCCCAGGAAACTCCGGAAGTTCACATAGGCAGGGGCTATGACGCTTTAAAGAACGACCGATACGATGTAGCTGTAGCTGAATTTCAAGCCGCTTTGAAACTGAACCCCAGCCTGGTATTGCGGGCTCGATTTCCACTGGCGGTCGCATTTTTTGAATTGCACAAGCCGGTGGATGCGCGCCACGAGTTTGAAGCTGTCCGTCGCGACGCCGGTGATCACCCGAACGTTTTGTACTATCTCGGTAGGCTGGACCTGGACGAGCGCAATTTTGCCGGAGCAATCGGGAACTTGACAAGAGCCGCTGCCGAGCCGCCTTTTCCCGACACTACTTACTATCTCGGATTTGCATGCTTTAAGCAGGGCGATCTGGCGTCCGCCGAAAAATGGTTTACCCAAGCTGCGCGGACTAATCCCCATGATGCCCGCATTCTCTACCAACTGGGACTTGTCTATCGCAAACAAGGTCGCGAAGAAGAAGCACAGAAGGCAATCGCGCAATCGAACGAACAACGCCAACGCGATGCCAATGAAAGCAAGCTGCGGCTGGAGTGTGCGTTGAAGCTGGATCAGGGAACTCGCGAAGAAGCGCGGACCGTGTGCGAGAAGCTCTATGATCAGGATAATGCCGACAGACTGACGGCGCTCGGCACCATCTATGGCCAGCACGGAGATCCAGCGGGAGCTTTGAAACCACTGCAGCGCGCCGCTGAACTGGCTCCGCAATCGCCCCAGATGCAGTACAACCTTGCTTTAGCGTATTACCAATTGAAGCGCTTTGAGGAAGCGCGGGCCGCGCTTTCTTCGACCGTCACACGCTGGCCAGATATGTTTCAGCTGGTCTCGTTGTACGGCAAAGTTCTGGCGCAGCTCGGAGAAGATCTTCCTGCTTACCAAACCCTTCATCACGCGCACGAGCTCAATCCGCAAGACTCTGAGTCATCCGATTTGCTCTTCTTATCTATCTTGAAACTTGGATACAAAAGTGGGGAGGACGGCCGGTACCCGGTGTCCCTTCGATATTTCGAGGAGGCAGCAAAGTTGCGGCCTAACGAACCGGAGCCCCACGCGGGAATGGCCGCCGTCTATTCTCAGACTGGCCGACAGGCGCAGGCTGTGGCGGAGCAAAAGGAGGCCGAGAGGCTAAGCAAGAACGCAAGCCACGCTCGCTAGACTGAACTCATGCGAACACGGCTAGTTCTTGGGTGGGGTGTCCGCCTTTAGCAAGTCCACAAACATTTTGTAAAATCTGTCCGTATCTAAGTCCACCTGTATCTCGACAGGTTGTAACTCGAATTTAGGTTTGTCTTTATCGTTCCAGGTGAGAATGTTTCCGTAATTTGCACCTCGGCTTATATCCACATCCATGAAGCGTGTTTCTTTTTTCGTAATCAAGCTTGGATCCAGCCACGCCGCGGCGGCCAGTTCATCCCAGAGGTAGTTATATTCCCCGAACAGGCGAGCATAAGTGCCGACATACCGTGCTGCCGGTGACTTGCCGGTTTTAATGCTGTTGATCAAACCCTGTGTCATTCGGGTTTTTACGGAAATATCCACCGTCGTGCAGACGATCTTTTTCCACGGCGCTCGCAGCACAATGTGGGCGGATTCCGGATCGAACCAGATGTTGAATTCATGCCTTGGAGTATTGATGAACTCCGGATCGGTGGTCTGTGGATTGAGACTGGCGCCCATGAACACCATCTCTTTGGCCAGGGCAGCAAACTCAGGATCGATCGTTATGGCCAACGCTAGATTGGTCATCGGGCCGCCTGCGTAAATCGTTACCTGATTCGGATACTTGCGTACCATTCGAATCAGAAAGTGGGCCGCGTCTTCCTCGGCCGGCTTGGTGGTTGGCTTGCCCTCCGGCATATCACCGAGTTGGTCAGGCGGATGATAAAACCGCGGAGTCCACGCGCCTAGCCAGGCGACGGAGCCATATTGCTGTTCCCAAAGTTCCGTCTCCTCTTTCGTTCTCACCAGAGGATACTCTGCTCCGGCTACAACCGGGATGTCCGTGCGCCCGATGAATTCGAGCATGCGCAAAGTGTGCGCGACTTCCGACTTAAGCCATGCGTCCCCGGTCACCACCGTGACGCCGAGCACTTCGGTCTGTGCAGATTGAATGAGCAGCAGAATCGATTGCAGGTCGGTGCCCGCAGGTCCGGCAGCGTCCTGATCGATGATGATCTTGCGTTTTTCCTGGCCCCACGATACGAGAGAGATCGTCAGCAGTAGTGCGATTATGAAACCCCGGACTCGGCCCGATTGCATGATTCACCTCAGAATCTAAAACGCTTGTGAATGCTCAAACCATTCTCATCCCTCGCTTGCCCGGATGACAAAAGTTATGGATCACTATTTCCCCGCCAATCGCCCAATCAGCAAATCGAAAAACCGGGCGGAATTTACATCAACTGCGACCTTTGTATTCGGCACATATTTGTCGCGCAAGACTGGAGAGTTCCTGGTGCTTACGAGAGTGGGTGCAGATCCACGAATCGTCATTCCTGCCGCCGCATCCTTCTCCGCCTCCGGCTTCCGTTTCAAATCACCGGCCACCGGACTATATCCCAGCGTCTCCCCGGCCGTCAGCTCACCAGTGGTTTCCACATCGACGTAGTACTCCTGCCATTTCAGAATCGTCGGATCGAGAAACGCAGCGACCGCAAGCGAGTCGTGCATGTTTGGGCCGACAAGGAATCCGCGCTCTCGATTGTGGTTGATGGCATTGCGGCCAATCTTCGCGGCCGCCTGACTCACAGGATTCTGAGCACCTTCGAGCAAGCGCACGTGTTCATCAGTAAGTGAAGTTTTGCGAGTGACGTCGAGGCCGACCATCGTGATCGGAATGCCCGACTGAAACACGATCCGCGCAGCCTCCGGGTCCACGTAAATATTGAATTCCGCAGCCGGAGTGATGTTCCCACCGGAAAGAGATCCACCCATCATGGTCAAGCCCCGAACCAATGGCGCGAGCTCTGGGTCGGAGTCCAAAGCGGCGGCGATATTCGTAAGGGGACCGAGCGTGATCAGTGTTACCTCGTGCGGATATTTGCGAACAACCCGGCGAATGTATTCCGCGGCGGGTTCGGGGACGGGCTTGGTAGTTGGCTCGGGGAAGACCGCGCCGCCCAATCCATTCTCGCCATGCGCATAAGTCGCGGTCACCAAGCGGCGCATGAGGGGCGCCTTGGCGCCGGCGGCCACGGGAATGTTAGTGCGGCCTGCGATTTCTACGAGTCGCAGCGCATTGGGAAGAGTCAACTCCAACGGCACATTTCCCGCCACCGGAGTGATGGCCTCGATCGTCAACTCCGCCGAGCGCATTGCGAGCAGCAACGCAAGAGCGTCGTCCACGCCCGGGTCGGTGTCGATGATGACGCGGGAAGGGCCGCGACCGGTGACCGCTTGCCCGAAGGCAACATCGCGTACCAAGCCGCCAGCCAAGACAACTGCGGCGGATGATGTCACAAACCGGCGTCGCGTCATGCTAGCCAGTTGCTTTGATTCCATGATTTCCCCTTTTCTATTCTTCGGTGATGGACAAAATACTCCGAGGGTGAGTCGCTCTCCGGAAAAACAGACGCTACTTTCCTGGTCGTAGCGGCTGGGTCATGAGTTTGACGTAGAGATCGTACAGCTTCGGCGCGTCGACATCGAACTGAACGGTAGCCAGCCTCTCGTAGGGAGGAAGCGCGGTTCCCGAACCCCAGAAGAGCGTTTCTCCGTAGCTGGGGCCGTGGTCGATATCGATGTCAACGTAAAGCACTTTCTGCCCAGTAATGATGGAGGGGTCCGCCATCGCTGCCGCTGATAGCTCATCCCACATGAAACTGTCGACCGAATACGCCGTCAGATAGCGAGCCACCGGCGTATCGGCTTTGGCAATTGTAGCCCTGATTTCCGGGCCCAACTTGGTCTTGACCGAGATGTCGATGGGAGTAATAACAATTTTCTTCCATGGAGCACGCATCGCAATGCGCACCGCTTCCGGATCGAACCACCAGTTGAATTCGCGTCGGCCATCGACACCGCTGATTCCGCCGTTGTCCGCGTACATACCGCTTCCCATCAGTACCAGACTCTTCGCCAGCGTGGCCACTTCCGGATCCAGACGCAATGCCAGCGCGATATTGGTCAGCGGACCGCCTGCCCAAATCACCACTTCGCCCGGATACTGATGCACGGTGCGAATAATAAAGTGCGCAGCGGTTTCGTCGAGCGCCTTGGTATGGGGTGCGCCCTCGATCAACGGAGGGACGACATTCGGCTCATGATATCCCGCGCGAAACGCAGGAGGAGTGTCCGCTGGCCGGTCCGAAAAGTCGCTCCAGCAGCCTTTGTAGCGGAACTTGCCGTACAGCGCTTCCCATCGTTCTGTTTCTTCTTTGGAATTGAGCAATGGGAACTCGGCGCCCTCAATTACAGGAACATCGGTGCGGCCAGCAATCTCAAGCAGACGTAATGTCCGTTGCGTTTCCTCCTTCACCCACTGATCGCCACTCACTGTTGTGATGCCCAGCACGTCAAACTTGTCGGACTGAAGAAAAATCAGGATTGACTGCATGTCGGTGGTAGCGGGACCACGTGCGTCCTGATCGACAATGACTTTGATCTTTTGCGCCGATAGATTGCTCGACAAAATAAAAATACACGCCATCAGTAGAACCAAAATGCACCTGGCCTTGATTCCCAAATTCTCCTCCGGAGTGTTTCGCGCTGCCCGGGGGATTATACAGTCCGGATCTGCACAAAACGCGTTCGTTTGAAGCAACTGAATGTCGATGGCTCGATTGCGGCTGACCTCATCAGCGGCTAAAATTCTCAGGCGCGTGCTCTATGTCCATCTCTGCGACCCACAGTCATTCCATCGAGCGTTCGTCGGTCTTCTTCCACGTCGAACGATATTCTCGCGCTCGGGTCGCAGCCCATGTCCTCATGATGCTGGCGTTGCTTGCGCCTTTCAGAGTTCAGGGACAGTGCCAGCCCGCTCAATCAAAGCCTTCCGCGTCCGACGCCGCCCATTCGGGAACTCCACAGTTTTACGATGAGCCTCAATTCACCGTGGCAGGCGTCGCCGACGCGACGAATCTCGGAGGGCATGGCTCCGATACCGTTGTTCGAACGAAAGAAACACTTGCCAAAGATACCGTCTCGCTGAGCAAGCTGACGGCACCAGAACCATCCGCCACTTCGCACGGCGCGGAAGAAAAATCATTGCGCGAGACCGTTGTACGCGCACCTCAGAGCTTCGATGCAAATCGCCGGCTTGGAAAACTGCTGGCCGAAAACGGAAAGTCGGCGGACGCGCTTGTCTATCTTCAGCGAGCCTCTCAATTGAACCTGGGCGGCAATGATAATGCCGAACTGCATCACCTGCTCGCCCAAGTGCAAGAAAATCTCAAGCATCCTCTTGAAGCCGTCCGTGAATACCAACGCGCCGCAGAGCTGAACCCGAGTGAGCCATACCTCTTCGATTGGGGAACAGAGCTTTTGTCGCATCGTGCCCCTGAGGCGGCCGCGGAAGTTTTTGCGAAAGGCAATCGTCTCTTTCCACATTCGGTGCGAATGCTGGTCGGCCTTGGGGTCGCGTGGCACGCTCGCGGATCCTACGACCGGGCCACAGAATGTCTCTGCGCAGCGTCGGATCTGAATCCGAATGACCCGACGCCTTACATTTTTCTTGGGAAGATGCAGAATGTCAGTACGGCGCAATCCCCCGATGTTGTCGACAGGCTGGCGCGCTTTGCCCGGATCCATCCTGAGATTGCGTTGGCCAATTATTATTACGCGACATCTTTGTGGAAGCGGTACAAGCACACGGCAGATCCGGATACGACTGCGCAAGTGCAAGCGTTGCTGGAAAAGGCGGCTCATCTGGATCCGAAACTCGGGTCGGCCCATCTGCAGCAGGGAATCGTCTATTCGGAAACGGGGGATTTGCCGCATGCGATCCCTGCCTTTGAGCAGGCGATCGAGGCCAGTCCTGAGCTCGAAGAGCCACATTATCGACTGGCTCAGATCTATCGACGCACGGGAGAAATGGGAAAGGCCCAGCGTGAGCTTCAGCTTTACCAGCGGCTGTCTGCAAAGGCGACCGAGCAAGCCGAGCAGGACCGGCAAAGTATCCAGCAATTTGTGATCGCATTGCGCGACCGCAAACCTGAGTCGAGTGAGACCGAAAAACAGTAGTCTTCATTGACCGGTCAATGAGGTTTGGGAGTTGCGGCGGTCATCAGGCTCACGAACAATTTATAGAATTTTTCCGTGTCGAGATCCATCTGGATTTCGACTGGTTGCAGGGCCACGGCAGGCTTGTCTTTGTCGCTCCAGGTCAGCGTATTCCCGTAGCCCGCTCCGCGATCGAGGTCGACGCTCATGTAGCGAGTTTCCCGTTTCGTGATGAGCGAAGGATCGATCCACGCCTCCGCGGCGAGTTCGTCCCACATTACGTCGGCGCCCGGAGTGTACATGGCAAAGCGCGAGATATAGCGCGCCAGCGGAGTACCGCTAGCCTCGATTTGCTTGACGAGCGCCGGCGTCAGATGAGTCTTTAGCGAAATATCCGTTGGAGTGCAGACGATTTTCTTCCAGTGCGCGCGCAACACGATTTGCGCCGCTTCCGGATCGAACCAGAAATTGAATTCGTGGCGCGGATTTTCGGCGAACTCGGGGTGGTCGCTCGGCGGGGCCAGGCTTCCGCCCATGAAGATCAGTTCCTTCGCCAACTCGGGAAACTGCGGATCGATCGAAATGGCGAGCGCCAGGTTGGTCATCGGCCCGCCTTCGTAGATTGTGACTTCGTGCGGATACTTGTGCACCATCCGGATCAGAAAATGCGCGGCGTCTTCGTCGGCACGCTTTGTCGTGGGTTGGCCCTCCGCCATGGGAGGAATCACATTCGGCTCGTGCCACCAGCGGTCATCCCACGCGCCGGCGTAGGCGACTTTTCCGTATCGTTGCTGCCAGAGTTGCGCTTCGGCGCGAGTGCGAATCAGAGGATACGCGGCGCCAGGAACGACGGGAATGTCGGTGCGTCCGATAGTCTCGAGCAGGCGAAGAGTGTGCGCGACTTCTTCGTCGCGCCACTGGTCGCCGCTCACGACGGTCACTCCGAGTACCTCTACCTGCGGAGACTGCACCATCACTAGCAGAGTCTGCATGTTGCTGCCGCCTGGCCCGGAAAAATCTTCATTGATGATGACCTTGCGGCGCTGGGCTACGGAATAACTGCAGAGCGAGAGCAAGAGAATCGTTAACCCAAGGCTTCGCAGCTTTGTGAGAGGAGCCAATTTCCTGGGTATACCCCTCTCCCCTCGGTCTTTCAGAATCAGTGGCTTAGGTGGTCGTCGTCGCGCAAAATATTGCATAGAAAGGACTTATAGGTAAAATCTAGATAACGCGGTAATTGCAAGGATCGCCGCGCACTCGCTTATCAAATAGAAAAGTAAATTTCCGCTTCTATAACTCTATTTTATCATCGCCGTCAAGGAAGCTTTAACAGGCTGCCGAAAAACTCGGTGGGGCCTGGCAAGCTCACTTCTGGCGCTGAAGCGCAGGTCAATCGAAACGACTGAACGGCCCGACTGAAGTCGGGCCCTCCCGAAACGTGCCCGGAAATAAGTCTTTTCGCAACCTGTTAAGCGCATGCCTATTTCCCGCAAGCTGGTTAAGCGCAGGCCACTCCTACTTCCCGCAACTTGTTAAACGGTACGACACGCCTATTTCACGCGAGGCTGGCGAGTCATCAAGTCGATGTAGATTTTGTAGAACTTCTCGGCATCGATATCGAACTGGACGTTAGCAAGCCGCAAGTAAGGCGGGACCTTGGCCTTCGCATCCCAGAAAATTGTTTTGCCGTAGCTGGCGCCATGATCGACATCGATGTCCATGTAAAGCTGCTTCTGGCCGGTGATGATGGAGGGATCAATCAGAGCCGCGCCGGCGATCTCGTCCCACATGTATCCTGGCAGCGAGTATTGGTCAAGATATTGCGTGATCTGAGTGCCAGCCCTGGCGACGGCCACTTTCATCTCAGAAGTAAAACGAGTTTTGACTGAGATGTCGATCGGCGTGATCGTTACCTTCTTCCACGGAGCGCGCAGGACGATCTGAGCCGCCTCGGGGTCGAACCACCAGTTGAATTCTCGGCGAGCATCAATCGCGCCCGGATCAATTGCGCCCTTGTTGGCATATAACCCGCCACCCATCATGACAAACTCTTTGGCAAGCGTCGCTACTTCGGGATCGAGTTTCAACGCCAGGGCGAAGTTCGTGAGCGGCCCGCCCGCCCACAACACAACTTCACCGGGATACTTGTGCACCATCTTCACGATGAACTCTGCCGCCGTTCCGGGCGCCGCTTGAATGCGAGGCGCGCCCTCCTTCATCGGAGGAACAACATCAGGCGCATGATAAGGCTCCTCGTAGATGGTCGAGCGATTCGCGTTGAACTTGTCAGTCCAGCAACCCTTGTATTCCAGCTTCCCGTAGAGCGCTTCCCACCGCTCGGTTTCTTCCTTGGAGTTCAGGAGAGGGAATTCAGCTCCCTGGATGACTGGAACGTCCGTGCGATTAGCAATTTCGAGCAAGCGCAGGACATGCTGCGTCTCTTCCCGTACCCACTGGTCGCCGCTGACGGTGGTGATGCCTAAGACGTCAAACTTTTCTGACTGAAGGAATACGAGGATGGCTTGCTGGTCGCTGGTGCCGGGGCCGCGGGCGTCCTGGTCGACGATTACTTTGATTTTTTGGGGGAAGGCGGAGCCGACGAGAAGGAAAACGATCAAAAATGAATAGATAATGTCCTTTTTGCAGGGGCCCATTTATGCCTCGTGGAGCTCTCGGTTGCAAATTTAAAGGGCAGACGATGTCTGGGTGGTCGGACATCAGTCTGCCCAAAGTTGAAGGCCGTGAACCAATTCGTTCCTAAAACGCAAGTTTAAGGGCGAACTGAATCAGGCGTGGATTGTTCACAGTACCACTAACCACTCCGAAACTTGAGGTCGCATTTACATCCTGCATTTGGCTGCTGCCCCCGGGGAGGTAGAATTGAGAGTGGTTCCAAGCGTTGAAAAACTCAGCACGGAAGTCCAACCGCACACCTTCGTAGGGTAGTGGGAAATGCTTGATGAATGAGAGATCAGTGTTGACAAATCTCGGACCGTAGAGCGGCGCCCGGTTGGCATTCCCGAGTTCTCCAGGTGCCGCGTGGTCAAACGCGCAAGGATTAAACCAGTTAGCAAGTGTACCAACACGATCTGGCGCGC
>Ga0137359_10002400_pt1 | contig 15040 bp, 18 predicted proteins | sample Mad1_40_16metaG_FD_108281 | JGI IMG/M metagenome (GOLD analysis project Ga0137359, IMG submission 108281) | Vadose zone soil microbial communities from Angelo Coast Range Reserve, California, USA - Mad1_40_16 metaG | ecosystem: Environmental > Terrestrial > Soil > Vadose zone | place: USA... | reverse complement strand
CGATGTCCCTTGTTGCCGTCTTCATAGCCCTTGCCGGAATTCCAAGCCCCTTCGTAGGCATCCACTTCGTAGGAGCAGCCGTTCATGCCGGAACTGACGGTGACGTTGTCGAAAATGAAGAATTCATTTTCCGGACCGAACAGCGCCCCGTCCGCGATTCCGGAGGACTTGAGATACGCTTCCGCGCGCTTCGCCAAGGATCGAGGATCGCGCTCGTAGCCCTGCATCGTCATCGGTTCGATCACATCGCAGCGCAGGTCCACCGTCGTCTCTTCGTAGAACGGATCGATCACCGCGGTGGCGGGGTCCGGCATCAAAATCATGTCAGACTCGTTGATCCCCTTCCAACCGGCAATCGACGAGCCGTCGAACATCTTGCCATCCTTGAAAAATCCTTCATCCACCAGGCGTGTCGGAATGGTGACGTGCTGCTCCTTACCGATGGTGTCGGTAAAGCGCAAATCGGCAAATTTCGCCTCTTTTTCTTTGATTAATTGTAGAGCATCGGCGGGAGTCATGTGCGTCCTCGCGAAGGTTGACTAGCTGTTTTTTGCCCGGCTGGCGCCGGGGTTCAATTCCTGATCGACCCGTCGGCCGTGATGCGCCGACGGGTCCGATCGCTCAAATACTACTACTTGATACCGGAAGTTGCTCAGAACTTTGCGATGCCCTCCAAGCCGAGTGACCACCCGCTATTCTTCGTGCCGAGTGCGCCTTCTGACGCGGCAAAGGCGAGGGCGTCGTTGACGAAGTTATTGCCGTCCGAGCGATCGTAGCGCCCCTCAGCGCGTACTTCAAAATTCATGTTCGGCATATACCTCAGCGTCGCTGTGCCTTCCTTCCACTTCTGAATTACGCCGGTGCGGTAGCCGTCCTTGTCATCGAAATACTCGACCCGCACGGAAACCGCCCACGGATCTGAGATCTGATAGTTACCGTACAATGCAGCGCCGTCCCACTTCGCCTTGATATTGGTTCCGTCGACGAGGGAGGTGGCGTTCTCTTGATCACCCCAGTCGACATTCAGGATCAACGTGAGTTGACTGGTTGCGTTGTACGTTCCCACCGCGTCGATCAGATCGCGGCGTCCGTGCGCGTTGGCGGCGGTGTTCTCCACTCCGGTGTAGCCCTGCACGGCGAGTGCGAACATCTTGTTGGGCGTGTAGGCGACACCGAACTCGCCGGTCTTTTGTTTGTTTTGATCCTGGAGCTGATCCCAGCCGTTGTTGACGCCCACGATAATATTCACCTGATCGGAGACTGCGTAGGTGGCGCGTACGCCCGTGTGTGCAAATGGAATCGCGTAACCGAACAGAATGGAGCGCGAGTAGTTGGTATCCAAGGTGGAGTTGATGACTTCTGCGCCTGCCAGAGTGACGTATTTTCCACCGATGATCGTCAGCGGCCCGTGGGCATACTGCACGAAAGCCTGCGTGACATCGAAATTGCTCGTCGATTCACCCGCGGATGCGATGACACGTGCATCTCGACCGGCGGTGAGATTCACAAGTCCGCCGAAGCCTTCCTTGGGCAGATAATCCACAGTCAGGGCTGCCTGATGGACGTTAAAGGAGTTGGGCTCTGTATCAAAAACACGGTCCGGAACGCCACTCGTGAAGACCCCAGCGCCTGAAATATAGGAGTATGCGGCGTCGACATAGCCGTGAATGTCAATACCCGACGTCGTGAGCACGTCTTTTAAGCTAGGGCCAGCCGGCGCAGCCGGTTCATCCGCCGCCAATGCCATGCCAGACGTTGCGAGACCCAGCACCAGGGCATGGGCGGTCAACCACTTTTGCGTCATCATCATGTGTTCATCCCTCATACTATTGAATAATCGTGAAATCGCCGATATCGAAGAAAGGAACCCAGGTCCGGTGGCGCGCGTCGCCACCGGCCTGTTCTTTTTGCCGCCGAGGAGTTACTCCACTTTTTCGCCGTGGAGAGAAATGTCCAAACCCTCTCGTTCCTCTTCCTCGGTAACGCGTAGACCGATGGTCATATCGATGATTTTTAGAATAATGAAGCTCATCACAAAGCCGTAAATCAGCGTGGTGCCCACGCCCCATAGTTGGGTGACGACCGAGCCATCCGCACCGCTGATTTCCTTGCTGGCGAAGACGCCGGTGAGCAAGGCACCGATGATGCCGCCGATGCAATGGACGCCAAACGCGTCGAGGGAATCGTCATAGCCCATCGCGCTCTTCAGCGAGGTCGCCGCAAAGAAGCAGATAACGCCGGCGGCGATGCCGATGATCACGGCCGACGTGGGCCCGACGAATCCAGACGCCGGTGTGATGGCAACCAATCCTGCGACGGCGCCCGATGCGATGCCGAGGACGCTGGGTTTACCCTTGACGATCCATTCCGCGAACATCCAACCCATCGCGGCCGCAGCCGTTGCTATTTGCGTGGCGGCCATCGCCATTCCGGCGCGCCCGTCCGCAGCGACTGCTGAGCCCGCGTTGAAGCCGAACCAGCCGACCCACAACAGGGAGGCGCCGATGAGCGTCAAGGTCAGGTTATGGGGCGGCATGGCCTCTTTGCCGTAGCCGACACGCTTTCCGAGCACCAAACAGCTCGCCAGCCCGGCGATACCGGCATTGATATGCACCACCGTGCCGCCCGCGTAGTCAAGAACGCCCTTGACGGCAAGCCAACCCGACGGTTCCCAGACCCAGTGAGCGATTGGGCAGTACACGACCAGAGACCAGAGCGACATGAATACCAGCATCGCCGAGAACTTCATGCGATCGGCAAACGCGCCCGCGATCAATGCCGGAGTGATGATCGCAAATGTCAGCTGGAACATTGCGTAGACAGTTTCCGGAATGGTGAGCGCCAGGTGCGACACGGTTATCTTGTTCGCATCCTTCATGATGGTCATGCCATTGAGGAATGCGCGTGTCGCACCCCCGAGATATGCACTTCCCGGCGTAAATGCCCATGAGTATCCGATCAACCACCACAAGAGCGTTACCACGCAGGTGACGGCGAAACTCTGCATCAAGGTTGCCAGCACGTTCTTCTTGCGGACCATTCCACCGTAGAAGAGTGCGAGTCCCGGTATGGTCATCATCAACACCAATGCCGTCGACGTCAGCATCCAGGCGGTGTCGCCGGAGTTGATCTTGTCGGTGCCGATGAGTTGCGGTTCGGTAGGTGCAGCCGGCGCCGCCGCATCGGCCGCAGCAGGCTCGGCGGTCGCGGGCGCGGCCGTTTGTGCGGTGGGAGCCGCTGAGGCGGGCGTGTCTTCGGCCCACGCCGCGGGAATGGAGAACGTCAACAGGCCGAGTACGACCAATCGAGACAATTTAGTCATCAATGCTAATCCCCTTGTAGTAGTTATCTAGATTGCGTTAGCGTCGCGTTCATTCGTGCGAATGCGGACCACTTGCGCGAGGTCGACGACAAAAATCTTTCCATCGCCGACTTTGCCGGTCTTGGCTGAGTTGACAATTGCTTCGATGACTTGGTCGGCCAAGGCATCCACGACTGCAACTTCAATTTTTGTCTTGGGAACGAACTCGACGGAGTATTCGGCACCACGATAGATTTCGGTGTGGCCACGTTGCCGGCCGAAGCCACGAACTTCGGTCACAGTCACGCCTTGCACGCCTACGTCGCTGATTGCCTTCCGAACGTCATCGAGCTTGAATGGCTTAACGATTGCGGTAATTAGTTTCATCGGACGATATCCCTCCCGCATATTTGATAGATGACCGCCATCCCATGAAACGGAGGATGCACGGACCGGTGAGCTGCAGAGCACCCGTCGTGCCAAGTTTGAATATTGCTGATATATCAGTAAGTTGAGAGAATTTGCGACTTGATTTGCGCGATACCGTGCACGAAAAAGGCGCGCGCGTTTGATGTTCCTGCCTCGAAATGTTTCAGGGAAAGTGTCGAGTTCGCCCGCGACCTCATGCAAAATCCGGCGACATCGGATATTTGATATGCGACGGGGAAATGCTGGGCACATATGGCAATGGAGGGAGTCATGAGCGAAGAGATCGTCCTTTACTACAACCCGATGTCGCGGGCCCGAATCGTGCACTTCATGCTCGAGGAAGTGGGCAAGCCGTATCGGATGGAGCTGGTACGCTTCGATAAGGGCGAGCACAAGATGCCCGCGTTTCTGGCCGTGAACCCCATGGGCAAGCTCCCGGCATTGCTGCATCGCGGAACGGTGGTTACGGAGGCTGCGGCAGTCTGCGCTTACCTGGCCGACGCGTTCCCGGCCGCCGGCCTTGCACCGCCTCTCGATTCGCCGGAGCGCGGGACCTATTACCGATGGATGTTCTTCGGCGCGGGTTGCGTAGAGCCCGCACTCATGGATCGAATGCTCTCGCGTCCCGCAGCCGACAGGCCCACGGCACTTGGATACGGGTGCTACGAGGATACGATGAATGCGCTTGAAAAGGCGGTAGCGCCCGGGCCATTCATACTCGGGGATCGCTTCAGCGCGGCCGATGTCTACATTGGGTCGCAGATCGGCTTCGGGATGATGATGAAGAGCCTCGATCCGCGACCGTCATTTCAGGCGTATTTGGCGCGTATCACGGAGCGGCCGGCTTACAAAAGGGCGCAAGAGCAAGGTGACAAATACATGGCGCAGCTGAAGGCGACGGGGTGACTGCCAGCCAAACCGTCACTGTCGAAACCAACTACAATCAATGCGCTACACCTTGAAACGATTCGCCGCGACTTCTCTAGGCGGAGTGGATTTCTGCTACGCGGGTCCCGTGGCCATCAACGCAAATTCCTCGAACAGCAGTTGAGCGGCCAATTGGCTGGTATTCGTGGTGGGATCATATTGCGGGGCGACTTCCACGACATCCGCGCCGATTACATTCTTGCCGCGCAATGCGCGCAATAGCGCCAATCCCTCGCGAGCGTTCAACCCTCCCACCTCCGGCGTGCCGGTGCCCGGCGCATACACCGGATCGAAACCATCGACGTCGACCGAGATGTAGAGAGGTGCATCGCCCACCACTGCTCTCGCCTTGGCGGCCACCGCGTCGACTCCCATACGCAGGAAATCCTCCATGTAGATGACCGTCATGCCGCTCGCGTGGGAGAACTCCCAAAACATGTTGGACGAGCCACGAATGCCGATCTGAATGGTGCGTTCCGGATCCAGCACACCGTCGAGAACAGCGAGGCGGAAGGGCCCACCGTGGTGGAACTTGGATCCGTCGAAACTGCCCATCGTGTCGCAATGGGCATCGATATGGACCAGTCCGACCGGGGTTTTCTTGCCCAAGGCCTTGAGAATGGGGTACGTGATGGAGTGGTCTCCGCCGACTGACAGAGGCCGCACGCCGCGTGCCACCAACTCCGAATAGTAACTTTCGATGTCCTCGAGGGATTGTTCCAGACTATAGCGGCTGCGAAACGGAACATCCCCGACGTCGGCCGCGCGGACGGTGCCCATCGGCACCATGCGAAAGGTCGGGTGATAGGGGCCGATCCGTTCGATGGTTCGAACGGCACGCGGGCCGAATCGGGCCCCCGGGCGATTGGTCACGCCGAGGTCCATCGGCACTCCGATGAGCGCGACGTCCAGGTCGGTCAAATCCGACGCGGACGGAAGTCCCAAGAAAGTCGGTATGCCCGAGTATGGCTTCGTTCGCTTGCCGTCCGGCGACTGCACCTGCCGGCCGGCTTCGATCAGTACGGGATCGTCACCGTCCTTGAAGACTTCGCGATCCGAAAATCGGTTTCGCAGGTCCTCGAGCTTGGTAGGGTCCATCAGCGACACTCCTTCTATTTAGATTGGTCGGCGAGTATTGCTACGATACGCTGCGGCCGTGTGGGTATCCAGACTGCCCCCCGGCGGCTGGCTGGCAATGGTGGTCATGATCCTGCCGCAAGCCGGCAATGCGATGATGTATCGCGCCCGGCCGGTCGGGTCCGATCCTGATCGCTGCACGTTCGAGATCTTCTCCACCACAACCTATCCTGCCGCGGTCAAACCGCCACGCGCGACAGTCCAGCAAGTGACCGATCTCACCGACCCGCAGCAAGTGCTGCAAATTCCGCGGCAGGATCTCGGCAACATTCCGCGCATGCAAAAAGGCTTGCACTCACGGGCGATGCGTCAAACGTGGCTTGCGAGCAACCAGGAGAAGATGATCCTGAACATGCACCAGGAAATGGACCGATATCTGCTTTCCTAAATTGGAACCGATCATGATTGGACCCGATCATGGCAATCACGCTGCGACGGGCGTGTAGTCTCTTGCATCGCTCCGACCGGAACTCAGGTTGCTCATGTGCGAATCAGCCTTCGTGCTCGACTTCGTACTTGGAGAGGTAGCGCTCGAACATCCCCCGCACCTTCTCGGGGGTCAGGCCGAATTGCGTCAGCTTGTACTCGTGCTTGCCGAACTTTTCCTGCGGATTGTCGGCCAACCACGCGCGCATTCCGGATTCGACTGCCGGCGTGAACTCATCGCCGAGCGATTTGTACAGGCTGCGCATCGCGGGAATCGGATCGCGGATGAGGTCGGCATAGTGCACGTCGATGATTCGATCGTGTCCGAGCTTCTCGCGCGCATCCATGATGCGATCGGCATGTTGAACAGCCTGCCAGGGATAATTCTCGCGCAGCCACTCGATGTCCGGGTTCAATCCGAATGCCTGGGCGCCCATCTTCATCAGACTGCAGAACGAGCCGGTGGCGGTAAGTGGATCACGATGAGCCCAGATCAGGCGCGCATCCGGATAGATTTTGAGCAGGGTCGTAATCCACAATCCGTGCGAGGGCTGCTTAAGGTTCCAAACACCGGGCGCGTCCGCCTGCAGCAATTGCAGGAAGCGCTTGTGATACCGGTAAGTCGACGTCAGGTCGGTTTGGAACAGCCAGTCGCGATAGTTCGGCAGCCTTCCGCGCCCTTCCCAAATCAGCGCCTTGAAATCATGCGCAATGAAGAACATGCATTCGTTCGGATAGATCGCGGAGCTGCGATAGTACTTGCCCATCTCCGGACGCGCAGCCAGCATCTTACGTTCCATCTCCAGCCGCGCGAGTGCGCGCGGGTCGGTGTAGAGCATGTCCTTGGCAGGCGGCGGAACAGGATCGTCAATTTCCCAAGCCAGCGGTGAACGGCGCGCCGGATCCGCAGCCAATAAGTTGCTCAGAAGCGTTGTCCCTGTGCGGGGAATGCCGAACACGAAGACCGGCCGCTCGATTGGACGCTTGAGCAACTCGGGACGTTGTTCGAGATAAGCAGTGGTCTTCAGCCGAGTCGAGAGCGCGCCGATGACCGCGCCGCGGAGCCGTTCGATCCCCAACTCGGGGTAATCCAGCTTGCTCGAGTCCGACAAGAGAATGTCGAGTCCCTCGCGAAAACTCTCGCTATCGAAACGCTGCAGTCCGGTGGCTTTCTGTGCCGCCTCGACGAACTCGCCCGCAACAAATTTCTGCGCCATACCACACCCCCGCCCAGCCGCAGCGGCCTGTGCTCATAGCTAAGCACAAGCATTGGGAGCAGACAACATTGTCGTATAGCGCGCTCTGCATTCCCCGCGAGGAACTGGATATTTCCTCCCGGCTTTGGTAGTGATGGGGAGATGGCGATCAAAATCCAAGTCACGAATGCCACGATCGCATTGGATGATATCGGCGAAGGCAGTCCGGTCCTGCTCCTGCATGGATTCCCCGCGACGCGCGGTTTGTGGTCGCGTGTCGTGCCTTTGTTGGGGAATTCCGGTTACCGCCTCCTGGTGCCGGACCTCGTCGGCTACGGTGAGTCCGAAGCCATGGAGCTGCGCGATTTCTTATCGTAGCCCAGCGCTACCGGGTCAATCCGGACAAAACGGTGACTACACGGTGTTCGCCGGGGCCCACAAAGGTCTCCTCCCGATAGACGACCTTGTCACCCATCTGTATTTCCACTTTGTGGGCACCCGCGGTGACGTTGAGAACCTGTGGATGATCGCCGACCGGCGCTTCTTGTCCAGTTTGCAGTCCATCGACGAGTATGATCGAACCCCCGGGGGCGCCGGTCACGATGAGCTGGGTCGGGTCCGGTAACTCTTGTCGCCTCGAACCGAACCAACTGCAGGCCGATAGGCAGGCCAAAGTCACTAGTACGAAGACTTTCAATCGTCATGCCCTCTCGCTACGAAGGCACGAGCGTATCACGCAGCACGGATGGTTGGAGTGGTCCAATTACCTGGTGCGAACGGACACCGGAGGCGTGCTCGGTGCGATGGCGGAAATGTGCAGTGCCGATAGCACAATGATGAACAAAATCAGACGAATAGAGAGGCGATTCATGGTCGTAGTCTCCGGATCCAACCGCACGGGATTACCGCCCATAGCAATAACAACGTCGAATCGTTGATACCGCCGACATGCATTACGCCGAATTCATCGAGGGTCGACCGCTATCCCGGAGGTGACGCTAACCGCACGGCCAGCCCGAGAATGCGATAATTACCGGACCAACCTGAACGGCTTCCGCGAGTACGCGTCCGCTGCCACAACCCAAGGGCCCGACATGAACCTACGTAGAACGCGCAACGCCAAAATAGTGGCGACTGTCGGGCCCGCCAGCTCTGATCGGGAAACGCTGCGCCGGCTGTTTCTCGCGGGGGTTGACGTGTTTCGCCTTAATTTCAGTCACGGCAACCTCGTCGCCTGATCCGGATTCCCGTATGTGCTATTCCGCGCAAGTAATTCAAGTCGTCCGCAAGTTGCATCGCGAACTGGGTATTCGGCTGGACTACCAGGAGGCCTTTCAGCTCTTCATGCGGCGCCTCGACGATCCGGGCATCGCCATATCCCGCGGGTTCGAGGCGAACTTCGACAATCCGGCTGATGATCAGGAGCGTCAAATCAAAGCGGCGATCGATGAACATCGCTCCCGAACGGCGACGAAGGTTGAGAAGGACCTATTCTCGCAAAAGACGCGGTTGGTAAACGCGGAGCGGTCGCTCAAGGAGAAGCAGACCAAGAAAGCTCGCGAGGAGGTGCGAATTGCAACCAACAAAATTGAGGCGCTGACGACCAAGTTGAGTGATCTGCGGCGCAGTGAAACGTCGCCCGACGACAACCGTATTTTTCCCATGGTCTATGCCGGCGTCATCATCAAGCAAGGCGGGCACAACGTCTTGACGCCGATGCGGTATTTTTGCCGGCCTGCCGGGAAGCCGTCGTTCTACGACAAGAAGTTCCCGGGGCTGTACAACGCGCGGCGCGACAACTTGGAGAAGTTCTGGGGAGAGCAGTTCGGCCATCATCATGCTCTCATGGTGGTGGAGAGCTTCTACGAGAACGTGCAACTGCACGCCATGGAGCATCGAGAGCTCAAGGCCGGGGAAGAGGCGCAAAATGTCGTTCTGCAGTTCACACCGGAACCGGCGGAACCGTTGCTGGTCGCTTGTTTGTGGTCGCATTGGACGGACCCGAAGGAGCCGGACGTCCGCGGCTTCGCGGCCATTACCGATGAACCGCCGTCGGATGTGGCGGCGGCGGGGCATGACCGGTGTATCGTCAACCTGAAACCCGAACACGTGGAGGCGTGGCTGACGCCGGAGGGGCGGAGCACGGAGGAGCTGCAGACCATTCTATCGGATCGCGCTATTCCGGTAATTCAGCATGCGAAGGCGGCGTAACACTCACGGCGGGGACGTTTTTGGCGAGCCCGTATGGCGTTGTGACCACCTGACGCACCACAATTAAAGATCCTGCCCCGCGGAAATCGCGGCATTGATAGCCTGCGCGGGACGTCTCTTGGCCCCCCCAGTTGCACTCATCCGAAACAACCCCTTGGAGTTGACCATGAAGTCTTTCATCAATTTTACGAGCTTTCGCGGACTGATGGCGTCTGCGGCATTTGTCATCGGCAGTGGATCGGCCCTTGCCGCCGATCTGAAGGTTGATTTGACCGGAGCGCAGGAGACTCCTCCGGTGACGACATCCGCTTCCGGTACAGGGACCATTACGGTTGCGGCGGACAAGTCGGTCAGCGGCACGGTCAAAACGAAGTCCATAGACGGAACCATGGCGCACATTCACGTCGGTGCGCCCGGCAAGAGTGGTCCGCCCATTATCACGCTCACGAAGGATGCCGACGGCGTGTGGAAGGTCCCCGCCGGCTCCAAGCTCACCGATGAGCAATACGCGAGTTTCAAGTCGGGCGAACTCTATGTGAATGTGCACAGCGCCATGCATCAGCCGGGCGAGATTCGCGGCCAGATCAAGCCCTGACCGGAGAGCGTGCCGGGGCGGGCTGGTCTATGCGACTTGCCTATCCTGATGAGAGACCAACCCGCCTCTCCCTAGTCGTACTCTCTGGGGCCTCCCGAAAGGTGCGACGCGCCGTACATGGGCGGTTCATTGGGATCCGTTGGATCAATGCTGACCATGCGCCGCTCCAGGTTGCGGGTGCAGAAGAATGTTGCGGACGTCGACGAGAATTCGCTGATGGTCCAACCGCCCTCCATCCATGCAAGCATTGCGGTGATGAAAACGTGAGTGAGATTCGCTCCGGCAATTAAGGGCCGCGAGTCCATGATGGCACCGTGCATGCTGCGAACGACGTACCAGCGCGGTGCGGACGAGGGCTCGAGCGGATTGAAGGCGGCACGTCGGCGGACCATGCTTTGAAAATACAGCGCGCGTCGATCGCGTGTCCATCCAGTGTTCGGCGAAGCTCAATACTGTATGAGGTTACACCCCATCGGCAGGACCGCTGGGCTATACGTCGTTCCGCTTCAGTTGGGGTGATGTCTTTTGTACGCGGGCAACTGGTCGAAGAGGTCGCCCCGCGGAGTGTTGGAGTTATCGATGCAGAAAGTTGACGGCCCTAAGCCGTTGCCGAGAGCAGTCGGGACTGTTGGAATCGCGCTCGAAATCTGATAGCAATTGTCGCTGATAAATACAATCCATTCACCGGTATCCAATCGGTGCTGCTCGCCTGCATGGTGCGCTGGCGGCTCGGGGAAGATGGATTTTTGCGGCGCAGGGTTTGGCGCCAAAACACTTTCACGAGTGTCGGTGTTCGCGACCACGGAGTCCGCCACCGTACGTACCTGATCAGCCCAGTCAATGGGTATGCCGAAGGTCCCCACGGCGGGAACGAGCTGCGGGCTCAAGGATAGGGTGGCGTCGACCGATGGTGTGACTCGCGTCATCTCCAAGGGAGGACTCGGGGCTGTGATTGTTCGCACTCTCTGCGCGGTGGCCGGTGGAAGAAATGCCACTTCGATTAGGATCGCCGTCGGTACCGAGAGGCGAACGGTCTTCGACGACGCAATGAGAAGCGCGATCACGATCACATGAAGTGCCAACACCACAAGTAGCACCCCATATCGCGATGGTCGCCAGGTTTTGCGGTCATCCATGTCTTGACGCTGCTCCCAACTCACCTGCATGTAGACCGGACGACGGGCACTATGGTTCGGGTCGCGAGATGGCGAAAGTCGATGCTGCTGGGCAGTACGGTATTCGGCGGAACGGTGTTGGGCGGAACGGACCTAGTGTGAAATGGTGGCCAGGGAGGCCCTAGGTTATCGTCGACAACCTTATGATTTGACTGTCTTTGTGGAGCGCCAATAAATCAAGTTACCCCCAATGTTGCCCCCAATGATTGCTCCCTCGCTGGGTCGTCGTGCCTCGGATGTCGCGAGTTTCGGAGCTGGCATCTTTCCGCTGCTGGGTCAGTGGTCTGCGAGGGGCCACACGCGTTAACTGCCGAGCGGCATCGGCTACATGGCTCCCTGCATCACACTCAGCAAGCATAAGCGTTGCTTTATGGGCCGAGCTCCTCGGACGTCATAAGTTGCCCAGTTCCGCCGACGAACCGCCACCGATTGATTTTATATGAATACCCTTTGAACAAGTATCCACATCACTGTTAGACATACCGTTAGGGGAATGAGGCTAGCTGATTGTGCATTGTAGCTTGCCATCTCCCCAGAGGCCCAATCGGGGCCGCATAGGTCTATAATTGGAACGGGGGCCACAACGGCAAAATCCCACGCATGATGACCTGCCCTAGCTAAGCTATGGTCAAATAAATCTAACCAAGGAAGGGGGCTATGACCACCAAGACGCTTACAGCCGCAATCGCGACTATTAGCTGGATTGACGTCAAAGTCGGGTTGCCGGTGCACGACTGCGATCCTGCGACAAAAGACCCGCAGCGCGCCGCGTTCATCACTAATGCGGGATTTCGATTCTCGAATTTCCTGGAAGCCTTCGTCATAGTGCATGAGCGCCTAGGAATTCAGGAGTATGGTTTCTCTCGTAGTAGCGGAATGTATCGAGGTTCATCCGCGTTCGGCTTGGGAAGTGCTGTGGTCGGCAAGATCGGCCGGTCCTCAAAGAGATCGAATACATCGGTTACTTTTCGCCAGCTCGTTGGTGCTAGAACGGTGAGTCACGAAGTCGCAGCAGAAGTCGTCGGCATCATCGCCGGGGCTGGCATTGGTGGATTCATGATTGGTGGTCCGGTTGGATCGTTCGTCGGCGCAGTGGGCGTCGGTGCCGCCGTGGGCTACCGCACCGGCAAAGAAATCGCCGACTTGATAAAGTCTTTTCCGCCGATTTGGACAGAACTGGCGTTGACGATGAACTCAGACGGAACCACTCAGAGTGCGCTAGTGAGTCACAGCGTGTTCCCAAGTAATACGATGTTCAGCCGAGGATCTGCGGCCTTACGGGAATTCGCGTCAGACGGGTACAGGATCTGCGCGTCCTATGATGGGGATTTGGGTCAGTTGAACCGCTGGCAAAGCTCTGGTTGGGACTTGGCAGACGAAGCCCGATCGGGCGCTAGCGACGGTAACCCCTGGGGCATGCAGAATCCAGCGAAGACTATCGTCGAAAAACTCGTGCATTCCTGCCCCTCGGGCTACAAATGCGACGGCCCTTTCCTGTAGTGCAGCCGCGACTATTCGCCAGCAGCTACACGAGACCCGCGTGCGCTGGTCTGGCGCCAGAAAAGTGATGACGTTCTGGCTTGAGCTCCAGCGCTCGCGCCGCAGTTTGTGTTTAGACTTTCACCAAAGGGAATGTGTCCCGAGATTCGCCCGCAGCTTCGATAACGACAGCCGCACCGAGCGCTTGCATTTGCGGCAGTACGCGCCGTAGAAGTTACGAATCATCCACGTGGGCGAGTGTTGCAGTTTCAAGCTTGACGTACTCCATGGAAGCCACGGTACGGTCCGCGGCCTGTGGATTGCTGCTGTAGATCGCGTACAGTTCTCGGCAGAGCGCGCCACTGTATGAGATTGACGACCACCTGGTTCGAAGGTAGCTCTAAGCCGAAGTAACCGGAAGCACCTTCACTGTAACCCCTGGATTTTGCTCGATTCCCACCACCGTCCGTCTGGTTGGTTCTGGCTGGTTCGGCTGAGAGCGGTAGCAGCATGGTAGCATTCCTCGGTAGATTCACGAGGGACTTATCACATGGATGCGAGCGTTATTTCCGGCGCAATGTCGGCAACGAAATTCGCGGTGGATGCGTTGCGGGCCTATGCGGCAACGATGGTTCGAAACGAGTCAGCAGGCAAAATTGCCGAGGCTCTCGACCACCTGCTAAGTCTTCAGTCAACTTTATTCGACCTGCGTGCCCAGCTCGCCGAGATCCAACAAGAGAATTTTGAGCTCAGGGCCAAGCTTCGTGAGCGATCCGAGTGGGATGAGCAATCGTCGATATACGGACTCGTCGAGACCAAGGGCGGCGCAGTCGTTTACCGCACGAAGGAGCCGCCGCTGCGGTATGCATGCCCGAAGTGCTTTGGCGATCGAAAGATCCAGTTCTTGCAAGATCTGAAAGTGTACTCCGGCGACTACAGATGCCCGGACTGCAAGGTGACGTATCCAGTAGATGAACGCAAGCAGGCGAAGCTGCACTATCCCGGCGGCTCCGGCGGCCCTCAGGGCTGGATGGGAAACTAGCGGCCCCCCACGATGACCGCGCCTGAAATCAACGTATGGATTCCGGTGCTCGCGGCGCTTGCCGGTGCACTAATCGGCTCCGTCTCTCCGGTTGTCGTCGGATTGGTCAATGCTCGCGCGGAATCTCGCCGAGAAAGGCTACGGCTCGCGGTCCAGATGGCGATTAAGGATCATAAGGACCTGATGGCTGTCGCGAGGGAGAAGGCCCAAAAGCTTGGTGTAGGGATCGCTGTGCCGCCGATCTCAGCGGTGCTCGCGTACCACGTCGAAATACTTGAGGCATTCGAGCGAGCCGGTACTCTCGAGCCGGCCGATCTCACTGCCGTGGGAGCGCGCGCCAAGGCATCGTACAAGGCCCTTGCGGGAGACAAGCCGGACGAGCTCTGAAAACGCCGGGCGGGGCCCCGTGTTGATTGCGCAACATAATGCTAAAGCTGTGAAGCGCTACGCCGGTATGCCCTGATTATGAGGGTATACAAAACTCTGGTACGGAATGCCGAGGTATTCTGTTTTCGGACGTGGCGCAATTGGTAGACGCAGCGATCTGAGACCACAGTGTGAGGCTGGGGGCTCGGGAATCGTCAAAGTGGGGGTTCGAATCCCCCCGTCCACATTTTTAAGTCTACCCGTTTCGGAGTGGCGAACGGTGAAGACGTTCTCGGTTCCGAATGAAGCCGCCGTGCCCGTACTCGGCGGAAAATTGGGTTTCAAACAGGGGAGTTGGCTTTCCATGACAAACGAAGAGTGGCGAGACTATTTCACGAAGCGGCTGCATGAAGCCGAGAAGCGCCTTGAAGACGCAAAGGCGCCTGGCTGGCGGCTCATCGAGAAAACGGCGAATGGAGAAAGGGACATTACCGCCCAGCATCTCAAGTGGCTGCAGTCAGAAGTGGACGAGTACCGCAAGGTCCTGAAGTAAGCCGGCGAGCCCGGGCCCATATTCATTCGTCCGATTCCTGAGGCACAGCCGGTCGCTTGACGAACAGCGATGACTGCAGCTTTGCCACATATTCTTTAGACCTGGGAATCGAATGTCTATTGCCTAGCGAATCCTCGATCCACATGCGTTCAAGCATCATATCCTCGCCCTCGGGGTTGAAGCTGACCGTATGCTCAGGTTTG
>Ga0137359_10002399_pt1 | contig 15044 bp, 14 predicted proteins | sample Mad1_40_16metaG_FD_108281 | JGI IMG/M metagenome (GOLD analysis project Ga0137359, IMG submission 108281) | Vadose zone soil microbial communities from Angelo Coast Range Reserve, California, USA - Mad1_40_16 metaG | ecosystem: Environmental > Terrestrial > Soil > Vadose zone | place: USA... | reverse complement strand
TGCACCGGCGAAGAGCCCGGCGGTAACGTGGCGAGCAGCTCAGTGAGCGGTGCCATGGCGGACTCCTCCCGGACAAGCCCGATGAGACGGGACCATCGCGCCGGCATCATAGCAGGGGGTGGCACCAACCTGACACTCCCCAGCAGCCGACCGGCCATGCCGCTGGGGCAACTCCACGATTTCGGATGCGTCCCGTTCGTGGCGTGGCCCATGCTGCTCTCACGGTCTGGCCCAGTCTGCCGAATGGGGGGTGGTTCGATGAAGCGCTCGCTCATCGCTGCGGTCCTGGCGTTCGGGGGATTGGCAGGCTGTGCCCAGAACGGGATCGACTCGCAGTCGGCGCCAGATCGGACCCAGTGGGAGCTGCTCGTTCTCCTGCTCGCCGGCATCGTCCTGTATTTCGCGTTCAGCGGACTCGTCACACGCCTATCGCGTAGGGCACCCCGGCCCGGAGACTCGTTCGATCTCGCATCTCGCCGCGTAGTGTCACGCCCCAGGCGCGCCCACCATCGCCGTCACCGGGAGCCACCGACGTCTCGTCCAGGTCGTGTTGTCGGAGGTCGACGTGTAGAGTCATTCCTGATCGAGATGTGGGCATGACCCAGCACGCGATAGCGAGAAAGAGGGTAATAGCCCGGATCACCGCCAAGGTGTTATTCACGGATTGACTTCAGGCACGTCCTCGCAACCGCGAGCGGAACTGGAAGTCCTATACCATCACTCGTGCGAGTGCAGCGGCAGGTCGTCGTGTGAGTGCGGTCCGACGCGATGGTGCTGCTCACCACCTTGCCCGTAGGGATCGACGTGCACCATTACCGAGGTGTGGCAGGTGGTGGAGCAGCTGGTGCCGAACATCGCGGGCAATGTCATGGCCCTCCGCCACCGACAAGCCGGCCGGCACCGTGACGCTCACGTCCGCGTGTAGCCGGTGGCCGATCCACCGCGCGCGCACGTCCATGACCTCCTCGACCCGGGCGACATGCCCAGCGGCGTGCGTGATCTCGTCTAGCGTCTCGGACTCTACACCGTCCAGCATCCGCAGCAGGATGGACCGAGCTGACTGCCAGACGATCACTAAGATCGCCGCTGAGATCACGAGGCCGACGAGGGGATCGGCCAGCGGGTAGCCCGCCCACACGCCGATCGCGCCAACTAAGACCGCGAGGCTGGTCCATCCATCCACGCGGGCATGGCGGCGATCAGGGCGGCGCTGCTGATCTGCTTCCCGACCCGGATGCGGAAAATCGCGACGGACTCATTCCCGACGAAGCCGACCACGGACGCAGCCATCACAGCCGACAGGAGGCCGACCGGCTGCGGATGCACGAGCCGGGTGATCGATTCGTACGCGGCCACCAAGGCACTCGCGAAGATCGTGAGGATGATCAGGATGCCCGCGAAGTCCTCCACGCGCCCCAGGCCGTAGGTGAATCGGCGGCTCCTGCCACGGCGAGCCAGCCAGAAGGCGAACCCCAGCGGGATCGCCGTCGCGGCGTCCGCGAAGTTGTGGATCGTGTCGGCGAGGAGCCCGACGCTGCCCGACAGCACGACCACCACGACCTGGATCGCGGCCGTGACCATGAGGCCCACGAAGGACCACTTCAGAGCCCAGAGACCCCGGTCGGTGGAGGCGATGGAGGGATCAACGAGCCCGTGTGTGTGACCGTGACCATGATGCGCATGTTCACCGTGATGTTCGTTGTCGTGGTGGTGCCCGTGTTGTTCCATGGTTTCCCCTCACGCATCACCAGCCCGTCGGTCTTGAACCGCTCGCACAGGCGCTCGGCGACCACCCGGTGCCAAACCCAGCACCCAAGGCTACCACCATGGGGCGGTCCGGTGCCTGCGGTCGGTTCCGGGAGGGGATGCATCCGAGGACCGAGCAGCCCGCCCGCGAGGCCGGGCACCGGCTGGAGGGTCGGCGGCTCAAAGGTGGTCGACGGCGCGACGCCTCGACGCGGAAGTGTCTCCCATCCCTCGAGGCGAAGTCGGAGCCTGCTCGAGGCCAGGTCGGCACGTTGAGACAGCGATATATCGGGGTCAGCCCTCGCTTGCCATCCGCTTTCTAGCTCGGAGGTGGCGGATCAGCCCCAGGTAGCGTTCCAGGTGGGTCTCTTCCGTCCACCGCGACCGGTAGGCGCGATAGCCGGCTTCACCCAGCGCATCGCGCAGGACTGGGTCGGCCCGCAGGAGCTTCATCGCCTCACGCAGACCCGCGTCGTCCCGGAACACGAGGCCGCCGCCGCTCTCTGCCACGATCTCCGGCATCGGACCCAGGTCCCGGACGATGACCGGGGTCCGTACTGCATACGCCTCGATGATGACCTGCCCGAAGGTCTCGAATGTGATGGAAGGGACCAGGAGGGCGATGGCCCGCGCATAGACACCGCGGAGCTGAGTGGGTGTCATCCGCCCCAAAAAGTGGATCCGCTCGCATCCCGCCGCGAGACGCCTAAGTTCTGGCGCGTAGTCGCCGTCGCCCGCGACGACGAGATCGGCCTCGCCACCTTCCCGGAACAGCGGGATCACGGTCTGCAGCCCTTTGATCTTTTCGAGTCGGCCGACGAACAGGAAGAATGGACGGGACGGGAGCGGGATGCCGTCCAGAGCCCCGGGCGGCGGCAGCTCCTCAGCCTCACGCCCCAGGCAGTACGGGATGGCGACGATCGGGATGTCCAGCCCCGCCGCATGATGCCTTCGAAGCGTGAAGTCGCTCGGCGAGATAAAGCCGTCCACGTGCCGCAGCGCGGCTCTCAGCATGCCGGTGTAACGCCAGAGCTGAGGGGGCCGTTTGTAGATCAGCTGACAACGAAAGCAGCTCCGCTTCAGGCAGGCCTCCCGCTTGAACTTGAAGAGGACGTGGGTCGGGCAGATGAGCCAGTGTTCGTGCATGGTGTAGAGCTTGATGCCGCTCCCGTAGCGGAGGATCATCGGGCCCCCGACCAGGGAGATGTTGTGGAAGTGGATCACGTCGAAGCGCCTCGCATTCAGGATCTCCCGGATCCTCCGGCCCTTGAAGAGTGGGAAGCCGGTCTGTTGCGTGGCGAGGGAGGAGAGCGCGCCCACTCCGGTGACGAGGCCGTGACAGGTGACACCGGGCTCGTTGGAATACCCGGTCGGCAGCGGGCCCCGGGCCAGTGCGCGGTAGCTGTCGATACAGTGGATGACGTCGACTTCGTGCCCGCGTCGCGCGAGCATATTGCTCAGCCGGTGGATGAAGACGGCGTCGCCGCCGAAGGCATACGGGGGGTAAAATGTCGTGATCATGCAGAAGCGCAGTGACATGATCTCAGCGGCCGTGGAGCTCGTGGAACAGGGCGTGAGCCTGCTCCGCCGCTCGCTCCCATGTAAACGTGGCGGCGCGGGAAAGCCCCTCTGCTGCCATCGCTTGCCGACGGGCGGGATCCTGCAGCAGGGTGCGGAGGGCGTGGGAGAGGGCGTCGACGTCGGAAGGCGGGAAGGTCCAGGCGGCGGGGCCGAGGAGGGAGCCCGCGGGGCCTGCAGTACTCGCCACGACCGGCGTACCGCACGCCGCGGCCTCGAACGCCGGGAGCCCGAATCCTTCCTCCAAAGAGGGTAGAATCAGAACCTCGGCCCGGTTGTAGAGGTCCACCAGCGCCTCGTCCGACACGAAGCCCGTGAAGCACACGGAGCCTTCGAGGCCGTGACGAGCCACGAGGGCGCGAAGCCCTTCGTAGCCGGAGTAGAATACGTCCCCGGCATAGTCGCCGACCAGCAGCAACCGCAACCCCCCGAACTGGCCATCGGTGAGCAACCGGCGATAGGCTTCCACGAGGAGCGGCAGATTCTTGTGCGGGCTTATCCCTCCGACATACAGGAGGTACCGGCTGTTCCGCGGCAGGCCACAGGCCGGCAGTAGGTCGGCCGGATCGCGAGGAGACGGCACCCGTCGGAAGATCGCGTCAGGGGCCTCGAGGATGACCCGAACGCGACTCGAGGGGAGATTGAACTGCTCGATGATTCCGTCGCGCGCATGATCCGACACCGTCAGGATGAGGTGGGCCTGACGCACCGCGATAGCCAGCTTGGCTTTCCAGAAGAACTCGAGGCGGCGGCGAGAGAATACCTGTCTTGGGTGACGTTCGGCGATGACGTCGTGAATGGCCACGATGGACCTGATCGGCCACAGGAGCGGAAAGTAAGTGTAGACCGACGGGAAGAAGAACACGTCAGGTGGATGCCGAGCCACGGTCCATCCCATCCGCCAGAGGTCCGTCAGATCGCGCCTGCCCGAAGAGGAGGCGGCCTCCGCCGGCGGGCGGCGAGTCGGCACCACCACCGTCTCGAAGCACGGGGGAAGAGTCGGGTCTCGCGCCGTCTCGGGATCGACGAACAGGACGTACTCGTCGCCGTCGGTGCGGCTGGCGAGCGCCTTCAAGAGGCTTCTGGCGTACCGCCCGTAGCCGCGCCGGTTGAGCCAGCATCCTCCATCGATCCCTATCCGCACGAGCGTCCTCCCCCGCGGGCTTGCGGTCGGACACCGCCTGCTCCCACTCAGCCCGGAGCCGCGTCACTGTCCCCGGTAGTGGGTCGTCACTCGTCGCAGAATCTCGGCCAGGCCGACGGTTGGCTCGTAGCCGATGAGACGGCGGATCTTGGTCAGATCGGGCACGCGGCGGTGCATGTCCTCGAACCCTTCCTCGTAGGCCTTCTCGTAGGGAACCAGCGTGATGTCGGCGCTGCTCCCCGTTTCCTTCTTCACCATCTCGGCGAGGTCCTGGATCGTGACCTCAGTGTCGGCGCCGACGTTGAAGACCTGACCCACTGCGGCGGGATGCTCGCTGAGGCGGATGAGGGCGTTCACTACGTCTCCCACCCACGCGAAGCACCGAGACTGGCTACCATCGCCGAACACGGTGATGGGGCCGCCGCTCAGTGCCTGCTGGACGAACGACGGGATGACCATTCCGTACCGTCCCGTCTGCCGCGGGCCGACCGTGTTGAAGAGCCGGCCGATGACCACCGGAACCCGTTTCTCCTTCCAGTACGCGATGGCGAGGAACTCGTCGAGCGCCTTGGAGCATGCGTAGCTCCACCGCCCCTTCACCGTCGGCCCGAGCACGAGGTCGTCGTCTTCCTGGAAGGGGATCTTATTCGCCTTCCCGTACACCTCGCTGGTCGAGGTGAGCACGACCTTCTTCGCCTTCTTGGCCGCGAGCTCGAGTACCAACTCCGTACCCTTGACGTTGGTCTCGATCGTCCGCACCGGGCTCTCGACGATGAGGCGTACGCCGACGGCCGCCGCCAGATGGAAGATCACGTCGGCCCGGTCGACGAGCTCGGCCAGATGCGGGCGATTGAGGAGGGTATCGATCGTGTATGAGAAGTTCTTCAGACCCTTCAGGTGCTCGATGTTGTCGATGCTGCCGGTCGAGAGATCATCGGTGACCGCGACCTCGGCTCCCCCTCTCAGCAGCGCCTCCGCGAGATGCGATCCGACGAAGCCTGCGCCGCCCGTGACAAGTGCCCTCATTGCGGTCCCTGTCGCATTTGAATGGCCTCCGAGAAGTGAGATCGCGATCGATCCGGCAAGCTGGTCGCTTGAGCCGTGATCGTAGCACCGCAGAGCACCGGGGGGAGGCATCGAGATGAGGTCGTGAAAGCGCGCACATTTCAAGGCCTCGCGCCGAGGGTTGTCGCCGTCCCGTGCGCCCCGGGCGCGAAAACTCGCGCAGTGAAGCCAAAGTACTGGAAAGGGCAAGGGTTTACCCCATGTTGGGAATGCCGTGCCCACGCACATGTGAAAAGCGCATGCGAGGGGCCGGAAGCTGTGGATTCTTTTACGGACTCGATCCCGGGCGGCCGTGGCACAACAGTTGCTCAAAACTCAAACGTCGCCGGGGGTTTGGCTTGCGAACCGAACGGGCGCCGCCGGAAGTCATGCGGATATCAATCATCATACCCGTCTACAACAACACTCGGGATCTCCCCGAGTGCCTCTCCGCGGTGAAGGCCTCTGTGAAGAATTGCGACATCGAGATCATCGTCGTCGATGACGCGTCCACCGATGAGACGCCAGCCGTCGCGGCAAGCATGGGGGTGCGCGTCCTGAAGCTGGAGAGGAACTCGGGGCCCGGGGCCGCCCGGAATTTCGGCGCGCACCATGCCCTGGGCGATATCCTGTTCTTCGTCGACGCCGACGTCGTCCTCGCGCCCGACGCGCTCGACCGCGCAGTCAAGATCCTCGATACGAGACCGGAGCTCGCCGCAGTGTTCGGCTCGTACGACGCCCGACCCCGCGCCCACGGCTTGGTGTCTCAGTATCGTAACCTCCTGCACCACTTCGTGCACCAGCAAGGGAATCCGGAGGCCTCGACGTTTTGGGCCGGATGCGGCGCCATTCGTCGGGAGATCTTCCTGGCGGTGGGAGGTTTCGACGCGAAACGCTTCCCCCGGCCGTCCATCGAGGATATAGAGTTGGGAGTCCGCCTCCGGGGGGGTGGGCATCGGATCCTCCTCGACCGGGAGATCCAGGGAACCCACCTGAAGCGCTGGAAGCTGGGGGCTGTCATTCGGACGGACATTACCTGTCGCGCGATCCCGTGGTCCCGGCTCATTCTCAATTCGCGGGAAGCGCCCAACGACTTGAACCTCAAGCGCAGCCAGCGTGTGAGCGTGGCGCTGGTCGTGCTGGCGGCCGCCCTCCTACCGCTAGCCCTGTGGCGGGTCGGTCTGCTCGTCCTTCCCCTCGCCGCGCTCCTCACGGCCGTCGTCCTGAACCGCGGCCTCTTCGCGTTCCTCGGGAGGCAGCGCGGCCTTGGTTTCGCTACTGCCTGTGTCCCGTTGCATTTGCTCTACTTCCTATACAGTGGGTTGAGCTATCTTTTCGTGCGGGTGGAGATGCAGCTCAGACGCATGATGACGCGCCGGGGCGGCTCCTTCGGAGGAGTAGATGACAGCGGAGGGAGCAACCGAGAAGCAGGTGGTTGTGATCGGAGGCGGCCCGGCGGGGCTCACGGCGGGGTACGAGCTAACTAAGTTCGATCTGCGCCCGGTCGTCCTCGAAAAGCAGAGCCTCGTCGGAGGGTTGGCCCGCACCGAGAGCTACAAGGGCTTTCACTTCGACATGGGGGGCCACCGCTTCTTCACCAAGGTGGAAGAAGTCAAGAAGATGTGGCAGGCGGTGCTCGGCGGCGAGCTCCTCCGGCGCCCTCGGCTGTCCCGGATCTACTACAACGGCCGGTTCTTCTTCTATCCGCTCAAGCCCCTCAACGCCCTGATGGGTCTGGGCCTCTGGCAGAGCGTCCTCATCGTGCTCAGCTACATCTGGTGGCAGCTGTTCCCGTATCGGCGCGAGGACACCTTCGAACAGTGGGTGACGAACCGGTTCGGGCGGCGCCTCTTCCTGACCTTCTTCAAGACCTACACCGAGAAGGTCTGGGGTATTTCGTGCTCCGAGCTGAAAGCTGAATGGGCGGCCCAACGGATCAAGGATCTGTCCTTGAAGACTGCGCTGCTGAGCATGTTCTTCAAGCCGAAGACGACGATCAAGACGCTCATCGAGGAGTTCGATTACCCCCGCTACGGCCCGGGGATGATGTGGGACGCGGTGAAGGACGAGATCGAGCGGCGCCAGGGCGTGGTCCGCCTGAACTGCGACGTCGTCCGGATCAATCGGACTGGTAGTCGCATCGAGGGCGTGGTCGTCCGGCACGATGGCACCGAGGAGTTGATCCGGGGAACGGACTTCATCTCGAGCATGCCGGCCACCGAGTTCATCAAAGCCCTCGATCCGCCGGCGCCTCCGGCGACGCTGAACGCGGCGGCCCGGCTGACCTACCGCGACTTCCTGACCGTGGTCCTGATCGTCAACAAACCACATATCTTCGAGGACAATTGGATCTACATCCACGACCCGGGGGTCCATGTCGGGAGGATCCAGAACTTCAAGAACTGGAGTCCCGACATGGTCCCCGATCCCGCCAAGACCAGTCTTGGCCTCGAGTACTTCTGCACCGAAGGCGACGCGGTGTGGACGATGGCCGACGCCGACCTCATCGAGCTGGCGCGCCGAGAAATCGACCGGATCGGCCTCGCCCGATCCGAGGATATCGTAGATGGGTGCGTGGTGCGCGTGGAGAAGGCCTATCCGGTCTATGACTCTGACTACCGCGAGTACCTGGGTGTGGTACGCCAGTTCATCGACGGGCTGGAGAATTGCCAGTCCGTCGGCCGGAACGGACTGCACCGGTACAACAATCAGGATCACGCGATGCTGACGGGGATGCTGGCCGTCCGCAACCTGGTGCTCGGCCAGCGGAACGACCTCTGGAGCGTCAATACCGACCAGGAGTACCACGAGGAGATCCGCGAGCAGGTGACCGAGCACGACCTCGAAGAGGTGCTCGAGGGCGCGCTGACCCAGGTGTTCCTCAAGCTCGACCGCGTGGCACTGGGGCTCTCGGCCGGGATGGTCTCCGGTGCACTCCTGTTCCTGGCGACCCTCGCTCTCGTGCTGAAGGGAGGCACCGTGGTCGGACCGACCCTGGGGCTGCTCGCGCAGTACTTACCCGGCTACACCGTCAGCGCATTCGGGAGCGCCCTGGGTCTGGTCTACGGTTTCGTAACCGGGTTCGTCGGGGGATGGGCGTTCGCGTGTTTCAGGAACGCGACCGTGTTCATCTACGTGGCCCTGATGCACCGACGGGCCGAGCTACAGGTCCTTCGCCGACTCCTCGAGTACTTCTAGGAGCCAGCGCCTATGGCGGACGAGAAACGTGCGCTCGAGCAGATTGTGCTCACTCGAGCGATGCAGCTGAATGCGACCGTCCAAGGCATCGTCACTGGACTGGTGGTGGGCCTGGGGATCTTCATCGCCACGAACTGGCTTGTCCTCAAGGGCGGGGAGGTGGTCGGCCCTCACCTCGCCCTGCTCGGTCAATTTCTCATCGGCTACCGCGTCAGCTTCGTGGGGAGTCTCGTCGGGTTCGCCTACGGATTCGTCGGCGGGTATCTCGTGGGGTACGTCGTCGCTAGGGTCTACAACTGGGTGGCGCACCGTCGGGAACGGAAGCGTCTAGGTCACGCATGACAAGGCGCCGATGACGTCGGGACATCCGAGACACCTCCCGGACGAAGGTCCGGCCAGCGAGACGCCTGCACTGTCGGTCGTGATCGCCTCGGTTAACGGCTACCAATACATCGCGCAGTGCCTCGGCTCGCTCGCGAAGCAGCACGACCGGGGGCGCGCCGAGGTGATCGTTGTCGAGGGTTCCGGTGACAACACCGCGATACGGGTCGCGCAGGAGTTCCCCTGGGTGCGGTTGATTCCCTGCTCGACGTCCAAGCCCATCCCCGAGCTGCGGAGCATCGGGATCCGGGAGGCCAAGGCACCCATCGTCGCCACTACCGAGGACCACTGCGTCTTCGACGAGGACTGGTACGGTCAGATTCTCCGGGCTCACGAGTCGCGTTCGGAGCCCGCCATCGGCGGGGCCGTTGAGAACGGCAGTCGCGAGCGCCTGGTGGACTGGGCCGCCTACATCTGTGAGTATGGCAAGTTCATGTTGCCCTTCGAGGCCGGCTCCGTGACCGACCTACCGGGCCCCAACGTCTCGTACAAGCGCGAGGTCCTCGAAACGGTCTGCGGCGACCTCTTGGACGAGCGGCACGCCTGGGAGAACGTCCTTCACGGGCGATTCCTATCGCGCGGCCTGGAGCTTCGCATCGACCCCGACGTCGTCGTATATCACGCCAAGGTGTTCGGCTTCTGGGACTTCCTCACCCAGCGTTACTACTTCGGGCGCTCGTTCGCGGCCACCCGGGTCGCGAGGGCCCCACTCGGGACGCGCGCCTTCTGGGTGGCGATCTCGCTGCTCCTGCCGCCGTTGTTCCTCTGGCGATACGTCCAGTACTTTGTCGGGAAGCGGCGATTTGTTCGAGAGGTCGTCAAGACCTCCCCGTTGCTGGTGCTCTTCGCGGTGGCCTGGTCGGTCGGCGAGTTCTTCGGCTATGCGTTCGGCGACGGCGGCGCATCCCTACGGGTTAAGTAAGCAGTGAACCTGGGACTGATCGGATGTGGCATCATCGGGGTTCTGCGGGCGGAGGCCATCGCCCAGCTTCGCGGATTCCGGCTGTCTGCGGTAGCCGACGCCGACGCCGCGCGCGCGCGCGCTGTGGCCGATCGGTTCCGGGCGGTGGTGGATGCCGACTGGAGGAAATTGATCCGCCGGCCCGAAGTGGACGCCGTCATCGTGTCGACGCCTCCGCCCCTCCACGCCCCGATGTGTATCGAGGCACTCGAGGCGGGCAAGCACGTCCTCTGTGAGAAGCCGCTCGCCCGATCACCGGAGGAGGGGAGACCCATCCTGGAGACGGCGGAGCGGTCGGGCCGGATTCTCGCGACCGGATTTAACTACCGCTTCTACCCGGCCGTGGTCAAGGCGCGAGAGATCCTCGACTCCGGACTCATCGGCGAGCTTGACCACATCCGAAGCTACACTGGACATCCCGGCGGACGTGAATTCAGCCATCCCTGGGTTCACGACCCGCACGTGACGGGCGGTGGCGCCCTCGTGGACAACGGCATCCATACGATCGACCTGACGCGGTATTTCCTCGGCGAGGTGAGCGAGGTCAAGGGCTTTGCCACGAGCAATGTTTGGGGGTTCGCGGGCTGCGAGGATAATGCCTTTGCCCTGCTCCGGAGCCCGGTGGGAAAGGTCGCATCCGTGCAGGCGAGCTGGAGCGAGTGGCGGGGTTACCGGTGGTCGATTGAAATCTACGGAACGCGCGGCTGCGTTCGCGCCTCGTATCCGCCCATGCTCACGCAGGCCGTCTGGGTGGACCGCCCCGGCAGCTCGCGGCGCAGCCGCATGCACCTCTTCCCCGTGTTCCAGGTGATCGAGCGGCTTCGGTCCACCCAATGGACGGTTCGCCAAAGCTTCGTGGCGGAGCTGCCAGCTTTTTCCCGAGCCATAGCCGGTGAGAAGACCGAGATCGCGCTCGGTCGGGACGGCCTCCGCGCCGTGGAGATCGCCCACGCCGTGTACCGCGGGTCACGGGATAGGACCACCGTCACCCTCAACGACTAAGGAGCGCCCATGACAATGGACCGCAGAGTGCGTGCTTCGCCGAAGCGCGAGCAGATCGGCGTCGGGGGGTTCCGGATCAGCGCCCGCGCCAAGGATCTCGTCATGGAAGTGCTCGACAGCAACCGGCTGACTGCGGGGCCGATGATGGCCCGCTTCGAGCAGGAGGTGGCGAGGCTCCACGGATGCAAGTACGGCCTTATGAGCAACAGCGGGACGAGCTCGTTGCAGATCGCGCTGGCGGTCCTCAAGGAAACGTACGGGTGGGAGGACGGGGACGAGGTCCTGGTCCCGGCTCTCACCTTCGTCGCGACATCCAACGTGGTCCTTCTCAACGGGCTGCATCCGGTGTTCGTCGACGTGGACCCGCGGTACTACACGATCGACCCCAGCAAGATCGCGGCCAGCATTACGCCACGGGCCCGGGCGATCATGCCGGTCCACATCGCGGGCCTGCCCTGCGACATGGATCCGCTCCTTGACGTCGCCCGCGCCCACGGCCTCCGGATCGTCGAAGACTCCTGCGAGGCCATGTTCTCCCGGTACAAGGGGCGCCCGGTCGGGTCCTTCGGCGACATTGCCTGCTTCTCAACGTACGCCGCCCACGTGATCACCACCTGAGTTGGCGGCGTCTCCACGACAAGCGATCCTGAGCTTCTGGTCCTGATGAAGAGCGTGATGAATCACGGACGCGACTCGATCTACATTCGGATGGACGACGACCGGGGAGCTCAGGGCGAGCAGTTGTTCCGGATCGCCAACAGCCGCTTCTCGTTCATCCGGCTAGGGCACAGCTTCCGGTGCACGGAGATGGAGGCCGCGCTCGGGCTGGCCCAGCTGGAGGGGCGCGATGCGCTTCTGGCGCGCCGGCGGCAGATCGCAGCCCGGCTGACCCAGGGGTTGGCCGAGATCGAGGAGCACCTCCAGCTGCCTCGGGCCCGCCCGGATTCGGACCACGCCTACATGATGTACCCCCTGACGATCGTGAACCCCCGGCTTCGCCGGGCAGACCTGATCCGGTACCTCGAGGAGCACGGCATCGAGACCCGGTATCTGCTCCCGCTCATCAACCAGCCGATCTACACCAAGCTCTTCGGGAATCTCGACCTCAAGTACCCGGTGGCCGCGGCGTTGAACGAGACCGCCTTCTACATCGGCAGCCATCCGGACATGAGCGACGCCGATGTAGAGTATGTCATCGACCGCTTCCGTGAGTACTTCAAGGAGCACGCATGAGCCACGAAAGACAAGTTCTGCCGCCGGCCAGCCGGGGTCTGTCCGCCCCCGGGAGGCGAGGAGATCGGGTGGGATCGGTCAAGTGTCAGATCTGTGCGACGCCGACAACCCCGGGCCTCGACCTCGGCCATCAGCCGGTGAGCGACCTCATCCTGTCTCGCGCCCAGCTCAACCAGCCCGAGACGTTCTACCCGATGCAGCTCCACCACTGCCCGGCCTGCGGGCTCACCCAGCTCGGCTACACCGTGAACCCCAAGGTCGTGTTCAAGAACTTTCCCTTCGTAAGCGGAACGACCCAGACGGCCACGCGCCACCTGCAGAGCCTCCCGAGACAGCTCGTGGAGATGGCTGGGCTCGACAGCCGGTCGTTCGCCGTGGACATCGGCTCCAATGACGGCACCCTCCTCAAGGGCTACATCCCGTACGGCGTCCGGTTCCTGGGAGTGGATCCGGCCGGCGAGCCGGTCCGGATCGCGAACGAGCAGGGGATCGAGACGCTCCACGCGTTTTTCAACGTCGAGACCGCCGACTACATCCGCGGGAAGCACGGCCAGGCGGATTCCGTCAGCGCCGCCGGTGTTTTTGGCCATATCGCCGACCTCGGAGGAGTCATGCGCGGCGTCAAGGGCGTGCTTGCCGCGAAGGGGATCTTCGCCACTGATTCGCAGTACTGGCTGGACATGGTCCTGCGGATGCACTACGACAACATGTTCCACCAGCATCTCCGCTACTACTCGATGAAGCCGTTGATCCATCTCTTCCGGCAGTACGAGATGGACGTCTTTGACGTCGAGCGCTCCGAGGTTTACGGCGGCTCGATCCGCGCGTTCAGCTGTCACGCCGGCGCGTACCCCATATCTCACCGGGTGGCCGATCTCGTCGCCCTCGAGGAGCGGGAGAGTCTTTACGCCGAGGCCACCTGGAGGATGTTCGAGCGCAAAGCCCAGGAGCACCGGCGAGCCCTGTTCGAGCGCGTCTACGGGTTCACGTCCAGCGGGAAAAAGGTGATTGGCCTCGGCGCCCCCGCCAAGGCCGCGACGGTCTGCAACTACTGCCGACTGGGACCCGACCTCGTCGAGTACATCACCGAGGTCAATCCCCTTCGGATCGGGAAGTATCTGCCCGGCGTCCATATCCCCATCCTCGCCGAGGAGTACATGTTCGACGACCCGCGACCGGCCGACGCGGGCATCCTGTTCGCCTGGAACTACTACGAGGAGATCGTTCCCAAGCTCCGCCAGCGCGGGTTCAGGGGCGAGGTCCTGTTGCCGTGAGTGGCGGCGAGCGGGCCCGCGGCAACACGGAACGCGCGTACCCGGGGGAACGCAGCATTCTGTTCGGCGGGAGCGGCTTCCTCGGGCCCTACATCCTCGGGCGCTGCCCGCAGATGGTCTCGGTCGGCCGGACCCGCCCCGCGACCGCCAACCGGCACATCCAGGTGGACAGCCTGGCCAACCTGGACGCGCTGCGCGATGTGGCCTTCGACAAAGTCATTTACATCATCGGGAACATGGACCACTACAACCTGGAGAAAGAGCATATTCTGCGCGGAGAGCCGACGGCGTTCGACTACCACGTGGTCCCCCTTCTCCAGACCATGGAGCAGCTCAAGGGCCATCCGATCAAGAAGTTCATCATCTTCTCCACGATCCTCATCTACGACGAGAAACGGATCACGCTGCCGGTGTCCGAGCACGGACCCATCGATCCGTACAAGAACCGGTACGTGTTGAGCAAGTACCTCGCCGAAGAAGCGTGCAAGTTCTATGCGCAATGGGTGCCCATCATCAACGTGCGGCTGTCCAACATCTATGGCCCGACCCCGCTGAAGCGGTTCGATCTGATCCACCTGCTCATCCACCAGCTCCTGTCGGAGGGGAAGGGAGAGGTCCGGAGCACGAAGCCGGAGCGCGATTTCATCTACGTTGAAGATGCGGCGGAAGCCGTGCTGCAACTCCTCGACAGTGACTACACTGGAACCCTGAACCTCGGCACGGGCACCATGACGCCGGTGCGTCGCGTGGTCGACCTGCTTTCGGAGATCGCGGGTGCCGGATCGTCGACCTCGAGCGGCCGAGGCCCGATGCAGTTCCGGTGCGACCAGACCACCCTCGAGCGGTTGATCGAGTGGCGACCGGCCTACTCGATCGAGGACGGCGTCCGGCGAACATATGAGCTCATGAAGGGCTGGAAGGTGGCGTGAGGCTCGGGATCAACGGCTGGCGGTTGCAAGGTCAGCGAACGGGTGTCGCACGCTACCTGCTCAACACCGTCCGGCACTGGACTGGGGAGGCGGTTGCCGGGCGGTTCGACGAGGTCACGTTCTACACGCCGAAAGCCCTCGACCGGCGGGAGAACCCGCTGCCGGGCAACATCCGGGAGCGCGTACTTCGCTCGAACTCACGCATGCTCGTCTGGGAGAACGTCCGCCTCGGTCCGGTGGCCACCGACGATGTCCTGTTCTGTCCTTCGTTCTCGATCCCGCTGCTCCAGCGCGGGAAGACAGTGGTGACGACTCATGAGGCGACCGTGGCCATGCTTCCCGAGATGTATCCGCCGGCCGGGCGCCTCTTCTACCGTCGCCTCTACGGCTGGAGCGCCCGCCACGCGACCCTGGTCCTCACCCACACCGAGGCGGCCCGTCAGGACATCGCCCGGTGCTACGGGGTCCCCCTCGACCGGGTCCGCGTGGTGCCGCTGGCGCCGGCCGCCTTGTTCCAGCCGGTGCGGGACGACGCGCGGCTGGCCGCAGTACGG
>Ga0137359_10002397_pt1 | contig 15050 bp, 7 predicted proteins | sample Mad1_40_16metaG_FD_108281 | JGI IMG/M metagenome (GOLD analysis project Ga0137359, IMG submission 108281) | Vadose zone soil microbial communities from Angelo Coast Range Reserve, California, USA - Mad1_40_16 metaG | ecosystem: Environmental > Terrestrial > Soil > Vadose zone | place: USA... | reverse complement strand
TGGGTCAATCGGACCTTGCTTCAGACATTCGTGAACTCCTGTCATTGCTGGACGATGATGACTGGCAAATGCGGCGAGCAGCGTCTCAGGCAGTCACAACAAGACTTGGTGACAACAACCATAAGCACCAGCACGCACTAATCTTCTCGGCGCTTATCAATGCAATCCTCGATAAATCAAGGGCAGGTTGCCGTGCGGCGGCAATCGCCGCCCTCGAAACAATCGGTAAACCTGCATTGCCGTTTCTCGAAACTGCGATTCGAACCGCGCCGCCGGGTGGACAGGTAGCCCTTGCTGGAGTTGTGGGCAGTGCCGGAGGCCCCCAGGCGGTGCAAATCCTTGCCGCGCTCGTCATTCAGGATTCGGACACAAACGTTGTTGCCGCCGCGTTGACGGCACTGGGAAAGACAAACGAGCCCACAGCTTTCCCTATCCTGTCCGCGGCTTTATCGTCGCCTGATGATTGGTTGACTTTTTCAGTTGTCGGCGCACTTGGCGATCTTGGAGATGAACGGGGAATTCCACTGCTTGAGCCTCTCCTCGACAACCCAATGCTGGAAGAGGCCACCACCCTCGCGCTGGTCCAGATCAGGACTGTCGAGGCTGCACAAGTAATGGTAAAGCATTGCTATTCCGAGTCGGGCAACCTCCGCGAGTCCGTACTTCTTGCCCTGGCCACCCTTTACAACGAAAGCGGGCTGGCGCCGCGTGCAATGACCGAACTGCTCCGTGCATCCATTCGAAACGGATTTCGAGTTGTTGCCAATGAAGATATGCTTTCGATTCTTGCTGCAAAAACGGCGTCGCAGAACTCAGAACTCGCGCGATCAGCCTTGCTTGCACTCGGGTGGTTGGGCCGGATCGAAGGCATTAGCATCATCGCCGGCACAATTTCTGATCCGGCCCTGACCAGGGCTTCTCGAATTGCTTTGTCCGATCTTGTGGCCACAATTGAGCCATTACTCGCGATTGTGAAAGGTGCGCGATTCGACATACCTTTCAGCGAAATAGCCATGGCACTCGTTCCACATCACTCAGTTTCCGGGATTGAAGCCGCGGTTGAAATCATGCTCACAAAGGGCGATTCGGAAACTTCGGAATCCGGCAGATACGCACTCTCGTCAGCACGCGAGTGGATTTCAAAATCCGGTCCCACTGCGTCGGATTCGACGCAGTGGATCAGCTTGAGCGAGGTGTTGCTTGGGAAGATTCATATTCTCTACGGTCAGGACCTGATTGAGATTGCAATGACTCTTGCCGCGTTGCCGGTGCCTGCATCATTAGGTTTTTGCGAACGGGCACTACGAACTTTGCCCGCGACTGAGGCTCCGGAAAACGTTATCGCCAGGCTCTATCTGCTTGAACGGATGGATCTATCGATCGCAATTCGGGAAGCCCGGATTGCACAGCGACACAGCGACGCGAGCGTGCGCCTATGTGCCGTCGAACTGATTTCCCGGAACATTTCGGTCGCCGGCGGGCTTTCGTTGATCCAGCATTCAACTGACGAATCTACCGCGGTCAGAAGAGCGTCGATTCGCGCCATTGGCCGAGCCGAACCGACGGATGAAGTCCTTCGGACGTTAAGGGCGAGTTTAGCAGATAGTGATGTGTGGGTACGTGCCGAAGCTATCAAGAGCCTTGGTGCTCTGTTTGCCGGAAACGCGGACGTTTTGACGGACCTTATAGATTCGGTCTCGAAACCTCACCCGCTCTGCCGCCTTGCTGCAGTTCAGGCACTTGTCGAATATACTTCAGTGCCCGGGTTGTCCGAGCAAAGGCACCAAAGCGAGTCGAAAGAAGAGTCTCCAATCTGGTATGAGCTTTTGCAGGTTGCCTTAACGGATTCGCAGGCAGAGGTGCGCAGGGTCGCCGTCATCGCTTTTCTCACCTGTCCGGATAAGAAGGTTGCTCGGCGTGTTGCATACACGGCCTTGAAAGACGAGAACTGGTCAATTCAGTATGCAGCAGTCGAACTCGTGGCCACATTGGGAACCCGCCACGCAACAAAGCTCCTCGTCCAGTTGGCATCGGATGGGACCGTTAGGCCGGCGGTGCGCGGTGCAGCCATTCGAGCGTTAGCGGAACAGGGCCACTCGCGCGCGTGCGAGCTTGCCTCAACTGCGCTCGGTTCGGGCGACGAAACGTTGATCGAAGATGGATTCAACGCACTGCTACGACTTGCTCGTCACCAGAGGCAGGCTTTGAAAGACTTAATCAGCTATGGCGCTCCACGCATCGCGAGCGTTGTAAGATACGTTCTTGAAACCGAAGGTGGTTCGTCAGTCTAACGTATCTAAATTCGTAAATACTCCTCATGTCACCAATCTCAAATTCTTCAGATTATTTCACCAGGTCGCGCGACCGCGCCTTGTTTTCGATGAACGAGACCGCTTTTCTTAAACTTCGCGACCTTATCTATGAAGCCTCGGGGCTCTATTTCGACCAGAATTCGCGGTCCTCTCTCGAAAGGCGATTGCGACCTCGAGTGAGCGCCTTACATCTACAGGACTTTGAACAATACTTCCTGTACTTGCAGTTTGACCGTGATCGGCAACAGGAATTGCAGATTGCCCTCGATGCGGTGGCCGTGCACGAAACCTACTTTTTTCGTGAAAAACGAGCCCTCCGTGCGTTTAAGGAAGAGATACTCCCCGAAATTGCCGAACGAAACCGCGCTCATCGTATTTTGCGGGTCTGGAGCGCCGGGTGTTCCACTGGCGAAGAGGCATATACGCTGGCCATTCTCATCTTCGAATCCGGTCTCTTCGACGGATGGACCCTTGAAATTTCTGCAAGTGACCTTTCACAAAGAGTTATCTCTGAAGCGCGGATCGGCCACTACAAGGAAACCTCTTTTCGGGCAACCGAAGATCTTTATCGTGCCCGATATTTTAATAGTTCGCCCGACAAGACCTGGCTTATCGATGAACGGTTGCGCTCCACGGTTAGTTTTGGATGTTTTAATCTTGCTGATGTGCGGCGATATCACATTTTCAATGACCTTGACGTAATCTTTTGCCGGAATGTAATGATTTACTTCGACACGGCTTCCCGTCGAAGAACCGTTGATGCATTTCATGAACAGCTTCGCACAGGGGGGTACCTGATACTTGGGGCCGCTGAATCGCTGGTCAGCCTGAACGCGCCCTTTCGCCTTGCCCACTTGAATAACGATCTCGTTTACCAGAAACCTTGAGGATCTTCGATCGTTTCGCCGTTCCCAAATCAAAGCAAATCAGAGCCTGTTCCGCTTCTTGCTGCTTACCCAACTTGAGGCGGAGGTGAAATTGCCAAGTGACATGTGTATACATGGGCGCCATTCACAAGCGCAATTCACCCTTATCTGATGATATACTGAAACTTAACACCCGTTTTTAGCTGGTTTTTCTCAGGAACTTCGGTTTACCAGGACACAACTGGCATCGAGTTGCTCTTTCCTGTCGCCGCTTACCGGTCAGATTCCGGGATTTAGAACAAGAACCTCATCCCGAGTTCAATTCTGCGGTTCCCCGCCGCAGCATTCACGTTGCCACCGCCGCCAAAACCGCCGAACGAACCGGCAGGCGCCGTCGAGATGCCGAAAAACGGCGATGTCAGAACACCGCTGGGGTTCGCTGGATTCACGTTATTGAAGAGATTCGTAACCCTCACTGAGAACGTCAGATTATATTTCCTTTCCGTCGCTGCGCCTCCGCCGCCCATACCACCGCCGAAGAATCCGCCCGCGCCAAGGGCGCCACCTCGACCGCCTCCAACACCTCCTCGGCCACCGCCACCGTGGCCACCACCGCCTCCGCCGTGTTCACCCCTACCGTCAGGGGAACCCGCTGCGGCTACCGCACCATTGTTCTTCACATCACCGAATCCGAACGTTTTGCTCAGGTTAAGCGACACACTCATGAACCCGGGACCCTGTGCGAAGTTGCGCGGAATAAGCTGCTCTCCGGGCATAGGTGCAACCTTTAACTTGCCGTAGACCGTACAGACTATGTTCCCACCGCAAACGGCGTTAGCGGGTGCGAAGGACGGCCTGTCCGTAAAAACCCTGTCACCGTTGGCGTCGACGCCGGTTGTGATGTTGAACGGGCGGCCGCTAAAGGCGGTGAAAAAGGGACTGATCCGGATTCCCCACGGCGCACTGTAATTAGCAAACAGAAAAAACCTATGGCGAATATCGACGCTGGAACGGCCATATTCCGCCGAAAAGTCGTATGGATTCGCACTGAAGCTCCCCGCGCCGTCGGTGTTACTGTCAGACTTGCTCAGCGTGTAGTTGGCAAACACCGAGAACTTCCTACTAAGCCGATTGTTGACACTGACGATAAGCTGATTCTGATTGTAGAGCCCGCTCGAATCGTATTCGTAAATATCCCCCACATTGCCGAGCGGCCGAACAGCACTTCCCGGAACCTGCGGAATAAAGGTCCCCGGCAACGGCGCATTGATGTCGCGCGATCTCAGCTGGTGAAGGGTACGTGACGTGATAAATACTGTTGAGACGGTGAAGTTGTGCGGGAGCTGTCGCTCGATGCTCAGTATTCCCTGCATCGTGTAAGGCACACTCAGATTTGGCGAAATGCGACGTGTTATCTGCGAGGCCTGCGCAACGCCGGGCATGTTCTGGATTTCCTGAATGGTTGGGACGTTCGGAAAGAAGGTTGGGTTTAAGATAGTGAATTGAAGTTGATTCTCGCCGTTGAAGCGATTGGTCCGAAGTACCAGGTTCTCCGGAAAGCGATCGTAAAAAACGCCGAATCCTCCGCGAACGACTGTCTTCGACTGCCTGTTACCTCCTCCTCCAGGAGACCAGGCGAACGAAACGCGCGGCGCAAAATTCAGGTCGCTGCTGATGTTGGTCTGGTTTTCATACCGAAGGCCGAGGCTCACTGTCAGCGTCGGACGCAAGCGCCAGTCATCCTGAATAAACCCGCTAAAATCTATCTGGGTGACATCAGCTTCAGGATTTCCGCCGGCGATGGTGAACTGAGTCGGACAGAAACCCGGTGTGTTCAGCAAAACCTGACGGTATTGTTCAAGTGAGCTGACAGCGAGTCTGCCGTTAGAAGGCACACAGGTCCCCGAAGAAGCAACGGTGCGGGCATTTAGCCCCGAAAAGATAAACGTGCCGCCAAAATTGTTGCGCGACACGTCGGCAATCCTCACGCCACTAAAGCGCGCACCGGCTTTGAGAGATTGCCTGCCCATGGACCAGCTTGTATAGTTTTGAAGCTCCCATCGGTTTTCCGTGGTCGAAGACTGTCCCGCCTGCGATCCGCCGCCAACAAACGAGTCGGAAACAGAGATCGTCGGTCTGCTGTTGTCAGCGTCGATGGTGCTGTTCCGGTGGATAAATTGAAAGCGCGTCTCGTTGATAATCTTCGGAGTGAGCACCGCCGTTTCGGTCAGTTGAATTGTGTGTTCAGTATTCGCGGTGTTATATGCTCGTCCGGGAAGTGAAAAATTACCGACGCCCTGATTGGCCTGGCTCGATCGAGCGTAAGTGTAACGGGCCACCACGGTGTTCTTATCGTTCAGTTGATAATCAACTCGCGGACTGAAGGTCGTTCGGTGTATGGGTGTAACCACGGCTTGACTGATGCGCTGCTCTGGACTCCCCGGAGCCGTGGTGTTCAGGATGATGGCATTTACTACAGCGTTGTCGTCAATATCGCGTTTTTCGAAATCAAAGAAGAATGATGCCTTTTTTGCGCTTATGGGACCGCTCAGGTTCCCGCCGAAAAGTCGCGATTGAAACGGCGGCCGTTTCGCCGCCAGTAGAAATGGGTTGCGCGAATTCAGGCTCTCGTCATTAAAATTGAAGTGGCCCTGACCTCGAAACCTGTCAGTTCCGGGCTTAGTCAGGATTTCAATACGTCCAAAACCTAAATGATCGTACTCCGCCGAAAAGGGATTCTGGTTTATACGAATCTCACGTATAGAGGACTTCGGGGGAAGGCGTCCGCCTGTAAAGCCGTCGATATAGATCTGGCCGCCGTTTGGTCCGGCCGAAGGGCCTGCCAGAGCCTGAAGCGCGTCCGCGAGATCGTCAGGGTCATCCGGCAGAGCGTCGAGGTCAGTACCCCGAAGTACCAATGCACTCTGGTTGTTCTCTGGTTCGGTGCTCACCGGCGAATCTGCAGACACTGTCACCTTCTGCTCTTCAATGGTTACCTGCATCGTAATGTCGAGAGGTTCCCGACGCCCCGCAGCAACTTCAACATCTTTTGCTTCGTAAGGAGCGAAGCCAGCGGCGTTCGCAAGGACTGTATACTTACCCGGCGGAAGCCCGGCAATCGCGTACCCGCCATCGTTATTAGTGGTAGTAGTTTTCTCAACGCCGGCGCCATCCACAGCGGTTACCGTAGCGCCAGGGATAATGCCGCCGAACTGATCCTTCACCTGGCCACGAAGTGTGCCGGTGTTCTGCTGCCCGAAAGCAACAGAACACGAAAAGACAAGCAAGAGCAGTGCGAGTGTGCCTGTAACGCTCCTCCCAAAAGAATCCATTATTAGAGCCTCTGTAAAATGAAAAAAAGATGAATAATCCTGCTTCAATCAAAAACCAGAGCAGGGGTCAGAGAGCCTGGCATCTTGCCAGGCTCATTTCCAGACCGCCAGGGTAAACCGATGCCTAAATCGAATGAGCTGGGCTTCGCATCGCTGAACTTAATCGAATCCGGTGCATAACGGTCATCTGCCACCCTGCCCAGGGCAAGAACCCGGTCACGCAGGCCAACATCCGCAAGGGAGATTTTGACCGCGCCCTCGAGCGACTTAGCTCCGGGCTGGGCACGCATGAAGCTCGTCTTGTCGTCAATCGTCACTGTGACGATCGTCCCGCGATCCGCCTTCACCGTTAGCTTTTTGGCCTCAGAGCCGGCAATGTCGAGTTGCTGGAAGGAGAAACCTTGTTCCCGAAACAAGAGGCCAAGGCGAGCGTGCTTAAGACTCGGGTCATAGTAGTCGTTGATGTTGTCGACGCCGTAAACCTGATGCCCGTCCGCGATCAGCCGCCGAGCGAGGTGGAATCCAATGAACCCCGCGGCTCCCGTTACCAATACCGTCATGACGCCTCCCGCCGCCCGGCCGCCGCCGCAACGTTCACAGGAACATTGAATGCCTGGAGCACCGGGACTCCGTCGGGGTCCGGGTAATGCAGCACGCTGATGCATCCCTCGTGCATGTCCCATCGGATGCCGTCACGCTTTTCCACGCCCGCCGTGCTCAACAAAACGGGCAGCAGGGACTTCACCGGAGCAATCACGACGCCCGTCAGCACTGAGCTGGCAACGCCGGGGAGCGCACAAGGAGCGCCGTACCCTTCCATACCCGCGGAAGAACTCGCGGCGCACTCCCTCGCGCGTGACTCCTTCAAAGGATGCGAACGCATCAAACCCCGAAGTGAGTGCCGATCCCAGCCGCAGAGAATCTCCTCCCCGATGAGGCGGATTTCATGCCGTCCGTCAACCGTGATTCGCCTAGCCGCCGCGGGTGAGGCGACGACAAAATCCGGCTTCCATTCGTCCAGAAGCGGCGGTGCGTGAACTGATTCCATTCCCCCGCGACCCGGCGGTAGAAGCACCAGACGAACGCCCCGCTTCCCTTCTTTGAGTTTCGGAAGCCGCCGCCCAAGGTAACCTGTCAAATTGAGCCCCTCGATCCGGCTCCTGCCTGGACCTGCGCCTTCGAATCGGAGAATCGTGATCCCGCCGTTGGAATGCTGTGTTCTGTGATAGAACCCCTCCGATATCCCGAGCGCCGTTCCAACCAGCGCCCTCACGGTGCCGCCATGGCTGATGATCAGCACCCTCTTGCCGGCGAAGCGCGGAAGGATTTGGCTCCAAAACCGGGCTGCGCGGTGATAGAGGTCTAAGACGGGCCGGATGGGCGTCCGGGATCTTCCAGGAGCGTTCATGCGCAGTCGATGCGGACGCTCCATCCAGGTCCTGTAATCGCCGCTGAACTCTCTTCGCACTTCGTCGTATGTTCGTCCCTCCCACAAAGGCAGGTCGATTTCTTTCAGCAATTCGTGGAATTCGATCGGGGGAACCCGCCGTGGGGTTATGTCACCTAGCGCGGAGAGGATCGTCTCCGCGGTCTGGCGGGCGCGCTGAAGAGGGCTCGCAAGAACGACGTCGGGCCACTCGCTCCTCAAATAGCATCCGGCCTGAAATGCAGTGCGCAAGCCTCGTTCGGTAAGGACGGATTCGTCGCTACAGCCTTGATACCGGCCTTGCTGATTAAACGTGCTTTCCCCATGGCGCAGGAGGAACACCCGCGTGGTCTGTTCTGCCATAAGAAACGGAACCTCATGCTTCCGCATAAAGCCCCCCGACCGGATTGTTTTCCGCTGCCTGAAGGCGGTACGTAGACGCGTATTGGCCGTCCCGCTCCATCAGCTCCTCGTGCGTGCCCTCCTCGATGATGCGGCCCTCGCTCAGGTAGAGGATCTGATCGGCATGGTTCAAAGCCGCCAGATGGTGAGAGATCCAGAGCGTAGTGCGGCCTCGGCTCAGGCGCGACAGAGCGGCATTCACTTCGGATTCATTCATGCCGTCGAGGCCGGTGGTCGGCTCGTCCAGAATCAGGATGGGCGCTTTGCGCACGGCCGCGCGCGCCAGCACCACGCGCCGGCGTTGTCCTCCGGACAGGCTGGCGCCCCGCTCGCCGAGAATCGTTTCATAACCCTGTGGGAGTTCCTCGATGAAGTCGTGGGCGTTTGCCAGCCGGGCGGCCGCAATGACGTCTTGCTCGGAGGCCGCCTCCCACCCGAAACGGATGTTGTCCCGAACGCTGGCCGCGAACAGCACGCTGTCCTGCAAAACCGTGCCCACCTGCAAGCGCAGCGAATCGAGCTTGTATTCCCGAATGTCCCGGCCGTCGAGCAGAATGTGGCCGTCGATCGGATCGTAGAAGCGCAGCAACAGGCTGGCGAGCGTGGACTTTCCGCTCCCGGATGGCCCCACGACGGCGACTTGCTGGCCAGGCTCGATGGACAGATTGATTCCCCGCAAGACGGGCTTCCCTGGTTCGTACTCGAACCAGACGTTCTTCAGGCAAAGGGCTCCCCGCACGTCCGCGACTTCGACGGCATGGGGTGACTCCTCGATTTCGGACCTGGTTTCCAGCAGGTCCACGATCCGCTCACTAGAAGCCAGAGCTTTGACCATCTGGCCGGCATACTTCGCCAATTGCCGCATCGGCTTGAAGGCCGTGCGAAGGTAGCTAATGAAAACGATCAGATAGCCCGGAGTGATCGTCTTGTTCATCACCATCTGCGCTCCGAACCAGAGGGTCACCGCCGTTCCCGATGCGGCGAACACCTCGACCGTGCGCTCCAGTCCTGCCGACAGCCGCTGCACTCGGGCGCCTTGCCGCAGGCTCTTTTTGTTCGTGGAGGCGAAGACTTCGGCGAACATTTTCTGAAGAGACAGCGACTGGACGACCGGGATCGAGCCGAGGACTTCGGTCGTCGTCGCCGCGATGGCTCCTTCGCGCCGCCGCTGCTGCCGCGCGCTCTCGTTAAGCTGCTGTGTCAGGCGGGTGACGGTCACCAGGAACGCCGGAAGAGCCACAACCGCGATCAGCGCCAGCTTCCAGTTCATCCAGAACATCACCGCGACCATCGCGACCAGTGTCAGCAGGGTGGTCAAAAAAGGAAGGACGGCCGTTACGATGACTTCGCGCAAACGGTCCGTGTCGAAGGTGACCCGCGTGATCAGGTCGCCGGTCTTGTGCCGGGCGTGGAAAGACAGGGGCAGTTTCTCCAAATAGAGGAAGAGCCTGTCTCTGACCTCCGTGATGATGTTCGACGCGGCCTGCGAGAGCAAAACCGTGGCGGCATAGTCCGCGACTGCTCCCAATATCGAGACGCCAATAAAGCTCAGCGAGAGGATTCCGAGCACGAGCCGCGAGTCGCCGGTTTGCAGGAACTTCCAGGCCGCTGAATGGGCACCCGCTTTCCCCAGAAATATGTGGTCGTAAATGAACTTTAACGGCCACGGTTGTAGCACGTCCAGAATCGTAGCGAGCAGGATGGAAACCGTTCCCGGAATGAGGAGCGACTTCTGAGCCATGATGTGGGGCCTCAGTACACGACGAACCCGCGCCAGGCTCAGCCAAAGCTCGCGGGAATTGCGTGAGCGTTTCATCGCGACACCTCATTCAACGACACCTCACTCCGTCTTTCGAGTCTTGTTGAGACCGACAACCGCAGGATCCGCGCAGTATTTGCCGCACCGTCCAAATTCAAGGGGAGGCTGACAGGCTTTTTTGTAAGCATTCCGGCAATCCTGGGCGCAAGCAGTTCCGGGGGCAGCATTTCCGGATGGAGGAGGTCCACGACTCCCAAGCTCTCGAGTTTTCTGGCCCTTATGTGCTGCTCCAGATCGTGATTGGCCGTGTACGGATACACCAAACTGGGCACCCCGGTTGCCAGAATATTCATGATCGTGTTGTATCCCCCCATGCTGATCGAGAGATCGGCCCGCCTCAGATATTCGATAAAATTCGGAGAGTATTTCTCAATTTCCACGTTGGGCATCCCGCGGGCGAGATCCTCCAGAGTTACGTACGCCTCCTGGGGAATGAGGGGTCCTGCGAAGACGCGGAAGCGGTGAGGCATCGTGTCCTTGAGCAGCGCAGCGGCCTGGATGACGCTCTCCAGCAGGACCTGGCCGTGGCGGTATCGGCCGCTCCCAATGCTGGCCACGATCGTTGGGCCAGCGTCGGAGATGCGGTGTTTCTGCACTGCCGGGGCCGGCTCGTCCTGCTGGACATGTCCGGTATATTGGATCTCGCAATGGAGATCGCCCACGCTGTGAAAGGTTTCATCAAGTCTCTGGAAGGCCGGGTCTCCATGAACCAAAATCAGGTCGAAGTAGGAGTTGATGATGCGGCAGACCCGCTCTTCGTGCTTGGCTTGGTCTGTCTTCTCCACCAGGATGTCGCGGAGGCTGCAGGCCACGAGTGTCTCTTCCTTGCGGGACCGCGCCCGATCGAGAAGAGGGATCAGCTCGAAGGCGAACCGTTTCCGGCCGAAGGGAAACAGTTCGATCACGAGGGTGTCCGGCCGAATCTCATCAAACAGCGCGAGAAGTTGCTTCCGGCGCAGTTCCTGGATTTCTTCCACGGTATGTGCGGACCCACAACTATCGAGCGCGCCAAACTCCTCGTCGGTCTGCAGTGCCGGCAGCTGGACGAGCTTCACACCTGGCGGGAACGGGTAACCCTGGACCGATGCTCCTCCGCTTACGAAGGTTACATCCCAGTCTCGCGAGAGCGCACGAGCAATCTCGGCACTTCGGACCAGATGCCCGATGCCCAGAACATGCTGGCAATAGAACAATACCTTCATGAGGGAGGCAACTCCTGAGAAACCAGCGGCACACGGGAACTTGCCCGCGAAACGGCAGCAGCCGGTTTCCGTTCACGGCGGGGATCGCGGGCGAGCAAATGCCGCTCCTCTGCTTCCGTCATTTCCACTGGGTGTGCGGGCTGCGCCTTTTCCGCCGCCTCCAGCAGCAAGTCGTGCACTTTAGCGGTACTCCTATCCAGGCTGAACCGGTCCATCACCTTGCGCCTTGCATTGGCGCCGAGGCGATCGCGCAACTGCGGGTCATCCAGCAGCATTTCGATGGCAGCGGCCAGGGCTTCGGTTTCTTTTTCCGGCACCAGCAACCCATCCTCCATGTGGTCCACCAATTCGCCAATCCCTGAAATGGCCGTCGACACGACAGGAATACGCATGGCCATTGCCTCCACTAGCACGTTGGGTATGCCGTCGCGGTCGCCGTCGTCGGTGACCAGACAGGGAAGGGCAAACAGATCCGCTCCCTGGTACTCCTGGATCAATTTCTCCTGCGTCATTTTGCCGACCAGGAACACGGAATCCCCGAGTTCGAGCGTTCGAATCAGTTCCTCCAACTGTTCCTGCAGCGGCCCGAAGCCGACGATGCGGCACGCGAAGCGCCGGCCCCGATGTTTCAGCCGGTGGCAGGCCTGAATCAAATAGGGGAATCCTTTCTTCTCGCAAAACCGGCCTACGCTGAGGATCACTGGCGGCTCGCTGCTCTCCGGTAAACGCGCACCACGCGCAGGGGAGTAACTCTCTGCGACGCCAGCGCCTGCATTCTCGGACGAGGACGTCGCGACGCCCTGCGCGGTATCTCGGGTTTGCCCGGGTTGGAGCGAAAAACGGCTCAGATCCACTCCGTGGTAACAGAGGTGAATCCGCGCGCCTTCGGCCGCAAGGTCTGCGAGGTAAGCCCGGTTGAAGCCGGTGCAGGTGATCACGAATTCGGCTGCCGCGATCTTCCTGGCTAATGCCTTGCCATCCTCCAAGTAGATGTCCTTCGCGTGCGCCGTGAAGCTGAAGGGGCAGCCGGTCAGGCGATGTGCGAGTTCCGCCACAGAAGTAGGCTCATTGGCAAAGTGGGCGTGCAGATGGGTGAATCCTCCCTGCCGCAGCTCCCTGGCCAGACCAACCGCCTCTTCGAAATACCGCCGTCGCCCACCTTGCCTGACGTTAAAAAACAGTGTTCGGAGATACCGGATGGGATGCCGGAGAAACACAAACCTGCGGTCGTTGGAAACTTGTATCTTCTGCGCCAATTTTTCGAAGGGGACCCGGTACAGCGCGGGTAGTGAGTTGATCCGCCGGATGTAAGTGATTCCGGCCTTCACTTGCGCCACTCCGGCATGCCTCTTCGTTTCTGACGGTTCCCGGAGAGAGAAGATGTGCAGCCCCAATCCCTGCCGCTCCAATTCCAGAATTTCGTTCAGGACGAAAGTCTCGGAAAGCTTAGGGAAAGTCTTCAGCAGGTAGGCGATCTTCATGTTCGATTCCCTAGCCGCCGATCCGCGCCAGAAGGCTCTGGAGTCCGGCGCCATCTCCGCCCGCCGAGCCAGTTCGCCGATCAAGCTGCCAATCCGGGGCAGCCCGTCAAGTTCAATGCTGGCCGGCGCCTGCGGACACGTCCGCGACGCCTCCATCTCGCCCATCACCGCCATCATGAGAGTCTGAGGCGTCAGATCGTCCGGGTGAATCATCTTGAACAAATTGATTCGCGCCATCCGCTCAGCCCGGATCTTCTGTTCCTGGACCGGGGTTACACGGGGCACGATGACAGCTCGCTTCCGGAGCGATAGTATTTCGCAGATCGTGTTGTACCCACCCATGCCGACCACGACATCAGCCGCATTCATGTAGCTCATCATTTCGTCGGTAAACTCCAGCACCCGCACGTGGGAACAGCGGTTGGCGAGCCGTCTGACTTCGCTCTTGTGCGATTCTGCAAGCTCCGGGCCGGTGACAATCAGGGTCTTCACTGAGGTGCCACTGTGGTAGTCCGCGATACCGGTCAGGTAAGTGCGGATCAGGCCGTATCCGTCCTCGCCGCCTCCCGCCGTCACCAGGATCATGTGGTCGCTCTCATCGATCTGGAGCTCGCGTCGAATCGCCTCGCGCGTCCGTGGACTGGCTTTCCTGCCCACGTAGCCGCAGAAGTGCACTTTCGCTCGCAGCGAGGCCGGGAACTGGTACTCTTCGCGGACGTCGTATAGTTCGGGCAACCCGGCTACCAGGATCTTGTGGTAATAGTCCTCCAGCAGTTTGTAAGCAGATTGACGCTTCCACTGAGCGATGGTGACCGCAGCGTCATCGAGAATGTCTCTGAGGAGCAGCACTACTGCTGTGTGGGGGAGGTCGGTCTTGATGGTCTTCAGAGTCTCCTCCAGTTCCCCGACCACGCCGCCGGGCTTCTTGTCCACCAGGAGAATGTCTGGCCTGAAGTGAGTCACCGTGGAGTGGATCAGTTTGCGCCGCAGGCGCACAGTGCTGTCCAGATTGATGTTCAGGTACTTTACGCGGATACTGCCCTCTCCATCACGCCTGAGACAAGGCAGCTTCACGTAGTCAATGCCGTCGACGAGGCGGAAGCTATGCAGCATCGGGGATCCCGTCAGAATAAGGACAGAAAGCCCGGGAATCCGTGCGTGCAGGTGCTCGCAAATGGCGAGCATCCGGCGGATGTTGCCCAGTCCGAAGGTGTCATGCGAGTATACGAGCATTCTCACGGGACGGACTAGCTCAGGCTGCCCCTTCTCGCCGCTGGGCTTGGAAGAGGTTCTCTCCCCGGCCGCTTGGGATTCCGTAACCGATGCCGACAGACAGTCTATTCCCGTTAGAGACACGTTTCACCCTTTCATCCTGGGCCAATGGCACAGCGGTAATCGACACACTACGTCGTTACCATTATTCGGAGGTCCTGAGATGGGGCGCTTACGATTTGAGGATGCTGCGGAAAGCACTAAAGAGGTGCGGCAGGGCACGCGCTTTATTAGCTTGCCAAAATCTTTATCAGCTTGCCAAAATCTTATCGTCGCGATTAAATTCTGTCAACAACTTTTTCTCGAAAGCCGTTAGAAGTTCCTCGGGCAAAAGCATCGTAATCCATAGTAACGAGAGAGTTTAGGTTAAAAACGGATTTCCTTCTGCTGGCTACAATCCGAGGAGCTCAAAGGCTTTCTTCTGTATAGCGGTTGGAGTTGGGTAAAGGATGATGGGTTCTGTGTTCGTATTGGATTTGAGGCGACACGTGTTGCGGGTTTTGGTCGCGAGTTCTTTGAGAAGAGTATCAAAGCTCTGAACTCTGAGGCCGTCGGCAGTAAGCTCTGTGCCCTTCTTTCGCCTGGCAGACTCTGAGGGCTGTGCTGGAAGAACGGCATCGCGGGTCCGTTTATTCTGGTCCAACTCTTCATCGTCAAAGAGCAGCGGTGCGAGCGCCTTTCTCATGTGGTATTCGACGTAATAGGTAAGCATGCATAGAAAGATGTGCGCGCGAATGTGTTCGTCTGTGCGATGACGGATCGGGCGTACAGAGGTGTTGATTCCTTTCATTCCACGAAACGCCTCCTCGACCTGCGTGAGACTCTTGTAGGCACGAACGATGTCGGCTGGCGATAGATCTTTCTCGCTGGTCCTGATGACATAGATGCCGTCAAGCTGTTCTTCTATCGCAATCGTCTTTTCATTCCTGGACCATTCG
>Ga0137359_10002394_pt1 | contig 15052 bp, 9 predicted proteins | sample Mad1_40_16metaG_FD_108281 | JGI IMG/M metagenome (GOLD analysis project Ga0137359, IMG submission 108281) | Vadose zone soil microbial communities from Angelo Coast Range Reserve, California, USA - Mad1_40_16 metaG | ecosystem: Environmental > Terrestrial > Soil > Vadose zone | place: USA... | reverse complement strand
TCTGCAGACCAAAGACAAAAGAACCAGTTTCGCCCAACCGTGGAGGCGGCCGGGGAAAATCCGGCTTCGGCAACTCACCTGCCAGAACATACGTGACCCCCTCCGGTCCGCGTATCAGGTGAGCAGCAATCGGGCGCTGCTGCTGCGGAAGAAAATAAAATACGTAAGGCGAATCTTCCGTGACTCGGCTAATCGCGTTCAAAGCACCTTCGGGAACCGTTCGACCTGACACCTCGTTTCCCAGGTTGTCAAAGAGCACGGCGTGTATGTTCGACGCATGCTCAACTCGATCCAGATATGAAGCCAATGCAGTCTTGCCGTCTCTTTCAAAAACTTCCACCGCTGATTGAGCATAGACACCAAACATCTGGCTCATTGGACCCTGGCGGGGAAATTGTGAACGACGCTCAATGACGATGCCGGTAACGAATGAAGCAACGTTGGCCACTACCATTACCAACCCGAACCAGATGAAGATTTTCAGAAAGAGGCTGCGCATAAGGACTAATCAACCATCGGCGCCGCGGCATTGCCGAGAAAAGTTGAGAGTTCAACCTTCAGGTTGTCTCGCGCGAACGGCAAGCTAAAGCTTGAACTCTGAACTCTCGGGCGAAGCGTAAATGTAGCCGACGCTGCGGACCGTCTTAATGCGTTCGATGCCATCAACCAGATGGCCCAATTTTTTGCGCAGATTGCTCACGTGTGTATCGATGCTTCTATCGAATGGCGAAAGCTCTCGGTGCAGAACATCCTTGACCAGCTCTTCTCGCTCCACAATGCGTCCGGGCGCACGCAAAAGTTTTTCCAGCAGCGAGTATTCAACCGCGGTAAGCTCGATTGGTTGGCCGCCGCGACGAACCGCGCGCGTCCGCCTGTCCATTTCGATATCGCCGACGATGACGACCTGCGGCAGATGTGTCTGATCCGGCTCGGCATGCGCGCGCCGGAGAACTGCATTGATTCGCGCCACCAGTTCCATCGGATTGAATGGCTTGGGCAGGTAATCGTCCGCGCCCATCTGCAGACCGATGATCCGATTTACATCATCGCCACGAGCGGTCAACATCACGATCGGTAACGATGACTGAGCGCGAATCTGCCGCAGCACTTCAAAGCCGTTCAATCCGGGTAACATATAATCCAGCACTACCAGCGCGTGTTCGCCGGAGAGTGACCGGGTCACTCCCTCCGGCCCCTGATGTACCGCCTCGACTTTGTAGCCTTCTGGTGCGAGGTACTCCGCGACCAATTCGCACAGTTCAATGTCATCGTCGATTACGAGTATTTGCTGCATAGCCTGTCTCGCTTCGGATTCCGGCCCCGGCGTTTTCACCAGACCATCTTAATTGCGATCTCCTTTTTGTAAAGCTCACCATCCGACGAAGACTCCAACTTTGCAATATTTTGCAATCGCTTGACGAAGTCTTCACGTCCCGTTGCATCTCCTGACGTCTAAGATACGTAAGACTAGCAAGCCGTATTACGGGCGGTTATTAACGAATGAAGGTTCAAAGGAGAAAGAAATGAAACTCAACTGGAAGAAATCGGGCGTGGTCATTGCCGTCGCCGGCGCGCTCTTATTGACAGTCGCCGCGGTGGCCTTTTCACACGGGCATAGAATGCAGGGTCCGCCGCGCGGTGGTGGCTTTCGCGGCGGGCCGGGACCAGGCGATGGGTTGGGAGCGCTTCGCGATCTCAATCTAACAGACGATCAGAAAGCCCAGATCAAGAAGATCAAGGACGGCTTTGAAGAGAGCGACAAAGCACTTTTCGATCAGATGCGTGCCTTGCACGGAAGCGAACCCGACCCGATTAGCGGCACTTTCGACGAGGCAGCCGTGCGCGCGGCGGCCGAAGCGCGGGCCAAGATCCAGGTGGAACTCGAGGTTTCGCATGCGAAGATGATGTCGCAAATTGCGGGCGTCCTAACGGCTGAGCAGAAAACTCAACTCGCCGCCAAACGGCAACGGTTTGAGCGTCAGGGACCACCGCCACCGCCTCCGGGTTCCGCGCCGCAACCACAACAATAGCGCAGTTGATCTGCGGCGCAGGTTATCGACTTGCGCGACGCGACCGGCGTCAACTGAAAGAAGCGCGAGCCGTGGAGGCGCTCCTTTCGTTGGGCCGGTTTTCTTATTCGAACTTCCTGCTCGCCTTCACAAAACTTCACATTCGATTAACCCACTCTTTGCGTCGCGTCCGGCGCCGCCTGCGTCTTAGTCACCGATTCGGGTCTATTTCATCGTCACCCGAAGATCATCGCCAAGTGCCGGTGCCGCCTTTTTTGGTACCGGCACTTCAGGCCGGTGACTTGGAAAAGCTCTAAGACTGAGTCGCCGTGATTTGCCAACAAAACTTTCAGGGAGGTTCTCTCATGAAAAACTTTGCTCTTCTTATCATTACGCTAATTTCCAGCTCCGCGTTAGCGGTCGCGCAGAACGACAAGAAGCCCGAGTTCTTTGCCGGTTATTCATTTGAAAGCATTAACACGGGAGTTAGTAGCGGTGATTTATCTGCGACGACGACCAGTCTTGATAATCGCTTTAAAGCTAACGGACTTAATTTGTCGGCCTCGGATTATTTCAGCAAACGCCTGGGCGTAACGGCCGATTTTTCCGCCCACTTCAACAGCCGCAGCGATACGTTTGGTAGTACTGCCGGCCAGTCGAAGTTTTCGCTCTACAACATCACCGGCGGGCCGCAGTTGAGATTCCCCAGCGGCAGCAAGCTCACGCCGTTCGCCCATGTGCTCGCGGGCATCGCGCGGCGAAATCTGACGGAAACATTTACTGACGGGACCACCAATTTCACCGACCACAACACCAGTTTCACGATGAACCTTGGGGGCGGCGTCGACTATAAGCTGAGCAACCGCTTCGCCTGGCGCATCGCGCAGTTTGACTACAATCCGATCTTCCTTCGCGGTCGCACCATCAACTCGGTGACTCTTCCGAACCGCACTCTAAACGGTTTTCGGTTCTCGACCGGAATCGTCATTAAGTAATTCGTCGTTTCGGCCCGGGTAGCGCAGACTGTCCAGTCCGCGCCGGACGCCAGCTTGCGCTACTCAAACCTGGACACCGTTCATCACGAAACTAACTTGACCACATCAGTCCAAAGGAGACTAACGATGAAGGCACCCAAATTACTCTTCCTGGCGCTGACGATCATCGCCGCCAGTGCCGGCCTTGCCACCGCGCAGGTCACTGTAGACATTAGGCCAGGGGTCCCGCGACAGACAACCAAAGTAGACGCCGAACAAGACAATGATCTTATCAATGAAATCTTCTCGCCGATCACTGAACGCCTGAATCTGACCGCCAGCCAAAAGTTTCGCATCGCCAACATCGCCACAGCCACGATGCTCCAGGCCGAGCCGCTTTTTCAGGAGCTTGCCGACCTGGATGACCAACTTTCGGAAGCAGCCTTCACCGGACGGCTGGAGGAATCAACACTCAGACAGGTTTCTGAAAAACAAGCGGCCGTGATGAGCGAGATTATCTCGATGAAGGTGCGCGCGAAGATGAGCTTCTATCGACTTCTCACCGCTCAGCAGAGGGCCGTAGTTGCCGATCAGCTTCGTACACGTGGCGCTGAAGGCAGCCTTGGATCAATTAGTAATTAGGTAACAAGAGGAAGGATTCGAGATGACAGACTGGATCGCATGGACAGAAGGGCTGCTACGATTCTTAACGGTTGCCGGCAGAGCTTTGCTGAGCGCGATCCGGTAGTGGGTCATTTTCAATGTCGAACAAATCGCGGTGGATTGGGCGGCAGGTCAACGCGGATAGCCTTTCGCCTGCGGAGTGAAACTCTCCACAAGAGAAAATAGATCGGGGTCGAGTAAAGAACTGCGTTGGGGAAAATGATGACTAACCCAAAAAGAAATATTTGGTCTCCGCGGCTTAAAGAGGATGGGTTAAAACGCAGAAACCATGTCGGCCAGTCCACGGGATAGGACAAGCGGCGAACCAAAGCGTAGTTCCGAGTCCACACGAGTAGGAGGAGTATGCCGATATAGAGGATCGTAATAGCAAGACCACCAAGTAAGGACAGTGCAAAACGCTTCATGTTCTGATTATAGGCTGATCCCGAAGCTTCACAATGCAAGCTAGAACCCAAATCTTGATCGGCGTATCATCCAGGGAGTTGTGCAATGCCTGGTAGGCGGAACACAAATCTCAATGATGAAACTCGCTGGATCGATTCTCGTTGCTCTCGCTCTAATCCTCACAACCGGCTGCCGATCCTCGAATCAAAACAGCCATCACAAGCTTTTGATCTACACACCGCATGGGCAGGATATGCTGCGCGACTTTGTTGCCCGTTACAAACAAGTTCACCCGGAAGTTGACGTCCAGTTTCTTGATATGGGATCGCGCGAAGTGCTCGAGCGGCTGCGCGCCGAGCGCAATCGTCCGCAAGCGGATCTATGGTGGGGCGCGGCCCACACAACCTTTCAGACCGCGGCTGACGAAAATCTGCTCCAGCCTTATCGCCCTTCCTGGGCTGACACAGTTCCCGACTTTGCCCGCGACGCGCAGGATCGGTGGTACGGCACCTATGAAACCCCGGAAGTGATCGTTTACAACAGCGATGCGGTGCGCGCTGAAGACGCTCCCAGGGACTGGGACGATGTGCTCGATCCAAAATGGAAGGACAAAGTCTTAATCCGTAATCCGAACCCTTCTGATTCCATGCGGGCAATCTTCGGCGGAATGATCTGGCGTTATTACAAAGACACGAACTCGGCTGAAAAAGGTTATGACTGGCTCAGAAAACTGGATGTAAACGTTCACGAATACACGGCTGACGGAACCTTGCTGATGCAGAAGTTGGCGCGACAGGAAGGCGTCATTAGTCTGTGGGATTTGCCCGACGTGCGTCTGTATCAGGAGCAAAAAAAACTTCCCGTTTCCTATAACATCCCCATCAGCGGTACGCCAGTGGTGATCGACGCAATCGCTCTTGTGCGCGGCGCGCCCAACGAGGACGAAGCCAAACGATTCTATGAATTCGTCACCACGCCTGAAAGTCTGATTCACTCAGGGCGCAACTACTATCGCCTGCCCGTGCGCAAAGACATCGATCGGACCCAACTTCCAGAGTGGATGAATGCGCCCTTCACGCGCATGCCGCTGGATTGGGAGTTACTCCGCAAGCAAGGGAATGAATGGCTGCGCTACTGGGACACCGAAATCCGCGGGCGGGGAAAGTAGAAGTTGGAGTGACGGATCGCGGGCATCCTGTCCGCCTGAGCGCGCAGCGCGAACCACGCCCAAAATAATTCCGCGAGATCTGAGCGTGCTTCGCCCGCTGGCGGACAGGGATGTCCGCGATCCGTCTAAGGCAGTTTGTCGCGCTGCAGTATTACCCACAAATCTCTTCAAGTTATCGCCTTGATAGCTCGTCTCCTGTAACCGAAATCCTCCTGCCTTCGTCTTAATTAACGAGGCAGAATACCGCCACTTTTCATAAACAAAGCTTAAGGAATCATCTGAATGGGACGTTTGTTATTGATTCTAGTTTTCTGTGCCGGCATCACCCTCGGTCAGCAGGGCACGGGCACACTGAAGGGCCAGGTCTCGGACGAGTTCGGCGGCGTCATTGTCGGCGCCACCGTAGTCGCCGTTAATGCCAGTGGCGTTGAGAAGACTGTCACTACAAACGGCGAAGGAAATTTTGTCCTTAGCGGACTCGCTCCCGGCAAGTACGCGATCAGAGTCAGGGCTATTGGTTTCGCTAACTACGAGAACGCAGACGTCAGATCGACTGCCGGACGCAGTGAACAGTTAAACGTCACTTTGAAAGTTACGATCGAACAGCAGAAGGTCACTGTGGCCGTCGATAGTGCGGGCGTGAGTACCGAGCCCGAGAACAACCTCGGGGCCACCGTAATCAAAGGAACGGACCTCGAGTCTCTGCCTGATGATCCAGACGATCTCGTCGCGGCTTTGCAGGCGCTGGCCGGTCCCGCTGTGGGTCCGAACGGCGGTCAGATTTACATTGACGGCTTCACGGGCGGAGCGATGCCGCCGTTGTCTTCGATTCGCGAGATTCGTATTAACGCGAATCCGTTTTCTGCTGAATATGATCGGCCAGGCTTTGGACGAATTGAGATCCTCACCAAGCCGGGCACGGACCGCTTTCGCGGACAGGTTTCGTTTAGCTTCAATAACCAGGCGCTGAACGCGCGCAATCCATTTGCGCCGACGCGGGCGCCTTATTTTTCGCGACAGTATGGTGGCAATTTCAGCGGCCCGATCTCCAAAAAGAAGGCTTCGTTCTTTATTGATTTCGAGAAGCGCGACATTAACGACGATGCCGTGATCAATGGGTCCACTCTTGACGCAAATCTGAATATCGTTCCCTTCAGCGATACTGTTCCGACTCCAAATCGCCGCACCGAATTCAGCCCCCGAATTGATTATCAAATCAATTCGAATAACACCCTGGTGGCGCGTTACGAATACGAGCACAGTACAAATGTAACGGGCGTGGGCGGCTTCTCGTTGGCATCTCGGAAGTACAACACGGCGAATACCGAACAGAACATGCGCTTGACTGAAACCGCGATTCTCAGTAAGACAACCGTCAACGAGAGCCGTTTCCAGTTTGTCCACCAGACCTCAGGCGATGACGCGAACAATTCGCTGCCGGCGATTCAGGTGTCCGACGCATTCATCGGCGGTGGTTCTCAGATCGGTCTGGCTTCGAATAATCAGAACCGCTGGGAGTTGACCAATATCACCTCCCGTGTAATGGGCATGCACACGGTGCGCTTCGGCGCGCGGCTGCGAGACGTTCATATCACCAACATATCGCCGAATAACTTTGGCGGCACGTGGACATTCGCGAGCGGCCGGACCGGAACCGGTCTAACCAGCATTCAGGCTTATCAAATTACTCTGCGAGGTTTGCAAAACGGTCTGACGCCGGCGCAAATCCGAGCGCAGGGCGGCGGCGCGACGCAGTTCTCGATTTCTGCCGGAAATCCGCAGGCGACCGTGAGCCAGTTCGACTTTGGAGGATTCGTGCAGGATGACTGGAAGTTTCGTCCGAACCTGACCCTCAGCGCGGGCCTCCGGTATGAGAACCAGAATAACATCAAGAGCAAATTCAACTTTGCGCCGCGCTTGGGCTTCGCCTGGGCGCCGGGAGCATCGAGCCCACGGAAACCTTCGAAGACAATAGTGCGCGGCGGCTTCGGCGTGTTTTACGATCGCGTCGGTGAGAACTTAACCTTAGCGGCCAGTCGCTTCAACGGCACCAATCAACAACAATTCATTGTCACCGATCCCGCAGTATTGGATTCTTTTCCGAACGTGCCGTCGATCGCGACGCTGACCGCGTTTGCTACTCCGATAACCATCGACCGTTTAGCGGCAGATCTCCGCACCCCCTACACAATGCAGGGCGCGATCAGTCTTGAACAGCAATTGCCACACAACTTCAAGGTGAGTGCGACCTATTCTCATGCCCGCTCGCTTCATCTACTGCGAACGCGCGCCATCAATGCGCCCTTGCCAGGAACTTTTAATCCGCTGGTGCCCAATAGCGGCGTGCGGCCCTTTGGCAGCGCGAATAACATTTTTCAGTACGAATCAACTGGCCGCTTCGACCAAAATCTTTTGACTTTCAATGTCGTCAACAGTTTCAGCCGCAGGGGCAGCGTGACGGTTAATTACTCTTTTGCCAAAGCAAAGAGCGACACTGACGGCACCGGGAGTTTTCCAGCAAACTCGTACGACTTGAGTGGCGAGTATGGCAGAGCGTCTAACGACATTCGACATCGGTTGACTGTAGTCGGGAGTTATCGCGGACCATGGGGACTCAGCTTCAATCCTTTTGTGATTATCACTTCAGGCGCGCCGTTCAACATTACTATCGGCCGCGATCTGAATGGCGATACTTTGTTTATCGAGCGGCCCGCGTTCGCGAACGATCTAACAAAGCCCGGCGTAATCATCACTCGCTTCGGCGCTTTCGATCCCAATCCCATGCTCGGCGAACTAATTATTCCGCGCAACTATGGCGAAGGACCGGGCTCCCTGAGCACCAATTTGCGAATCAGTAAGACGTTCGGATTTGGCGGCGAGCGAAGGAGCACAGCTTCCCAGTCAGGCCAACGTGATGGCAGCGATCGAGCCGGGCGCGGAGGCGGCGCTGGAGGACGCGGCGGCTTTGGCGGCCTGGGCGGTGGCGGAGCGCGCGGCGGCGGTGGAGCCGGCGGCGGTGCAGGAGGTGGCGGCCGAGGCGGCGGCGGCGGCTCGGAAACCGGAAAGCGCTACAACCTTACATTTTCGATGAACTTCCAGAACATTCTCAACCATGTGAACCTGGGAAGGCCGATTGGCAATCTGAGTTCCCCCTTCTTCGGGATTTCAACTGGAACGGGCGGTAACTTTGCTGGGTTTGGAGGCGGCAGAGGCGGAAGTAGCACACCTCCCTACAATCGTCTAATCGACGCTCAGATTCGCTTTAGCTTCTAAGAAAGCAGTGAAATTAAAGACATTCAGCCCACCGGGCGCTCTGTTAGTGTTTTAGAAGGCGATTTGTTGTGCGGCTCAGTATTACATGATTTAGGTCAATCCCGGTGGCCTTGAAACCTCCCGGTAAGTACAGTTTTAGACATTGGCCTTGCTGGCTCCAGAAAAGGACTATTGACCTGGCAGGCCATTATTTGCGAGAATCAAGGCAGTCTCGGGCATAGCCAGCCATTAGAGACTGCTGCTCTGGACGAATCGGATCGTCCACCTCTCCATTGCGACACATCAAGTCGCAAAAAAATTAATAACCCGACCAGTCACTTGCGCTCAGGAAGAAAGTAAAGCCGAACAGTCTCATCACGAGCCTAAATCCTTCAGGGCCGTCCTCGGGTGCTTCGTATTCGCTCGAGGAGAAGAATCAAACATGGAACAACCGTCTTCACAACCACCTAAAGTTCACGCGGATAAAACCGACGCACCCCTCAGACGTAACGGTGACTCTGGCGCCAGCGACTTCAACGACCCGTCGAGCCGGCGCATGGTTGCTGACCAGCTGATGGCGGCGTTGGCCAGCGGCAATCTGGAACAACTGGCAGACGCACGGCAGGCTTTTGTAAACGATGGCCTTGCCAGCGCCGAACAAAGCCCAGCGGACCTAGAATCGCAACTGGAGCGGAGATCAAGAGCGAGGGCGTTCGAACGAGACGCCGCCGTTGGTGACGATTTGCGCGCGGAAGAAGAGGCCTTAAGGCAGGCCGAGTTGGAACTTGAGCGGCGCCGTGTCGAAGTGCAGGCCGCGAAGAAAAAGGCTGAGGTTGCGGCGCAACGTCGGGCAGCTGAAACGGCACGCCTTCGTGAGGAAGAGGAAAGTCATCGTCGGGCGGTGGCGGAAGAACAACGCTTTGCGGAACTCCTGGTCATTCGCAAGAAGGCTGAGTTGGAAGCACTGGAGCGAGCCCAAAAACTGGAACAGCTCAGGGCCGAGATCGACGCACAAGCCCGCCAACGGACGGAGCGAGAGAAATGGCTGACGTCTGAAATTGAAGCTCAGCGAATTGCCGAACAGGAACAACTCAGACGCGTTGAAGAGATCGAGTCACGTCTCATCACCCAACTGGAAGCGCGACATCGGGCTGAAACTGAAGCCAGACGCCAGGCGGAAAAAGAACAACAACTCAAAGCCGAGGTCGAAACGCTACAAAGGGCGGAACATCTGCAACTGCAGCAGGTCGCCGAAGCTCAGGCTCGTGTCCGCGCTTTAAAGGAGTCTCAACGGACAGCCGAAGCGGCAGTTGAGCGCGAAACCGAGAAGGCAAAGCGGCGCACCGCCGAGATCGAGGCCCTGGAAGAGGCTGGGCGGAACGAGACTGCGAGACTTCAGGACGCGAATGTCCGGATCCTCGAATTGGGAGAAGCGTCAAAGAAAGTTGCCGCGGAAGGCAAACGCCTGGCCGAGCAGGAAAGCCATCTTAACGCGGAACTCGAAGGTCTGCGTCTGGCGGAAGCAGAGCAGCGCGAGTTAATAACGCAAGTTGAAACGAAACTTCGCGAGCAGGAAGCCACTCGCCAACTGGTCGTCGCAAAAGGTGCAGAGCTCAGAATCGAGGAACAGAATCTGAATGCAGCCTGCGAAAAACTGCGCGCCGAGGAACAGAAACAACGGAACCGCATCGTCGCGGCCGAGGCTCGTCTGCGGTCGCAGGAAGAAGCCCATCTCCGAGCCAGAATTCAAGCAGAAATGCGCGCCGAGCAGGATGAACAGAGGCTGACCGAGTTGGAACAATTCAGTAGTCAGGCTGAGGCAACGGCTCAGGAACGCGCCGCAAAAGAAAAATCCCTTCGATCCCAGATCGACGCGTTCAACGTCGCGGGACAAGAACAACAGAAACGAATCGAAGACGCCGAGGCTGCTTTGCGTCTTCGGACTACGACGCATGAAGAGGTCGAGGCGAAGATCCAACAACTGATCCATCAGGAGCAGTCGCTGAACACTGCGATCGAAACGCTGCGTCGGACCGAGGAAGAACAGATCAAACGCAAGGAAGAAGCAGACGCCCGGTTCCGTGCGGACGAAGCAGCACATCAGCGCGCGGAAAATGAAGCGCGGGCGCGGGCCCAGGAACAGGATCAGCGGCTGGAAGATTTGAGAGCTATTGGCAGAAAACTCGAAACTGAATCCCAGGAACGCGCCCAACAGGAACAGCAGCACATCGCGAAGGCGGAAACTCTGCGCCTGAACGAACCAGAGCAACTGAAACGAATCGAAGAGGCCGAGGCCGCTTTACGTTTAAATGCCGAGACCAGCGAAAAGCTTGACTCTAACATCCAACGATTGATCCACCAGGAACAGTCGCAAAGTAAAGAGATCGAAACCCAGCGCCAGTCAGAGGCCGAACTAGCTCATCGCATCGACATCGAGATGCAACGGCTGGCGGACCTGGAAGCGGCGCGCGCTCGAGCTGAAGCTGCGTCGCAACAACGCGCCGAACAGGCCCGATCGCTCAGCTCCCAGATTGAAGCGCTGCAACAGGCAGGGGCCGTTGAGAGAGCGCGGGCCGAGGAAGCCCAGGCTCGGTTCCGCGTCGAGGCAGAAGCGCAACAGCGCGCCGAGACTGAAGCCCGGAACCGCGCCCAGGAACACGAGCAACGGCTGGAAGAGTTGAGAGCTGTCGCCAGAAAGCTTGAAACAGAGTCGCACGATCGCGGCCAACAGGAACAGCAGCTCAAGGCCAGGCTGGAAGGCCTGAGGCAAGCCGAGCCAGAGCATCTGATACGAATCGAAGAAGTGAATGCTCTGGTCGCAAGTGCTGAAAAATCGCGACAGGAACAAGAAGTGGAATGGTCCCGACTGTCCGAAAAGGAGCAATCGCTGAAGGCTGAAACCGAAGCGATGCGGCAGGCGGAACAGGACCGGCTCGGGCGTATTGTCGAAGTCGAATCTCATCTCGTCGAACAAGAAAGGACCCGGCAACTCGCTGAAGGTCAAGCCAAAGAACAAGCCGAGAAGGAGCAGCGGCTCAACGAAGAGATCGAAAGCCTGCGCCGGGCGGAACAGGCCCAGCTCGAACGAATTCAGGAAATCAAAACTAGCGTTTCCGCGCTGGAGGAAGCGCGCCGCCTGGCCCTGGAAGAAGCCGGGTTACTGGCCGAACAGGAGCAGCAGCTCACAGTAGCGGTTGGCGTGCTGCGCGAGCAGGAAGAAGAGCACGTCAAACGCGTCAATGGAGTTCAGGAGCAATTGGCGGCACAAGTGAAGGCCTGTAATCTGGCTGAAACTGAAGCGCGACAGCATGCTGAGAAGGTCGAGCAAATCAACCGCGAACTGGAAAACGCTCGCCAGCACTGCGACGACGGGTCCAGGCTCGTCGAGGAGACCGCCCTTCGTCTGCGCGCCCATGAAGAAACGCGAAAAGGCGCTCAGGTAAACGCCCAGAAACTGGCTGAGCGGGAGCAGAAGCTCAATGCCGAAATCGAGGCCCTGCGACAAGCTGAAGAAGAACAGCGGAGACTCGTCGAGGAAGCGGAAAGCCGGCTTCGCGGCCAGGAAGAAGCTCGCCAAGCGGCCCGAGCCAGAGTGAAACAACTGGCGGAATCTGAGCAACAAGTCGTTGCTGAGCTTGAAACACTCACTCAGTCTCAGACCGAGCTGCTAAACCGGATTCAGGAAGTTGAAGCTCGTCTTCCGGGCCATGAAGAGGCGGTCCGCCAGGCGGAAGCGCAGGCGCAACTCAAAGCTGATGAGGAGTTGCACAGGTTGAACGAGCTCGAAGCTGTTTGCCAAAAAGCGCAGGCGGAAGCAGAGCAGCGAAAAGCCAAAGAAGAAACGCTCAATTCAGAACTCGATGCTCGGCGCCAGCTAAAAGAGGATCACGTCAACGTTATTTCGGACTTTGAAATAGCCGGCGACGAGCTCTTGTCCTCAGAACCAGTGTCGCTGGACGCGGATCAGTTCGAATTTAATTCGCAACCAGTCTTTTCGGAAATTGAACTCGTCGACAATCAGCAATTCTCGCCGGAAGGACCATCGCTGGAAGCCGATCTCGGCGCTGCCAATCCGCCGAACGGTAACCTTCCGTGGCTGGAAATTGATCTCGATCATTCGGCCGGCTGGGACTCTGCCAGCAAGGAAATTGATTTCGTTACCGCAGAAACAGTCGCGGATTTGGCCGTCTTCGAAACAGCCGATCCGAATCAAAGCTCAACCGGAACTTACGCGGCGCCTGCTGTCAAAGCAGAAATGGGGACCCCAGCCAACAGCATTGCTGGCTCGCTATCAACAGAGATGTCTTCGCCTGAGATGGTAGAACGCCTGCAAAGCGCGCAGTCATCTGAACGGGCGGTGGCTTTGGCCGACCTGGCAGATTTGAAAGGCGACGACTCATTCCGTTTGATCACGAAGTCGTTCGACGACCCGAGCGTGGAAGTCCGAAACGCAGCCGCGCGCGCGCTGTACCACCTGCATCCTGATTTGTCCGGCTCGTTTACTCGCGCCTTAAGGGAAGCCTCGCCGGAACGCCGGCGCAAGATCGGCGCGGCGATTGCGGCATCGGGCCTGGCAGCGAATGCCATTAACAGCCTCACGGGCGAAGGCCGCGATCGAACGTATGACGCTTATTCTATGCTTTTCCTTATGGCCAAGGCCGGAGAAGTTCAACCCCTGATGCAGGCGATCGCCAAACATTCGGATCAGGAGGTGCGTCTGACCGCCGTCAAGTTGCTCGCTCTCAGTAACCAGCCGCAAATTCTACCGGCGTTTCGCAGCCTGGCAGCTCGTGAGAGTTTGCCCTCCGACGTGCACCAGTCCGTGATGGAGGCGATTTATCTGCTCAGCGCTCAGGCTCGCGAAGTCGCATAAATCGTGGCAGCTATGCGCTCAAAGCGTAAGAGTCTTTCAGCCACTGCACCAGTTCGGAATTAACTTCAGTCGGCGAAGTTAGTTTCACTTCGTGATGAAACCGATTTGCGGACGTCTGCTCGGATTTGTGAATGCGTGGACTGGCTATTCTGCGGTCGCTCTTGATCGTTAGCACCAAAGCATTCTTGCGGGTCGCAACCCCGGCAAAAGCCGTCTGGTTCATCAAATGAATTGAAGTCTTCTTTGGCTCTTCACTGACTGGCCCGAACTTCTTAGCGCTCTTCAGCAATCCGTCGTAGATCTTCCGCACGGCCGCGTCTTTACCTGCGAAGTGAGACTCAACACTGACGCCATTCGTTGTTGCTTTCATAGCAACTCCTGGTTGGTTTTCGATCACACTTTCCTTCGGGAAACGAGTCGAATGATCTAGAGTAAACTAATCTCGATACGAAGGATCGATTCGATCCAGCTTTCTCAATAAACCCGGCCAGGTAAGCGCCGCACCCTGACCCACGGTGACTGCTTTCACCTGCGACTCGACCGAATTAAGAATCGGCTCTGGCACGCTTATCAGTTCCGTGCCTCCCGATTGTGCCAGGATCTGAATCTTACAAGCGCGCTCCAAAAGAAACATCGACAGGAAAGCTTCAGCAGCAGTGCGGCCTACGGTTAGCAATCCGTGGTTGCGCAGGATCATATGGCTCTTATCACCGAGGTCCGCCACCAGGCGCGGCTTCTCTTCTTCATTCAGCGCCAATCCTTCATAGTCGTGATATGCCAAAGATGCCAGCGCCAACATGGCCTGTTGTGAAATCGGCAACAGACCGTCCTTCTGCGCAGAGACGGCAATCCCATAATCGGTGTGCAGATGCATCACGCACAAAGCGTCTGCGCGCGCGGCATGGACTGCGCTGTGAATCGTAAAGCCGGCCGGATTAATGAAGTAAGGCGAGTCAGTTACTTTATTGCCAGCGAGATCGACCTTTACCAGGCTTGACGCCGTCACTTCCTCGAACATCATTCCATAGGGATTCAGCAGGAAATGGTGCTCGGTGTCCGGCACACGCACTGAGATGTGCGTGAAGATCAGATCATCCCAGCCGTACAGCGCCACCAGGCGATAGGCCGCGGCGAGATCGACACGCGCCTGCCATTCCTCGTCTGAAACTTGAGTGGTTGATTTCGTTGCAACGCTGCTCATGCTAATCCCTTTCGAGTGTCGGCCTCGTTAGAATTTCGCTTCAGAGTCTGTGTCAGAAGCCCGCGCGTAAGCAAGGGCAACACTCGTCTCGGTCATCTATTCCGATAGGACTTCGCGCCCGGCTTCTTCAAGACGAGTGCTCGCGAGTGTGGCCCTCCCTCACGGTCGGGCTTCTGACACACTCACCGCCACTACTGGCTCACGCGGCTCCGGTCATTACTGCCTGCACGGCTGGGGAATTCAGAAATGTGGCGCGCAGATTCTCGTCGGTCACACTCTCGGCGCATGATTTAATAATTTCGGCTGCTTGCGCAAATGACCTCCGCGCGGCTGCTTGATCGCCAAGCTTCGTTTTCAAGCGGCCCTGATCGGCGTGCGTGCGCCATTCCAGAAGCGGCACTGGGTACCGGCGCAGTTCTTCCAGCGCGAGAGCAAATTCCTGCTCAGCCTGCGCCGGATCTCCATCGGCGAGCGCTATCCGGGCCTTCAGGCGGTGCGCCTCGGCGA
>Ga0137359_10002392_pt1 | contig 15059 bp, 19 predicted proteins | sample Mad1_40_16metaG_FD_108281 | JGI IMG/M metagenome (GOLD analysis project Ga0137359, IMG submission 108281) | Vadose zone soil microbial communities from Angelo Coast Range Reserve, California, USA - Mad1_40_16 metaG | ecosystem: Environmental > Terrestrial > Soil > Vadose zone | place: USA... | reverse complement strand
GATTACTCGGAGATGGCTCGCCGATAGCAATGACAAAAGGGGGAGACTTATGAGAAGGTCAACATGTGACCGGCTCAGGTGTCATACGACGAGTGACCCCGGGAAAACTAATGGACCATGGGTGGTGATTGCGAAAGGACCCCGTCTCGCGGCAATTGCCAAGGAGAGATCCCAAAAGCAGGACCGACACACGAGAAGAAATGAGACCAATCTTTGCCCCCAAAGTCCCCTCCCATTCGCAATTCACGTTTTTAAATCAATCGTGGGATAATTCTGTTGCATTGTATAGTAGTGTAGATGATGAGCGAGAGCCTATGGGTATACGAATTAGCCATGGGAATGGAAAGTCTAGGGTTTCCGCGCGACAACCAAGTACATGGGCGTGAAAAGCTGCGCAACAAAGTCGGTAAGACAGTGAGTGCCCCGACAGTATCACAACCGACGCACCTTTGTTTGGCCACCCCTTACCAACGCATCGCCAGCAACACGAAGAGTTTCACCGACTTCGTATGTACCCTTCGGGACCACGCGGAATAACTCCAAGACGCGTAAAACATTATGAGTAACGAATATGCCGGACCAGCTCATTCGCCAGACGGTAAAGTAATCCCACGCGGTCTGTGCCTTCCAAATATCCCCTTCTAGAGGGTAGTACCAAGGCACGACATCGGGGCGGTCAGCGAGGTCTTCTTCGTGCTCAATATTGAAGCCGACTGCTTTGAAGGCTTCCCTCGCCTTGGATAAGGGACGCATTTCGGGTATACCATTACCGAGCTCGATCTCATGGGCTAGGTTCTTGTGTTCGGGTACGGAGGGGTCCCATTTGTCAGTCAAACACCACTCGTAAACACCAAACTGAAAATATGTTTACGTTATGCGGGTTCAGTCACATGCCAAGTGTCTGAACTCACCACGCCACCAGGCTTGAGGACCTTCAATATTTCACCGTAGACGCCCTCCCATGTCGGCGCGTGGCATGTAGCCTCAATAGCATAAACTGCAAAATCAGTGACGCTTACGTCTCGGTGAAATATGAGGGCCAGCGGGTACACACACACCTGCGTCGAATGCGTTCTCGCCAAATTGCTCGGTGAGCTTCATAAAGTCGCCTGTCACGAACTGGATCTGATCCTCCAGACCTGCATCCTTGGTGTACTGGCGCGCACGGCCAACTTGGAAGGCATTGTTGTTCAAACCGACGATGTTCACGTCCGCGAAACGTGCAATTTCCCTTGCGGGGCCACCCACGCCACAGCCGACATCAAGAACGCGCATCCCCGGACGAAGGGACATCTGAGAGGCGAGGTAGTGCTCGTGACGGGCCAGGGACGCGGCGAACGATTCGCCCTTGTAGAAGCGCGAGAAGTGGAACGACTTGGCCCAACCGTACTCGTAGAGTTCCGTGGCGCCGTCGTAGTAACCTGACGGGAAGAGGAAATAAGCTGGCTGCACTACGGAATATAAAATGTTCGGGGCGAGCTGTACCGTTTACGACGTCGGTATAATTTTCGACACGGATATCAGAGTCGACTTGGCCTTCCTTTTGGATATCTTTTTGCCAAAAGCCAGCGTAATTTTCTATGCGTGAGCCGACACGTCCATCGTTTAGTGGGGTGGCTGCCATTTTAAGTTGCTGTTAAAAAAACATTCAGAATAGAGCTTTGAAACGGAAAACAAACAAACACACTCGAGCTAGGGAGACTGATGATGAATGAAAGACGAGGGTAGGGTGAAGGAAGGTAGATTTAACAGGTGCCTTAAGAGGTGCCGGCGACAGTAGTGAGAAAAAAATCAGCCCACTTATAGCAATACATTAAACTATTATTATTAAAGTGACACTATTTACGTATTGCTCAACGCCTAACACGCTTAGCATCGGGACTTTCTTCAATAGGCAATTCCCTCAGAGGTGCTCGTCTCCCAGTGTTCATAGTCAGTCGTTGCTGTTGTTGTGGTATTAGACCAGTTCTCGTGTCTCGCGGATGTGACAGATATGGTGGTCTATGTAGGAGCGTTTCGCGCTCGTCGGTCATTCGGTCACGGCTCCTTATGGCTTCAGCAGATCGCTTTACTCCTGCAACCGTAGCTAGTGAGGCGGCCGAGGTTCTTATTGCCTGGCGAAGAGTTGATACAGGCGTGTCAGAGGAAGGCCCAGGGACGCGAGCACCACCCCTCAGTACCTATGGGTCTCATTAGTTGAACTAGCTTGCAGTATACGCTGACTCCGCAAAACTTCACCGAAGCTGAAGGGGGAGACCCGGTGCGAGAAATTTCGCTGTTCGTGTTCGCATTGCGAATCACGGCTCGAGCGCCTCCCCCGATAGTATCCAAGGCATCAGAGGACTCCACACCCTGCATCGAGGGGTCTTTTACAGCGAAAAATGCGTCGTTGTCCTCGTCGTTGAAGTAAGAATCAATGTCGGAATCGGATGGTTGGAGTGGTGCCGCTCGATTCACGTCAAATTGCACCGACAGAGGTAAAGGAGCCGCCTCGCTTTCGGGGAACGACCGCTGTTGCGGCGCTAGTTCTTGTTCTCCGTGGTGTGTAGCATCCTGGGGTTCCTTCTTAGCAAGAACTGTATTGCGAAGGGGGCTGGGCTTCGAAGGAGCCGAACGTATTTGAGGTGACAGTGAAGGGACTGGCTTAATATCTTCTGTTGACGAAACAGCCAACGACGACACATTATCATGGGAACCACTAGTTGAGGGTGCGGTCGTATCTAATCTTTCTCGGCGGTGTAGGTCAGACTGATCAAACTTTGGCTGAACGCGACCGTGCAAGAACCAAGGCAAGAACAGGTCGTGATCATCGTGAATATATGCGCGTCTGATGGCACCGACTCCCCAGAGTCGGGAGGACTTACATGTTGGGGCTTGATCTTTATGACCTCCTGGGTGAACGACTTCTCATAGAGACAGAGACCAAGAAGATTTCCAAAATTACGGAGAGCGCGCTTCACACCATCGGTTACGGCCTCTTTCTTCGCCTGTAATGACAGTCACGACCATCCAGTTCCCAAAAAATTGGCATGACGTACCTTGTCCAATGCCGCACCTTTGCTCTTCAAATTATCCCCAGTGCCATATCCAATATCCTCATGGTAGGTTCCGTCTTTGAGCGTGATCTTCACGACGGCGGCGACACCGACGCTGCACCTTCTCGATTCAGGATCAATGTCCATGAAATCCGTGTCAATCTTCGTTACGGTCGAGGACCATCCATTGTATCCAAAGACTTCGTTCGCAAGCCCGATTATCTTCCAACCTTCTATATACGTGAGCTTTGGGCCGCCGCCGGGGGAGGGTCGTTGTGACACGTATTCCGGGCCAAGGCGTCTGTTGAGTTTTGCTTGTATGATGGAAGAATTAGAGATACTAGACAAAGTGTCTTCAAGAAAAGGTCTAGGGGTGCACGGTTCGGAAAACATGTCTTCTTCTTTGTCGTGGCTCCTGATAATTAGAACAATCCGAGGAATAGGACCAGGAGAGTAGAATATATAGATGGAATCCGAGTCAAAGGTCCGAGTCAAAGGTTGTAAGAGGCAGGGCGCGTCGCGTCCGATGTGTTTGGTCACGTGAGTAATCACTCTCAAGATCTAATCTATGCGAGAAATCTATCGAGAGCTATGCGAGAGTACAGTAACTTACTAACTTAGTATAGCTGTCCTTTCAGTATCTACATAGAGTCATCCTAAAGTTCATCTTCGCCGTGTCGTATGAGCCATCCCACGGGGTTTTTGTCTGTCGGTACTCGACGGTGGTAGTGCTGCCCCCATTGCCACTCGAGATGGACGAGCTTGCGAGTTGTGAGGGCTACTATTGGCCTCATCTCGATGGTACTCTCGGTTCCTCGAGATAGGGTGGGTAGGCTGGGATCGGTGGGTGCTCGTGGTCAAAGTCGACGGTGTCGGGTGCTCTTCCCTGGGCGCATTGCGGCCTGGCATTACTGGCAGTGCACCACGCATGCCAAAATAGGTCGGGTCGGCCAGCTCAAACTGACCGGGACCCATCGAGGACTGCTGGCGAGAGTGGCCTTGCCGACTCGAGGTTGGCCTCCCCGCAGAGGTCTGATAAAGGGCTCTGTTCAAAGCGGCACTCCGGCCTCTTGTCCAGCCGCCTCCCCGACTAGGTGAATGGATGTCCACGGGCGTGTCGATATCCATGTCTTCTACGAAGAAAGAACCATAAGGTGACACCGTATGGACGCGTCGCCTTTCCGGACCATCGCTCGGGGTAGAACTGTCACCACCGCTTTTAGTCGAAGAACTGCCTTGAGAGGAGCCCGACGACTCATTCGCATAGAACATGGGCGGACCACGCGACCATATTCTGCGAGCTGGAATAATATTGACGGGCTGTGCATGGGCCCTACGAGGATACTGAGGTGAACCTATTCCTTCGTTGTGGTCCAGAGGACGAGAAGGCGTGGAAACAAGAGTTTGAGAAGACATGAAGCAAAGTTGTTCTTCACAGGAAAGGACGGACAAAGAATGGGAAGAATCAGATACATCTTTATATGTGAAGAAAGATCTGCTGCGGGAACTGACAGCGGACGCCCGAAGTGCCACATGCCACATCCAGCTAGTACATCCCGATACCTTGACGGCAATCAAACCAAAAGCCATTCAGAGGCTACAGAGGAACCCATATAGGGCTCTACAGTTACAATTCACCGAACAGTGCGCAGTTACGCAGAGCTTCGATGACCTGAGAGAAAGATCCAAGTGCCTTCGTAGGCATTCCAAGGATTGTTCGTAATAGTATTTCCATTCATCGGAATGAGTCAGAGACAGATGCATCAATTCCCACCTTGTGGCGATGATGATGGTGCACTCTTGTGGCGAGTGGCATCGGTGACATCAGACATGTCATGACACTCCTCTTTCTCTGCTCTGTCTTTGTCTGTACACCGTGGAAAAACAGCTTATGACGATTGAGGCAGCTTACAAGGACGTCTACCTCTGTCTGCATCTTCCCTTATGATATCTTGCCAGAGAGTGTTCTTTTTTGGGCCGCAGACTCGGCGACTAGTATACAGCGACTCCAATAATCTCGCCGGCCGACACTCTCCGACAGGCTCCCCAAGTTCAACAGCCTCGCGGATCACGGAACCTCGAACAGCTCATCAACAAGCGATCTCCGCGCAAGCCGACAACGCCGCATTTACGGGCGATGCGCCCGTCCTCCTACTCTACCAGACCGCTGTTCTGCGCAACAAGCGCTGTGCTGTCTGTGATCTGTGTACCTCGATGTATACGTCGTGACTTCTCGATGATATCTGCGAAAGCTGTTTTGCAATCGCTAACTTTAACAACGCTCTCTTCACAATGGACAACGGTTTTTCGAAAAACTTCCACTGTCGTTCGTAAATTTTATGCAGTGCGTCCAACCTTTTGTCCTCAAGTCGTAAGAATTCGCACGGGTGCTTTCATCGTTCCCGTCTCCTGTTCGACCAGTTCTCTTTTCGAAGTTCCCTGTTCGTACTTTATTGTGCTATCCTAAATCAGAAATCACATCAATCACGCGGACAGCACCTCGATTGTCGCCAGACAAGGCTCTTTTCAGGGCTTACCGTACCGCTATCACAGTGCACGTTGTTCTGTTTAACAATCTATAACCTGAACAACGCTCTCTTTACAGACGGCCACGTCCGACAAGCGTTCGTTTGCGAAGAGAAGACATAACGTGAGCCCCTATTTGTCCGACGTCGCCTCCACCGCCTGTTCCCCCTGACGCAACCTCCACGACTCTTTGCTCGGTAACACGTCTTTCGTGTCCTTTCCGCTCGCTTTCTCACCTCTATTTCTCACTTCGTCGGCGAACCTTGTCCTTCCCCTTTGCCCCACCATCTGCTCGGAGTCTTCCTCCGCCTTCGTGCTGTCTTTGCGCTAGCCGTGTGCCCTCCTTCGCCCCCGTGCCCAAGTCGGAAGACACCATACAATGTCCACTCCATCCACATCCGCGGTCATCTTGGGAAAACGTCCCGCGTCATACTCCAAGGACGAAGTAAGCGTCATCACGCGGGAATAAGTATGTATGACACTGTTCGCGTATACTTGTTGGTGCTCCTATATTATGTATCCTACGTCTATGTCTATAAAAAACCATCGTCTTCCTTCTCACTCATTCACACACACAATGCAAAATATAAACTTGTTTTGTAGTAAACAAGGTCCTTGGCAACGCAGTCGGCGGCCATAATCTAGTGATACACTGGCATTCTTGAATCGCTTGGCCGTGGTTTACTCAAGGGTTGGTGAGCGACCACAAAAGCTACCATTTGCACCATGTACCGTTACTACCACTAAGGGAGCGTCCTCTGTTGAAGCAAGCTTCCAAGGCCAGGAATAACAGGTGATGGTGCCAAGTCATGAAATGATTTTACCGCATTGGCTTTTTACCTCATGCATTGCTCGCTACAACACAGGAGAGTCGATATACTCCTACCATGGATCCCATAACGACGCCGAACAAGAAACAATGGCTCGACAGGTTAGTGGTACCTACTTGGTCCCAATCCCTCGTCCGCCGCGACCTTGTCCCCCACGGCCACGGAAACCGCCACCGCCGCCACCACCACCACCCCGCATGTCACCATTCATAGGGGCACCACCGCGCGGTCGGCTGACCGGGCGCTCACCTCGCTCCTTACGAGTCTCGACCATGATACGCATCTGCTGGCCCTCCCCTATGTCAATGCGAATACCGCCTTCACCACCCTGCGTAGGGGGGAGGGAGGCGACGATAGCACGGCGCGCGGCATCGACGGTGGTGAACTCGAGGAATGCACATGCTTTGGTCCGAACGATATCAAGGTCTTTGATAGGTCCGAAACGAGTGGTCAAGGTGTTCCTCAGCGCAGCCTCAGTAACACTTTCTTGCACGCTCTGTACAACGACTAAGGGCGTTATATCGAAAGTAGCAGGTGAAATGATCTTACCTTGACAAAGCATTGGGGATTCGAGACATTAGTCGCAGCAATAAATGCAGGGTGGGGGTCTCGTTGCTGCTGCTGCTGCTGAGGTCTGGGGCCAGGACCGTGGTGGCTCACAGGTGTGTGAGTTCCACTCCCAGGAGACGATGAACTGGCAGCAGGGACTTCACTAGTGCCGCGAGACTCCTGCGCCACAGCTGAACCCCACTTCTTTGAGTTAGCTGCGGCTAGATGGGCCCATGTCTTCGGCGCGGGAGCAGGCGGCACAGCCGGTTGAGAAGGTGCAACGGGCGCAGGGGGCAGAGATGGAGGGGGCGAGGCAGCGGGTGGCGGGGCAGGTGATGCAACTGGGGCCGGAGATTCCGCGGTAGGTGCGGGCTCAGGCTCAGGAGTAGGTGACTTTTCAGGCGGAGCCAGGGCCAAGGTCTCATGAACTTCATGCTCGGTCTCTGCATGTCCATTCGTGTGGGGCTCCGAAACGGGTGACTCCGGCGCAGTAGAAGGGGCCTCTTCTGCGGGGGCTGCGGAAGGGGTGGGTGAAGCGGTCTGCACAGGTTCGGGAGCCTGAACGTCAACAGTAGGGGCTGCCGACTGGAGGGGTTCAGGTGAAACGGGAGTCTCAGCCTCTGGCTGAGATGGCGCGGGAACTTGTACGGGTTCAGTGGTAGTGGCTTGCTCTGGCTCGCCTTCGTCGCTGTCAACAGTCTCTTCCTTGAGGAAGCGGAAGATGTCGTTGAGAACAAAGTAGCCGTTGGGTTGTTCGGCGAGGAAGAAGGTCTGAACAAATTTTCGCCACGGCTCATTGCGATTTGACATTTCGCCGATGACTTGAATGATAATGCCACCGTTTGCAGAGGACTGGGCGTCGACCGAGTGAATGAAGACTTTGCAGTCTTCAAACCCAATCGAGGTTATCTTGTTGTGAATTTCCTTTCAAAAAGTTAAGATAGATCGAAGAGAAATCACTAGGTGATGAGACAGACCTGCTGACCGTAACAGGGGTTGCCATCTTCGCCTTCAGTACCGTGAATGAACGTGGATGTTTTGTTGTAGAAACAATGGAGACGCTGGGGTGACTTATTCACGTATGTATAGTATTGAGGGACAAATTGCCATCCCACTTCGGATGGGATGGCCTTATTATGAGAAGAATCGTTGTTGGAAGGAGTGGTATTCGTCATGATGGGGTGGAGAAAGCTGTGGAGGTCAGAAGAGGGCTAATTGGGGGCTAAATGGACACACTAATGCGATGAATGCGAAGAGAATAAATGCGAAAGGAGAATCTAAGAGAGAGCAAACGTCGGAAAAGCTGAAAGACTCGGGCGGTTGAGTGAACGTCGTTGAGGACGGTGCGCAAAGGTGAGAATACGGCAGACAAACTTTCTCAGTCAACCAATCGGCATCTCCCGTGCCACTTCATACAATCCCCAAAATTACAAGAGACACTCAGAGACACTCAATTCAAGCTACTGCCTTAATTGCCATCTAGACGATCTACGCCCCGATTACTGGCTGAAAGCTCATGATCTCCTCATATAATAGCTCCTTGAGCTGCTCGCGACTGATGTCGTCTTTGTGTACTGTGAAGAAGCGACATTAGGAAAAGCTCTTGGCAGATAAAGTGGACACCTACAATCGAATTCAAAAAACTCCGGATCCAGCGGAGGAGCTACCGGCTCGTCATCCGGGTCGTGCTGGGGAAAACAACAAGGTTAGGCTACCCACGAATAGCAACCAATCGCACCATATACGCACATAAGCCTCAAGGTACGGGTGTGCCAGCGCTTGCTCGACCGTAATACGTTTCTTTGGGTCGAATGTCTGAGAAAGAGAAAGAAGTCACATCGGGCGTGAGCAAGAAAAACAAATAGGTGACAAATATTAATACCAGGGTTTGCGTAAGGAAGTCGATCGCTAGCGAGTTCGCATTCGGGAAAATGTTCTGGAAGGGCTTCTTTTTCCGGAACGGCAATGCACGGATGTAGTCGCGGGAACGGCGCGTGGTTATGGCGTAAAACTCGTCCAAGGTCGGTGTGCCAAGCACATCCAGGATCAAGCTAAGTTGATGGTGATAATCCCGACCAGGGAAGAGCGGTTTCCCAGACAACATCTCCGCAAGAATGCATCCAACAGACCAGACATCGATAGCCTAGTGGGAAGACGGGTTAGCTTGTTACGGTAGTGAAACAAGACAAAAATCCGTACCTTTGTGTATTGTTTAAACGTGAGCATGATTTCCGGTGCCCGGTACCATCGGGTCGCCACATATTCGGTCATGAAACCTGTTTCCGTTCCGGACGGTTCAGCTGTTTTCACAGACCGCGCCAGTCCAAAGTCGCAGACTTTGAGATCACAATTGGCGTTCAACAAAAGGTTTGATGGTTTGAGATCACGATGTATGACATCTGCCGAGTGTAGTGCCTTGAGTGCGCGCAATGTCTGGTACACGAAATATTGCGCGTGATCATCCGAGAGGTCTTGCGTGCGAATAACGCGATGCATGTCAGTTTCCATCAATTCTTGGATCACTAGCAATGACATGAGCGTGCATGCATCCTAGTAGAGGTGATAAACAGTTACAGTAGACCTCCTTGAAAGCCTCTAATGTTGGCGGTTTGATGATGTCCAGAATAGAGATGATCTACGCGTGCATCTTAGTGTCAGGACAAGAACAAGAGTAGTAGGCCTCAACTGGCCAAGAAACCGCCAACGGGGAAAGAAATATATACTCACGTTCTCACTCACGCCCGCCTCACTCAGGAATTTGAGGAGTTTGAGTTCTCGTAACGTCCGTAGACAGAACATTGAGTGGTCAAAAGGCATGATCTTCTTTATCGCGACCTTGCGCCCAGTCGGTCGGTGTGTTGCTGAGCAAACAATACCATATGCGCCTTCGCCGACAACATCAAGGACTTGATACTGGGTTCCTACACGAATGGGGTGCCTCGTAAGCTTGATCAGGGACGAAGGGAGTGAATACATACCGACATTGAATCGCACCTTCCTCGGGGCTGACTGAGCTTGGGAGGCAGCATGACCGTGCTTTGACTTCTTTTGCGCGGCGGCGGCGTCGGTCATGTTACAACGTAGTCACGGTGTAAGTAGGTGATGGTTCGGATGGATGAAATAAAGAAAAGAAAAGGCCTCAAACAAAAAGGTGGCTGAAGCGCCAGGAATTAGTTGTGTGTTCTCTATTCACAACCTAATACCTGATTTGGGCTTGCTTGCTTCCCATATTCGCCATGACAATCACCGTCGTCGTCAGGCAAAACGGTTTCTCACCACCTGTGCTCTCTCCTCTCGTAAAGCTGATTGTTGCCGTCAATCGTCTCATCATATGATACTGACCATTCAATTGATCGTAGTAGACGCGCGCCAGATGGTCTACACGGCCTCAAGGTCCTGGTCCTCCTTCTCTCATTCGCTATGTAACGTAGGTCTTTCTGGTGAAACCGCTGCCCTTGTTCACGGACGCGATGAGGTGAACATGCATGCAGCTTTATGCATCTGATACGTGATACCGAGCCATTGCCTGAAATGGCCGAGACTCGGACCGTAAGTTATTGTAAGTTATTGTACCGTCCGGATGCTCCGTGAACAAAGCGTTACAATTTCGTATATAAAGTGTCACAATGCACGCGCAGCATCAGGAACGAATGACGCAGCACAGCACGAAATAAATTCTAGACCGGGCCCGTGTTTGGGTATCGAATGTACGTTGTCAGGATGTTTTAGTGCCAACGTGACTGAGAAGCAAAGTAACAAAGTCAATCTACAACTGGCTTCTTGTTGAGATTGGAAATAAGCACGGCAAGGACCCCAAAGATTATCATGACGAGAAAGGAATTGATTGGGAACAGCTGTGTGTGTATGAACCATTGATAGGTGGCACATCACAGATGCAAGCAAAAAGGTGTGATACTAGTAGTATACGAGATCCTAAGGCTATACGACAGACAATACTTAACAGAGCGCGGAAATATACGGAGGGATAATCAATCACAGACTGAGAAACGTGTAGTAGTATGCACTGCAATAGTATAGAGGCGCGTCAGTAACTCTTATGACAGTGCGGCGATGTTCCCTCCGCCCAGGGGACCTCCTTCGCCTTCTACGGTGGCATTAGCTTGCAACTCGGTTGCGCGTAATCCCTGGCCGGTGGTTCCCAGTCCAGTCTGCGCGATCGCTGCCGCCACCGCACTCGTGCCGCTGGTGCCATTCGAGTGCTTGGCGAGCTCGGCGCGCACGCCTTCGAGAGACCGCTTCAGGCCAATACGTTCATTGACCAATGCCACTCTCGCTGCCTCCAGCGTGCGTCGCTCCTCCTCTAGAAGGTCCTCCAATTCCTCGAACTGCGACATCTTCAGCTCCAATTTCGTCAATGTCAGCTTGATGACCGTCGCGAGCGTCGAACGAATCTGTGTCTCCTCGGCATCAGCGAGGGCAGAGGCTGCCTTGGCGGACGAGCTCAGGGCCAACTTTGCCGCGCGTGCAACCTTCGAATGTGGCACGCCCGAAGCAAGTTTTGAAGGTGGGCCATCGACAGACATTTCATCTTCCGCAGGGGCAGAGATACTGTGAGAGGCGTCGAAGGGGACAGGCTTCTCTGTGACATCCTGTTCCATGCTGTCCTTTGCAGTGTTGTCTTTCTTTTCCGACTCTGACTGCTCGTTGGCAACCTCTGGTACAGGTTTGGCTTCTTCCCCATCAGCGGTGAGGTCATGTAACGCTGTCTTTGCCGCTTCCGCAGCAATTCCCGGGCCCACAACACCCGCGAGGAACGCGACGACGCTCATCACGGGGTTATCTGCTTGCTCAAAAGGCACCCGCGCGTACCGTAACGCACCCATATCCCCTTCGCTCGAGAGGTATGGATCCTCGATCGGTAGCTCAAGGAACTTGCGTATGCATTGTTGTGCCGAGCGTGTGCCGACATGTGCCTCGATGGCAAACCAGTCGTCGTCATACATTTCCACCGCTTCGAGCAGATGCAAGATCTCCTGATCCGTCCACGCGTCCCCGTTGCCTGCACCATGAGAATTTCCACCACCGCTCACGTTTGAAAGTTTGACGAAATCGCCGCTAAACATGGTTGACGGGAAACGACCGTCCAAGTAACACGGTTGGCAGAGCTCAAAATCCTTCACCTTGAGCGAGTGATACCGCACAGCGGTGCAGTCAGAGCCACAGGTGTCGCACTTGTAGGTTACTGTCGCAATACTTCTTCCCGTGGAACCATTCACTGCACCCGAAGCCGCACCGTTCGCTAGTGTGCTCGCCTCCGTCTCGGTAACAGGTCTTGATGCTTTTGAGGTAGTTTGATAAATGTTCGAGCGGAGCTCGAGGGTAGCAGATGACTGGGGCTTGACGCCATTGATAGCTGTGTTAGGGTGCTGCGATGGGCGAGTACCAGGATGGAGGGATTGGAGGCCACGGGGCGTGTCGAGAATGACACGGAAGTGACCGGTAAATGGAGGAGCGAGAGCGGCGGGACGTGCTTCTGGGTCAATCTAAATGAACCCACGTTGTGTCAGGCTTCGGGGAAGGCCAGTGAAGATTCATACGCACCTGGTAGTTAATTAGACCCCATTGTTCCAGAAATGCGTGCACACGCATGATGGCGCATACGTCGCCTGCGAGATTCCGTCTACAGGCGGTGACAGTGAGATACTCGGTAGGCCTGAGACGATAGGTGTTGATCATAAAGTCTCGATAATCCTTGTAAATAGAAGGAGTTTTTGATCTGTTTCGGGAATTGAAGAACTCGGGAAGTGCGCGTCGCTCAACAGGATGGACCTTGGACATGTCAAACCACGCCGAGTAGGAAGGTATGATGACCTCGTGTGTCTGTGCGGCCAGATATTTGCGAGCTTGATCTTCAACGCGCTGTCTATTAGCTTCGAGTTGGGCGGGGTCCTCATCGTCGTTCTCTTCACCAGACTCTGCCTCCTCCTCACCTCCTTCAGCCATTTCAACGTCCGCAGTCTCCTCCTCTCCATCTCCCTCTTTCTTCAATACTTTGACCTTTCCACCAGTTTCTGGACCTGGTGCCGCTGGTGGGTCATTTGGGAGATTTCCGAGTTCGCCACCTTGGATAGGATCCAGCTCGGCGCGTTTTCCCGGGGCATTGTCTGGGTCGACTGATGTTGCGCCTTGATTTTGGTGTGGAACGTTGAGTTTTATGCGTTTTGTGTCTGATGAAGATGGAGATGGAGATGCGGTACGCTTTGGTGAGTCCATGACGAGAGGGTTGGCTAGCCTTTGTGCGCGTTACCCTCATCCCCCAACAATCATCAATTTCTCACGCTCACCACGTGCCACCTCCTGCCACCACACAACTTGATGCACTGGCATGACATCGGCCATCTTGGCCCTCCCAAATGCTCTCCCTCGCCTTTCCAAGTCTCTTCTATGGAACATTTCAACATCGACTCTCAAGTCCTTCAGCACTTCCTTAACAACCGACGCGGAAGAAACTCCAGCAATGAAGGCTCTAAGAGACATACCCTATCCGTCTGCTTCCGCAGACCCTTCCATTTTCGAATCTTGGTCAGATGAATACAGCGCAGTGTCGGTAGAGAACCCGACGCCGTCCTCGAGTACAAGCGGAAGCCATCATCCGAGTGCGGTGCTCGAGAAATTATCACGGGGTAGAAGGTTTGCTGAGGCAGAAGAGGTACGCGAAGAACTGGTCGGCATGGGTGTTCCTATACGCCACAGCATTGCTTACCACGGTGCTGCCTGGAACGTCCTGCGCCAACGCCCATGGCCCCCACATCGTGCGGAGCGGTTCGCAAATTGGCTTTCTCTCCTCCCGACCTTTGCCGAAAACAAGAAGTCGACCCATTTTAGCCAGCTGAAGTCAGCTTTACTTTTTAGCTCGAGTAACTTAGATCTCGAAAGCGTTGCCCGTTTCGGCGTCGTCCTTTCTTCTAAAGGATACATCCGAAGTGTGGGAGCTACTGTCGTTGCTTGCTTGACTCGTTATGCCGACCCAGAGACCAGCTCCCGCATCTTAGACGAGATGATGGCCGCCGACGATTACTACAAGCGGAACAAACTTGGTTTCAAGCGTGATGCGGACACTCGATTCAAAGATACATCGAAGCGGCTGTGGGGCATTGTCGTCCGGACACATTGCTCCGTCGGCCGACCGAAAGTCGCACTTCAAGTAGCCAAGAAAATTCACGAACGTGGTATTTCTCTCTCAAAATACACCTATCAATACCTTTTAGGAAAGCTCGAAACCGACGGTTTGCACGACTTGGCAGCGGAGATTCGGGCTCTCCCCGGTTGTCAATCTCTCGATGTTGCGAAAAGCCGGTTCATCGTCGAGGATATTCCCAACCCTTCTAAACCGATACCATCTATATCTCCTAATCGAAGTTTTCATGCCAACGAAACCCTTGCTTTGTCCATTCTGAAGCAAAGTTCGCTTTTAGGGTTGCCGACCTATGCAACTGACATTGTACCCTATTTCGATCTCTACAAGACCGGCGTTCGAGGTGGCCCGGCAGTGATCAAGCTGCGCTCGCACGCATACGAACTTTCGCTCGCCGCAGTGTCTACGGTCCTCCTCGCGGAGCTATTGCACCACCATCGACGTGGCGAGTTTACGCACGTTCTCTGGGTTTTTGAGAAGTTTTTCCACGTCGTCGGTGTACCCCCGGCAGAAGTCACACGACGTCTGTGGAGGCGCGACCACTATCCCCCGCACAGGCGCCTCCACTACTGGGCCCTTCCGCCTCGCATCACCGAAACGACCTTCAATCTTCCGTTCAAGTTGTCGCCCACCGCTCATCACACCGCTCTCATCTGGACGGCACTTGTGCAGCTCTGCGATAGCGGGGAGGAGGTGTTTACCCTCTACGAGCAGCTTCTCCAGCGTAGCGCGGGGCGACCTCCTCGGCAAGGACTACTGGTCCATCACCACCACCGTCACACCGGCGGTACCGAGGATGGCGTCTCACACGCCGACCAATACGACGCTGCACATTTCCGGCCGTTCCTCGTCGCGAACACCCTGCTCCGCGGCGCTGCCCACGGTTTGCAGGTCCTCGACGACATGCAGGACCGTGGCATCGCGCCAAGTGCGCGGATACTCGGCACGGGCGCTTCACTACAG
>Ga0137359_10002391_pt1 | contig 15060 bp, 15 predicted proteins | sample Mad1_40_16metaG_FD_108281 | JGI IMG/M metagenome (GOLD analysis project Ga0137359, IMG submission 108281) | Vadose zone soil microbial communities from Angelo Coast Range Reserve, California, USA - Mad1_40_16 metaG | ecosystem: Environmental > Terrestrial > Soil > Vadose zone | place: USA... | reverse complement strand
TGGTTTATAGCCAACTACACCCGCATAATATTTTGATTTTGGTTATTAGCTATTTGGTTTATAGCCAACTGCACCCGCATAATATTTTGATTTTGGTTATTAGCTATTTGGTTTATAGCCAACACCCGCATAATATTTTGATTTTGTATTTTAAATATATAGCTATTTTTTTGTAGCTATAATCATTTAGCTATAGTTATCACGCATGTAGCCGTTATCTTCGTATTTATATGAGACTAATTATTAGCTATATTTGCAAATTCCTGCGGGTAATCACGCCGCGCACAATATTTCAATTGTTGTTGCGCGGGAAATTTAATTTGGTAGCTATTTGATTATGTGTATAATATCGCAATGAAATAGTTATAGCTATAGTATAGCCAACATAATGAATTTGGATAATTTTTCATCACCAATTATTATGTTCAAGCAAAAATCCAACTTATTGGCTATTGCTATAGCTATATAAACATTGGTTTACAATAAAAAAATATATAAATTTTGAAAATGGAAAATATTGAACATTGTGATGTCAACACATTCAATAATATGACAAAACAATTAACGTATGATAATAGATCAATGTGTTGCAGTACTGAATTTTTAATGACATTATGCATTATCGGAGCTCCAACATATTTTATGATTGTTATATTCAGGAAAATTATGAAATTATGTTTGGCTGATTGATCATAATATAACGAACAAAGGGCGTGGTATATAGCTATAGACACTATATATTTGAAATATAGCTTAATAACTATAATTACTGTACGAAATTTGGTAGCTATAAAATTAACTATGATAATATAATATTTTATTAAGTATAGTATATAAAGCTATTCTTAGCCCCGCACATATTATGCCCGCGCGATGTTATTGATTGTGAGAATATACTATTTATATTTGTCAATAATGTCTGGTGTGCTATTTCTATATAGCCAAATCCCGCAAGAGTGAGGATCATTCTTCGTATTGTTATTCCTGAATATTTTTGTCACTGTATAGCTATAATATAGCCATATGTAGCTATATAATATACCTCCCCATGCAATTGTTTGACAAAAAGACTTAATCGCGTGTTTTCATCTATAATAGCAGATTTGTCATTGGATAAAAATAGTTGTATAGCTATATTTGACTGAAGATTTTTGGGGCTTTGTTGGCGGCATCGTTGTGATAATTATCCAACAAAATTCTCATCAATTCAACATATACATATAGTAGATATATTGCGTTTAAATCCTGCAGCAGGAACTATAGCTATATACATATTATGCATATAATGACCATTGTGCGATTCGTGTTCTATAGCTACAATTATTAAAGAATAATTTATTTATAGCGACCATATTAATATAGTTATATTTTTCGAAATAATTCATAATTATTATTATGATTCAAAATACAATTCGAATTATGTGAGAATTTGTAAAAATATAACCAATACCTGCAACCCAACAAATATAAATGCACACAGGAAACTGAAATAAATTAATTCACAATTATACCAATTATAACTCGTATCTGTATCTGCAGAATCACTATCCGAGTTGGAGGATATCAATATAATTTTTGGACATGTGCGCACAATCACCGTGATCAATTCAGCAGCAAAGTCCGATTTATTATCAGAAATTAATTTCATAATTACGTGAATCATAAAATTCATATACGCATGAAATGGTTTCAAATTGACCGAATTATTATTGTCGAAATTTTTATCACCAAAAAATTCAATCAATACGCGATCCAACAATTCGTTCATATTATTTGTCCCTGGAAATGCCATTAATGTAGTTTCAATATCGACAAATCGTTTCGTACTATAAACATAACTGATTGATTAACTATCCATGAACCATAGCAAATCTGCCAAATGAGAATGTGATTCTTTTGCTCCGGTCATTGTGATTGATACGTCATTATGTATACGATTCAGTCCGTACTCCAACCCGCACCTCTTGTCAATCGTTGCACCAAGAAAATATTCCACATCTTTCGCAGTAATGGTCATCAAACTGCAGGATTTGCGATTTTGTTCCATTATTTTTCCTAATATTCTGTATCATAATTTTGATTATATGCAATTCAAATTAAGAATAATTATGATATTTATACTTATGATTTAATTGAATATAAATAATAGCTATAGCATCAAACAATTAAATATGATATCTATATTTTCCGTTCAATGTCAAAGTTTTTGTTGCTATAGCTATATAATGTTCTATCAATCATATAGCTATAGCTAAAGCTTAGATGGTTAATTTAATATTATACATTCAATGATTTCATTTTTTCGTGTTGGATTCATCATCGAGCGGATAGCTATATAATATTATAGTCTGCAATTCTAGCAATCCCTTATAGCTATAGTTACATACATATAGCTAATATACGTTCCGAAACTCTTTCCAGATTGCATTCATCATATCGTTATTTCCATAGCTATTCTCGGTCCTCATTAATTTGATGCTAGCTCATAATATAGCTAGCTAAAATATATTTGTAGCTATATTATGGTTGCGAAACTGCTCAAAATCAAAATACATTAGGTGCTAGTTATTATGTATAGCTTACTATAATTTGTGATAATGATGAACTTGTGCTATAGCATGATCAAAGTAGCTATACATCTATAATTAATATCAAAGGGATATTATTTGCGTGCGTAGCTGTCTAGATTTTTTTTAAATTCATTCCGTTTGGGTTTGGTTTTGATCAAAATGTGATGCATTTTGTCAGTTTATTTTTGTAAAAAATTCTCACTATAATTGATAATGATTTGGATGTAGATGTTAGGAATTCATTGACATTTTTGGTATGCATGCAGATAAATATAGCTAATTCATAATTCGCTATATTAATCTGGTCAAAATTAAGAGTCATTGTAATCATGATTAATAATAATTGTCATGATGTTGAAATTTTTAATCATTCGCGCGTTTCTATCAACTCACTGGGATTATTTTTCGATATTTTGTCTTTCCTGCTTCTCTTTGGAAACAAATTTTTGATGTAGTACTCTTGCAATTGTTTGTTGGAAAGATACGAACGCATTTCCCTCTCATAATCCTGAAGAAATAATTCCTGTGACTGAGATTGTGTGGCAGTGGTGGGTGTATTGTGATTTATTGTGATATATTTGTACACATTTTCAGACACACCCAATCCTATGAATATCTGCTCAAATTCATTGACCGATTCCTGACAAATTTCGATTTTATCTTTTGGTCTAGATAGTGTGCCACCAAACTGAACAAATTCAATTTCTCTAATAGAATTGAGCCATTTTCTTTTGAGTGTTTCGCGCGATATCAGATTCAATGGCACATTGTTGTCTTTGAAACTGGTCAATTGGGCGCACAAAAATCTATTATTAAGTGTTTCAAAATCCATGAACACATCATGATAAATTAGAATATTTTTGGGGTATAAAAATTATCATGAAAATACCTACATTTATATACTATATTGTACAAATAAAATTAATGATTGATTATTAATTAATTATGAATGATGTGTTGGACAAACAATATTTAGTTATGGGAATTCACTCGATCGAAACAAAACAAATATATGGTCGATCGAACACTCTGGATTTATTCAGAAATCATTGATTGTGCAGTAAATAAGCAAAATATTTGAGAAAATATCATATCAACAAAAACGCATATTATTCATAGTGAAAACGTAGCTATATATGATTTGCGCGAGCATGCTCGAACATCGACAAAAACGCATATGATTCGTAGTGAAAACGTATATGATTTGCGCGAGTATGTTCGAACATCGACAAAAACGCATTTGATTCGTAGTGAAAACGTATCAAAAACGGATTTTATACGGATCTCAATTTTCTCTGCTTTTTAGCATTATTTCCAATGCAACCGCGTGGCTATTTTTGCTTCTCATCGATTAATTCACCATCAATATTGATGCTCATCGGTTAATTCGTCATCGGTGTTGTGTACTCATCGGCTAATTCACCATCAATGTCTAGGATTCACCAAATTTACCATTAATGCCAGTATTCACCAATGAATTCTGCGCTAAAATTGATATTTACAAATTAAATAGGCCAATGTTATTCTCATTCATCGCTTAATAATTCCGCAATGAATTCGTAATTATATAATGCTGGAATTCACCGATTAATTCGCTCATCAAAGCTCGTATTCACCAAATGCTATCACGTATTAAAGCTCGCATTCACCATAATGCTGATTTAATGCTATAATATTTATCGCTTAATAATTCTGCAATGAATTCGTAATTATATAATGCTGCAATTATTCACCGATTAATTCATCCATCAAAGCTCGTATGCACCAATGCTATCATGTATCAAAGCTCGTATTCACCAATGCTATACTATATATTAATGTTGATATTAAACAAATGCTATAATATTCATCGCTTAATAATTCTGCAATGAATTCGTAATTATATTATGCTGCAATTCACCGATTAATTAGCCCATCAAAGCTCGTATTCACCAATGCTATACCATATATTAATGTTGATATTCACCAATGATTTTCGTAATAGTTATTGCAAATAGAAATTATTATAATTAGCTAGATGATAGTGGCTATATAATTAATTATTTATAGGTTGTGCTAATGATTTGATACGAAATTGATCAATTGTCGTGGAATTTCATTCGTAAAATCGATACCGTGTTGTCTGATTGTTCTGGCCGCTAAACACTGCAACGTTATGTGGCTAAGGGGATTATGAATATATGTTTGTGCATTTGTTTCTAGTATATCAGTGAATGTTTTCCCATCCAAATTCTTGCTGTCATAATGAGCTCCGTTATCAAGCAAAATATTGATCCAATTAGTTTTGGGAAATTCTTGACTAGCGACCAAGTGCAACGGTGTATCGAGATTATCATCAACCAAATTCGGACACACGTTCAAATCTAATAATAATTGCAATATTGCCTCTCTTGATTTGTTAAATTCATAAAATATTTCGCAATGGCTTGTGTAAATATGGAAATTCATATTATAACGTAGGTAATGTAAATGACGTAGCGAACAAACATAATGAATCGGGTGCATACCTCTATATCCCTGCAGAACCATAAAAACGTTTTATATGATCAAATCAATAATCATAATTAATATAGCTCATATTATCTGATAATAATGAAATGTATTAAATTTGTGCTATATTTTGATATAGTTACCCGGGGATCTAAATTGACAAATTCGTAAATGCATTTTTTGAAATCATATTTGTCCTGGTCCGATAAATGTCGTTGCAATTTGCAAAATATAGCGATGAAATTCAGTATAATAATGATCAATCTGCAGTTTAACAAAATATGATAATTTTTTTTGAATAATAGCTATCTATATAATAATAAATAGTAAAGAAAAATTCGTATTACATTTCCAAATTTGCTTGATCCTCACTCGTTGGCAATATCATATAGATTCGTTTGCCATTTCGAAATTCTCTCACGGCATTGTCAGCCACGGTTATAAAATCCCGAATATCAAATGACAAAATCTGGAAATCCAATAAAATTAATTGTGTGAGAAAATCAATTTCTATTGAGAATTTTGTTCAAATCATTACGCAGCTACAATTGTCGCAATCCATTTTTTTGATAATGTCAGTGAATAGTGTTAATAATGCGATAAAACACCACATTGTTCCGTACGATAATGGATCTGAGAACGATTGTTGAATGTTCAAAGCGCGTATGAAAAACATTCTCGATTGATGATATGGATAATCTGCGTCCATATAGTAATTCCTTCTTCGCAATCTGTAATGAATGAGGGAGTGAGGGTTAGGAAATAAGGAAATGATTATTAATATTTACAAAATTCTAGCTAATAATTCTTCTCCAAATGAATTGAGAAATTATTAAAATTTTTAATTACGGAATATAATATAGAGTGTGTAGATTAGTTGGTCCAAGAATTCTTTCTCTCACAATCATAGCTCGCATTTTCATTTCATTCGGATTTGATTCAAGATCGATCAATTGTTGAACGGTTTCTATCTCGACAAAAAGATTGTCACAAAAATGCATAGGGAATTCAAATTCGCGCCTCAATTTGGTGGACGTCGGCAAAGAATTATTGTCTCGCTCATCCAACGCACACCGCCACAACCAACTCCCCAATGCTAAAGAACCATACTGACAAAACAAAAATAGCTATTCACAATCATATTATTGTATAGCTTTGTTTATCTGATAGCGGGAAACAAAACTAACCGCATTGATGAAATAGGCCCCTAACAATTCCAATCCGTCAATTCGCTCTTGCCGATCGATACAGGGAAGCGTGATCAAGTAATCGAATACCGATTTGCAGCCATTAACAGCTGCTACTAGCAGGGGTGTCAAACCAGAGTTATTCGCGCACCATTTGGCATTATTTTCTATCAACAATTTGGCCATCCTCGGCTTGTTGAATTTGGCACACTTATGCAGGGCAGTGGATCCTTATGATACAAAAGATAGCAGAAATCTGATTCAATTGTAGCCTTATTAATTGCTATTTTTTCGATAATAATTATCAATTTAGTCCAAAATATTCAAAATTAATATTTCTATACAAATTTTGCTATTAGTCGTTTGTGATAATGATTGTACATTACCAATTACGAAATATAAATATGACTATGTTAGCTATATAATTGTTTGACATTAGCTATATAATTGTTTGTCGTGGGTACCCGTGGTGTTGGTCCACTTTCCCCTATATGGATAAGTTGCCAAGTATGGACAAACACCATATACGGTATTCATTATATTATCGAAAGGGTATAGCTATAATTATTTATACCTTTGGAATTTTGTTTGTTGATATCAGCCCCCATTTTGATAAAATAATTGGCAAAATTGTAGCGATCATCAATACACGCGGATATTAAGTAAGTGTTACGCAATCTTAATACATAATATAATGTAAGGTTAGAAATTAATTGCTAATTAATATTGCATCTAATTAATTTCAATAATCATAGCTATATCTATACTCGTTTTCAAAGTCAATGTCAGCCCCATTCTCCACCAGAAATTCAACGAGTTTATAATCGTCGCGATTATAAGCAACACGCAATGGTGTTGATTTGTTTCGGGTTACGCAATTCACATTGGCCCCATATCGAACCAAGAATTGAATGATTTTGAAATGTCCAGCCAACGATGCGAGGAACAATGGAGTAACCCCTTCGATTGATGTGTTTGTGTCACGTAAACAAATTGTACTTTTCTGTGGAGAAAATGTTAGATTTAGGGAGAAATTTAAACAAAAATAATTTCTCATAGGCAAAACTTACCAATTCAATATCAACATCACACTCTTTGATGACATATTCTAGTATATCAATATTGGCATTTGACATGACCATATCGTTGATTGAACATAAGAATTTTCCTGAATTTACAATTTGTTTGATTTCATCATTCGAAAATGTTTCCAATAATTTCTGTTACACAAAGGATCAATATTATAGCTATAATTATTTTGTGAGCTAAAATAATGATGTCTCATAGCTATAATTATTGATTAATTATTGACAAAACATAGCCAATTCACAAATGATTATCATTCTATTTTAATATTATAGAAAATAATATATTACATACCTCAAGTTGATCCGGATTTTGATTAGAATATATTTGTTCAAAAATCATATGTTTATTCAATTCAGTAGGAAATGTATTTGTAGCCAATCCCCCCGATTCCATATCAAATATTTTGTTTTGAGCAAGCAAGATTTGATTTCGTGATTATGATATTATTATATATATTTTTCGTGTCAACAAAAATTATATTTGTAGCTATTAGCTATAATATATATATTTAGTCAATCATATAGCTATACTAATGACTCAATACGAAATTGACCAATTTGCTGGGTATTTCATTATTCCAATTGATTCCGTATTGTTTGATCGTTTTTGCTGCCAAACATTTGAGTGTCACATGACGCAATGGATTATCAAACATTCCCCTCTGTCCATTCATTAATTTGAGTATGTCGTTGAAAGTGTTTCTCACAGAGTTGATGCTGTCGTAATGGGCACCATTCTCGAGAAAAATACTGAGCAATTCGGATTGTAGGGGATTGTGACTCGAGGCCGCAATATGCAATGGCGTATAGCCATTATCATCCAACAAATCAGAACACGCACCCATATCCAACAAAAATCGAATCATCTCGATTGAGCCGTACCATTTCGTGAATTGAACGCATATGTATGTGTGAAATTCCCAATCGACATTGTTATTGCTAGCTGCTCTGTCCGAACAAACATAATGAAGCGGGCACAAACCCCCCCATATCCTTGAAATACAAATAGCTATATAATTACTGATAAGAAGAACATAATATTTTGCTTGATTATTAATAATTACCCGAACATCCAATTTGACGAAATCATAGATATATTTTTTGAAATTATATATTTCGTTAGATTTTTGCTATTGCACCGCACAAATTTGAAAAAATAATTTCTCATAGATTCCATAATATCACGTTTCACAAATTTTGATGATTGTCTTTCTTTGTAGCTATTATAGCTAAAACTATATTATTATATTATATAGCTACTCATTTGTTTGAGATTTCGCTAATATAGCTAATTTTGTGGGATCTGGACAAATGATCGAAGCATTTTGATATTGTTAATGTTAATATCTTATACATTGATTGGTTACAATATCAAAATGATTAATGACTCAATAAAAATGCATTCAATTGCCCGGGAATTCGATTCATCCAATTGATACCGTGTTGTCTGATAGTTTTGGCGGCCAAACATTGCAGTGTCACGTGGTGCAAGGGATTAATAAATTCGTGTTCCCGACGATAACTTTTTTTTATTATATCGCGGAAAGTTTGTCCCCTATCATTCACATTGTCATAGTGAGCACCGTTATCGAGCAGAATATCGATCAAATCTGGTTTGGTTACGTCGTGATCAGCGGCAATATGCAATGGTGTATTGCGATTATTATCTAATGAATTGGGACACGCACCCATAGCCAACAAGAGTTGTAAAATCTCGACGGATTCGCACCATTTATCGAATTTATTCAAAATTTCCCAATCGGTATTGGGTGTATAAGACGAACAAACATAATGGAGCGGGTGCCAACCATTGTGTCCCTGAAAAAAAAACAATGCAAATTTCGCAAAGAATTAGTTTAATTATTTTGTAGCTGCTATGTTGACTATTTCGTATCTGAACATTATTGACATTTATAGCTATAATATAGTTAATATAAAAAAATAATTATCATAACCATAAAAATAATATGATGAATGATCATGACGTACCCGAGGATTTGATTTGACAAATTCGAGGACATATTGTTCGAAATTATATATTTCCTCCTCTGACAAATATCTCCTTATTTCACAAAATAAATTAATGAAACTCAATATAACGACCAAAAATCTAGAAAACAAAAATAATTATTATCAACTAAATGATCTGTACGATAGCTATAGCAGCTCTAATTATTATATCCACAAAACTCATACTTTGGTGCATTTAATTGTTTGCATTCACACTCGATCGGCAATGTTGCGGTGACGAGACATTTTGAATTTTGAAAATCGTTCACGACATAGCCAAATACGCTCAACAAATCATGAAAATTAATCGGCAAATTCTGAGAGGAAACAATTTATTATTGGCTATCTTTCATAATGTTTGAACGAGTTTGACCAAGCAGAATATTTGTGCGTGGAAATAATTACTAATTCTATTCGAACATATTATTATAGCTAGAAATACGAGTTATTACTTTGGAAATGCACTTATTATCCCAATCATAAATATTGATCCTCATAGTATCGGTGAATAGTTTCAAGAATGTAACAAAACTCCATAGTCTTGCTCTCGTATTGCACAATATTGAATTCGTAAACGATAATTGTTGAATTTTCAAATTATAATTCAACAGATTCATACCGTGCCGATAAGAATGAATTTCTGTGCATTTCATTCCCTCACGCCTATAATAATAATATTATTATGAATTTAATTTAATTTGGACAATATCCGAGAATGCTTATAAAATATAGCTAATTATTTCGCACAATACTATAGTTTCTAAATTGATAATTCATTACGGTTATTGATTATAGTTTAATATTCTATAATGTCTCCCCCCAAACCCGGCAAAAAATAATCAAAATACATTAATCACATAATATATTTTGAAATTCTTACATGATATAATATTGGGTGCTAGAATTGCCAGGACCGAGAATCTTTTCTCTCATAAAAAGGGCGCGTATTCGCATCTCATCCGGATTTGATAATAGAGTATTGAGTTGTTGATACGTGGATATTTCGACTACGTTGCCATACACGTGCACTGGTGGATTATGATTAAGTCGTGAGGATAGTGACGATTCGATCGAGATGGATGGGAATTGTTCTCGCTCATTCAACGCTCGACACCACATACAAATCGCACTGGACAAATCATTGAGCTAATTGAGAAATAAACATTTGTTGTATTATGATTAGTAGCTAACTATGATTAAGGAAAGGAATAACGATTCGATATAAATAATAATTCTAGCTACACACACACACACACAATAATATTATGAATCAATACATCATTGACGAAATAAGATCCGATCAGTTCCAATCCGTCAATTCGTTCTTGCCTATCGATGCGGGGAATTCGAATCAAATAATCAAAGACGGACAAGTGACCCTTGGTGGCCGCTGCTAACAGGGGCGTCTCACCGGAATTATTCGCGCATATTTTGGCTCTATTTCTGATCAATAATTTCACCATTTCCAAATGACCAAACTTGGCGGATTCGTGCAGAGCAGTTTGTCCTGCAGGTGTTTGAATTATTATAAATATTTCGAATCAAATCAATCTTAAAATCATTGGCTATATTTTATGTTATTGTTAGCTACTTTTATCATCATTTGATAATGTATTTATTTAGTTAACATACCCAATTGACTCTTTCTGTCAATATTAGCGCCCATTTTGATCAAATAGTTGGCAATTTTGTAGTGATTTTTGTAACACGCAATCATCAAACAAGTATAGTCGAATCTGAATAATAGCCAAAAATATGTTATAATATGGCATAAGAGAACAGATCGACAAGTAGCTATAAATATAATTACAATAATAGCTATTGTGATAGTGTTTTTGATTTCTATATTTACAAATTGGCAATCTCAATATCGGCCCCATTCATCACTAAAAATTCAACAATTTCGTAATGATCCTGATAACAAGCGACACACACTGGCGTTGAATTTGTTCGGGTCATACTGTTCACATCAGCCCCGTATTGAACCAATAATTTGACGATCGACAAATAACCGAATGCCGATGCTATCCACAGAGTTGTAATGTTTTCCATTTTTTCATCGTTCAAATAAAATGTGCTAGTCTATGAGAATCAAAATAATTAAATTTAAGATAAACCAAAACGAATCATATTATTATTATTATAACATTGAATTGATCGGAACTCACCGAATTAACATTGGCATTGCACTCTTTCAGAAAATAATTTAGCATAACCGGATCATTATTCATAATAACAATGTGGAGAAGTGAACAATCGTCCATTTTCGAGTCTGCTATTTGTTTTATTACGTCTTTGGAAACATATTTCGATAAATTCTGTGGGAGATAAATAATTTATTAATAATTATATACTATATGAAAAATAATATTCCATACCTTAATGCCATTCAAAGATCCACCACGCACTTCGTCAAAAATCCTTTGTTTATCCGATTCGATATTAAATTCCATAGTTCAAATGATAATTTCTAATTGTGAAATAATTGATAGTTTTGTCAATAGTTTATAATCACATAAATATCCGCAATCACAACAATAATGCTAATGTTTGCATTATAATATGAATTTTTTACACTCAACCCCAAAACAAAATATATTATATCAATGTTCGTTGCTTATATAGGCCATCACAATAATATTTAGCTATACGTCATATTATGCCATATAATGTTGCTAATAGATTGCCATAATAGAAATCAATCTGATTGATCGTGGCAATTTTTCACTGACAACAATTGTGTATTATGGACAAGTTTCTTCAATGTTATTTTTTCTTGGAGATATGACGTGTCCAATCGATTCAACAATTGATCTTTTGACAAAACAAAATTGGAATTGAACCATAATTGTTTGAGCCAAATCATGATTTTCCCAATGTAATAACATTCCGGAATTCCCATTTGACGAATGTTTGAACCAGCAACCGGAAATCTAAGACAATGGACAAAATTATAGCTAATTATGTTTGAACATGCATTTTTCACGTAATATGCATAATAGATCATATTTTGATCATTCATTGCTATAAATTATAGAAATATTATGTCATAATTACACTGGCACAATCCATTCGTTGAATGCAGCCGATAATTCGGCATGTTTGCCATCATATTTAATCAAATCGCTGACATATTGCTTGGCTTTGATCGGCGTCAATGTAGTAATTATTGTCAATTCTTTGTACCGATGCAGATTGGATTGTTCATCCGTTTTCGATGATAATTGCAAATCAAATCGCTCAATTGTTTGGTATGATCATTATTGATACATTTTGTACGTATTCCATCAAAAATACAAATCTTATGATTGCCATTTCCATGCATTTTTTATATAAGCAATTATTGGAGAAACCTAGCTATTTATATCTATAATATTTATGCGATAATAGAATTTATTGGATATCTATAGCTATGTATATAGTCATTCGAACATTATCTGAAACCGATAACTTCGTGGTTATGGATTCTATTTTGTTGTTAATTATTCCCATGGTGCCAACTCATTACCATTTCCAATCACCTACACGATTAACAGAAATGATTATGACATGGGTGGCATGGGAAATCATCGAAAGTAAATTTCCTCGGTCGTAACGGGACTCGAACCCGTACATCCCATAATTAATGCTTCTGCTTCGGACGGTTAAGTCCGTTGAGCCGATAGCTATTGATCGATCGAAGAAAAAAAATATACTAGATGCGGGATTCGAACCCGCGCGGAAATGCATCCATCAGATCTTAAGTCTGACGCCTTGACCCCTCGGCCAATCTGGTTAGGTTTATTATATAAAAAATTTTGTTGTTGAGAATTATCTATCAATAGCTAGATAATATTATCATGATGAGATTCGATTTTCATTCTGCAGGATTAATAACGCGGGAATTCTGTCATTTATTAGCTATTATTGAATATGATTTTTTTCAATTTGAGACAATCGTTATAATAAATCAGATTTGTTTTGTTATATTCTTGCTCATAAACAAAATTGCTATAATGGCCCATCATTTTCACATATTCAACAAACGTAAATGGTTTTGCAATGCTATTCGTCTCATTCGTTCGGATTGTGTAATTGGTATGTATGAAATTTGGGCAAAATGAAATGCTAAATTGTTTGTTCAACGATTGTGTACCGTAACAATATTGTTGGGTTGTGGATGAATTAAATAGCGAATTAATCGTGTCTAGTTCGTTCGTTTTGAAACAATCCTCATATGTAATCAGATTCGTTTTGTTATATTCTTGTTCGTAAATGTAATTGCTATAATAGCCCATTATTTTCATATATTCAACAAACGTAAATGGTTTCGTACCAAATTTAGCACCACCTTCCGTTTGTATTGGTGCTGTGATTGTGTAATTTGTTTGTATGAAATTCGGGCAAAACGAGACGCTAAATTGTTTGTTTGTTGATTGCGTACCGTAGCAATATTGTTGGGTCAAATTTAATAATGAACTAACCGTGTTTATTAGTCGACCGTCCGATAAGTTATGCATGTTGAGCTGCTGATGATTTGCGTATATTGATGAACTGCAATTGGGGAACATCATTTGTTTTATCAATGGATTTGTTGATAATTTCTTGATATTTTTGTCCAATTTCGATGTCTTGCGTAGCAGTTGGTCGATCGCATCTGCGGTTAACGAAAATCTTATCAAATATTCATTGTGATTTTCGAATTTCATTTTTGCCGCTTTGTTCAACAATACATCAAACGCAGTGAGATTGCAACACTCATCATCGAATTGCGGTTGATGTTTGTCAGATTTTTTCTTTTCGGCCGAGTCTGCATAATCTATTAGCGCATTCAGTGATTTGTTTAATTCACGCAAACTGTAATCGAACTTGTCGTAGTCATCATATCGAATTTGATAGTTTTGTCTCATCAACGATGAATTGATTTTGTTCGTTAAATTTTCCCCATCGGTGCTATTTGCGAATGTGATTGGCATCAAGCGTTGTTGCGCTTGTTCGTATTCGTCCTGTTGCAGATAGGTTTTGCATATTTGTTTTATCAACGATGTCTGATTAGTTCCCAATTGATGATTCGCGTTGTTTTCGATAGTGTAAGATCGCCATACCAACAATATTAACAGGGCAAACAATAATCCTTTCACAATAATCGAGCGTATCAATTTGTTCACGGGATCACTCAATTCATGACCCAATTGTTCCCTATTTCTATATTTTGACAAATTAACCATTATTATTTTTAAATATTATTTTGATTGAAAAATATTTTTCTCAAAATTATCCTATATATATACTCGGCAACAACGGAACCAAAACATATATAAATATATATTAAATATATAGCTATTTTTGTGGAAAAAAAACTGAACCTCAAATTATTCCATGCATATTATAGCTATACATACGTGAGATATTGAGATCAAAAAGAAATTAAATAATCATGGATAAAAGTGAGAATATACAATTGCCAAATATTAGCGAATTGAGAATTAATAGGTGTGTCGAATTCGATATGGAATCAACCAAAATTTATTATTATGAAAAATCTGATAATGATTACGAGTCAACAAAAAATCAAATTAGCAACAATATCAGATTTAAACAGAAAATATTAATGACAGAACAAATGTTGGAAAATATTCTGTGCAAAAAACATAGCGAATATTTATCGTCGAAATAGAAATTATGTTTGTCAATAATAGCTATTTTTATGTGTATAACAATGACATAAAAGAAATT
>Ga0137359_10002390_pt1 | contig 15061 bp, 13 predicted proteins | sample Mad1_40_16metaG_FD_108281 | JGI IMG/M metagenome (GOLD analysis project Ga0137359, IMG submission 108281) | Vadose zone soil microbial communities from Angelo Coast Range Reserve, California, USA - Mad1_40_16 metaG | ecosystem: Environmental > Terrestrial > Soil > Vadose zone | place: USA... | reverse complement strand
GGCCGAGCGCCGGATCGTTGAGCCAGTTCGGCCCGTCGAGCGCCGTGAGGCGGAACCAGACCGAGTTGATGAGGCCCCACTCGGGATTCAGCATGAAGCGGATCGAGAAGATGGTCGGGATCGCCGGCACCGCCCACGGGATGATGAAGATCACCGACAGCCAGCGGATCCACGCCCGCTCGTGCACGAAGAAGCCGGAGAGGAAAAGCGCGAGCGCGAACTTCAGGTTCACCGCGACGAGCAGGAAGATGATGGTGTTCACCACCGTGCGGAAGAACACCGGGTCGTCGAACAGCGTGACGTAGCTCTGCGGATGGCGCGCGAGCCACAGGCCGTAGCTCACCGGGTACAGCACGAACACCAGGAACACGAGGATGTAGGGCGCGAGCATGAGCAAGCCCCACGTCTGCCACGACGACCACGCCTTGCGCGGCGCCGGTGAAACAGGATGCGGGATGGCGATCGCTGCCATTGGCGCCGGGGGGTTTTGCGGTTGCAAAATCAAACCCCCCCGCTCGCTAGGCTACCCCCTTATCAGGGGGTCAAAACCGCTCATCCAGCCAGCTGCTTGATGCGCGCGATCATCTCGTCGACCGCCTTCTCCACGGGCCACTTCTCCGCGGCGACGCGGTTCATCGCCTTCGCCCAGACGTTCTCGTTGTTGAGGATGGTGAACTTGTAGTTCCGGGTGAACTCGAAGTTCACCACGCCGGCGGAGAACTGCTGGTGCACGATCTTGCGATGCGGGTCGTTGGTCCAGAACTCGCGCGCGACGCCGGCCTTGGTCACCGGGTACCAGCGGCCGAGCGCGCCCTCGACGTAGGGCGTGAGGTTCTCGTCCTGCATCATGAATTGCACGAACTCCTTGGCGCGCTTCTTGTTCTTCGCGGCTCCGAAGACCACGCCGACCTTCACCGCCTGGCGGTACTGCATCGGCTTGCCGTCGGGCTTGTTCGGGAACGCGCCGGTGGCGATCCGCTCGTAGTAGTTCTTCTTCGCTTCCTCGCGCTGCTCGGGCGGGAGCTTGTCGTTGTTCGCGTCATCCAGCCACTTGGAAGCGATCGAGATGGTCGCGTTGTGCGTCATCATGATCTGCTTGTTGTGGAAGTTGACGTTGTTGTCCGGATCCTTCCAGTTGACGGCGGAGGGCGGCGTGCAGCCCCGGCCGATCGTGTCGACGTAGTCGTGCATCGAGGCGACGAGGCCCTTCTTCGCCTCGGGGCTGTCGACCAGCAGTCTTCCGTTGTCGTCGACCAGCTTCACGTTGTACGCGTCCATGAACGTGAGGTACGAGAAGAAGGAATCGCTAGAATCGACGCCCATCGGGCTGCCCACGGAGTAGATGCGCTTGCCGCTCTTCTTGCGGTAGCCCGCCTGCGCCTTGTCGCACCAGAAGTCCCAGTACGCTTTCCACGTTTTCGGCAGATCCGATTCCTTGTAGCCTGCCTCGGCCAGCATGTCCTTCCAGTACTGGATATGCATGGTCTGGCGCTTGGTCGGGAACGCGTAGTAGGCGCGCTTGCCGGTCTTGTTGTTCAACAGATACGTGGTCTCGAGCGTGTTGGGCATGAACCTGTCCTTCAGCGGCGCGAGGATGTCGGAGAGATCCTCGAGCTGCCCCTCGTACGCCCACTTGCCCGCGACCTGGAAGTCGAACACGTCGCCGTACGCGACATCGGGCGGCGTGCCGGAGTCGAGCGCGGCGACCGCCTTCGGCACCGATTCCTGCGGCGAGTAGCGCGAGAGCTCGACCTTCACGCCGGTCTTCTGCTGGAACTTGGCGATCATGTCGTCGAGCGCCTTGTCCTCCTGCGGATAGAACCCCTTGGTCCAGTACACCACCAGCGTTTCCTGCGCCGTCGCCGGCGCGATGCATGCAGCCGTGAGCGCGAGCGCGCCGAGCAGTCTCAACATGGATGGAAGTCTCCTCTAGGTCCGACCGGCATGATAACCGCTAATAAATCGGGGTCAGGCACCGATTATTTTCGGCTCTTCTTCCAGCTCTCGAACTCGGCCTTGGTCTCGGCGTTCGGCGGATAGAGGCCGAAGATGCTGCGCCCTTCCTTCACCTTCACCTCCACCCAGTCCTCGAACTCCGTCTGCGACGCCGCCTCCTGCGCCACTTCGTCGACGAACTTCGCCGGGATGACGACGACGCCTTCACCGTCGCCGACCACGACATCCCCCGGGTACACGGCGACGCCGCCGCAGCCGATCGGCCCCTGCGCGTCGATCGCGTGATGGCGCACGAGATTGAGCGGCGCCGAGCGCGCCGCGCAGTACACCGGGAACTCGAGCTTCTCGATGGTCGGCGTATCGCGCAGCCCGCCGTCGGTGACGATGCCGGCGGCGCCGCGCACCATGAGCCGCGTCATCAGAATATCGCCGCCGGTAGCGGCGCTCGCATCGCGCCGCGCGTCCATCACCAGCACGTGGCCCGGCGGGCACGCCTCGATCGCCTCGCGCTGCGGGTGCCCGCGGCCCTCGAACGCGCCGAGCTGGTCGAGGTCCTCGCGCGCCGGGATGTAGCGCAGCGTGTACGCTTCGCCGACCATGCGCGGCGCCGCGCGGTTCAGCAGGAAAATGCCCTGGATGAACACGTTGCGCAGCCCCCGCTTGAAGAGCACGGTGGTGAGCGTGGCCGTGGAGACTTGCTTCAACCGTTGGCGGGCTTCAGGGGTCATCGTTTTCCCTTTGCGCGGCGAATGCTAGTCCATGGGGCGCCGCAGGCGGGTATACTGTCAACTGGTTGTCTAGTTGGAGCGCTGATGATTACCGTGGGATCCTTCGAGGCCAAGACCAAGCTTGCCGAGCTGCTCGACAAGGTCGAAGCCGGCGAAACCGTGACCATCACGCGGCATGGCAAGGCGGTGGCCAAGCTGGTGCCCGCGGCGATCGACGAGGCCGAGCGCGCACGCCGGCGGGCGCTGATCGAGGAAATCAAGCGCAAGCGCGCCGGCTGGGACAAGGGCGCGAAACCCGGAGCGAGCATTGCCGAGCTGATCAAGGCCGGGCGCCGCTACTGATGGCCGTCGTCTTCGATTGCTCGGTCACGCTCGCCTGGTTCCTCAAGGACGAGCGCAGTGCCTTCACCGATACGGCATTCGAGTTGCTCGAGACGGAGGAATGCTGGGTGCCTTTCGTCTGGCGGCTGGAATTCGCTAACGCGCTGCTTTTCGCCGAACGCAGGAAGCGCTTGGGGCGCGAGCAGCGGCTGGAAATACTCGAGAACGCAGCGCAGCTCGTGCTGCGCGTGGAACACGCGTTGCCCGACATCCGCTCGCTCAGCGCGCTCGCCGAACGCCGCGGTCTCACCGTGTACGACGCGTGCTATCTCGAGCTTGCGCTGCGTTCGGGTTTCGATCTCATCACGCTGGACCGGCAGCTCGCCGACGCCGCCGCGGCGGAGGACGTGCCGGTGCATTCGCCCGGTCGCAGCTCCGCGGCGCAGGTGCGCCGCCGCTACGCCGTCCAGGCGGCGTGACTCGCCGCCGACTACAATATTCAGGGCCTCGTGGCCCACTGGAATACTAGATCCATGGCAAAACCGGCCGTCTACGACGCTTCCGCCATCCAGGCCCTCAAGGGGCTCGAGCCCGTGCGCCGCATGCCGGGCATGTACACCCATACGGTGCACCCGCTGCACGTCGTCCAGGAGGCGATCGACAACGCGGTGGACGAGGCGCTCGCCGGCTTCGGCAAGAAGATCACCGTCACCGTGCACAAGGACGGCTCGGTGGAGGTCGAGGACGAAGGCCGCGGCATCCCGGTCGACATGCACCCGGTGGAGAAGAAGCCCGCGGTGGAAGTGGCGTTCTCGATGCTGCACGCCGGCGGCAAGTTCTCGCGCTCGGGCGACGGCATCTATCACATCTCGGGCGGCCTGCACGGCGTCGGCGTCTCGGTCTCGAACGCGCTGTCCAAGCGCTGCGAGGTGACGGTCTTCAAGGACGCTCAGAAGCACACCATCGCCTTCGAAGGCGGCGAGCTCAAGAACAAGCTGAAGTCCGAGCGCATCAAGGAGAAGCGCACGGGGACCATCGTGCGCCTCTGGCCCGACCCGAAGTATTTCGATTCGCCGAACATCCCGCTCGCCGAGCTCGAGCATCTCGTGCGCTCGAAGGCCTACCTGCTTGCGGGCCTCACGATGGTTCTGGACGTGGAGGGCAAGGAGCGCAAGACCTGGAAGTACGAGCGCGGCATGGCGCAGTACTTCGACTTCATGCTCCAGGGCCGCGAGCTCGTCGCGCCGATGTTCACCGGCGAAAAGTATTTCCAGCAAAGCGACATCGCGGAGATCGAGCCGGGCGAGGGCGCCTCCTGGGCGATCGGCTGGGTCGCCGACGGCGAGGTCTTCGCCGAGAGTCACGTCAACCTGATCCCGACGCGCTCCGGCGGCACGCACGAGGCGGGCTTCCGCGCCGGCATCTTCGCGGCACTCTCCGCCTTCATCGACACACGTGCGCTCGCGCCGAAGGGCGTGAAGGTCATCGCCGAAGACCTGTGGCAACGCGCCTGCTTCACGCTCTCCGCGCGCATCGTGCGCACGCAGTTCCATGGGCAGACGAAGGAAAAGCTCACCACCCGGCACGGCGCGAAGCTGCTGGAAATGTGCGTGCGCGACGCGTTCGAGCTGTGGCTCAACCAGCATCCGGACGAGGGCAAGAAGATCGTCGAGCTGGCGATCGAGCAGGCGCTCGCTCGCCTCTCCAAGGGCAAGAAGGTGGAAAGGAAAAAGTCGAGCGGCATCGCCACGCTGCCCGGCAAGCTGGTCGATTGCGCCTCCGGCGACGTGACCCGCAACGAGCTCTTCCTCGTGGAAGGCGACTCAGCCGGCGGCTCCGCCAAGGAAGCGCGCGACAAGGAGACGCAGGCGGTGCTGCCGCTGCGCGGCAAGGTGCTGAACACCATGTCGAAGGACAGCCGCACCGTGCTCGCCAACAAGGAGCTGCAGGCGATCGCCACCGCGATCGGCGTCGACCCGCACGGGGCGGAGGACGCGGTCGATCTCTCCGGATTGCGCTACGGCAAGGTCATCGTCATGACCGATGCCGACGTCGACGGCGGGCACATCCAGGCGCTGCTCCTCACCTTCTTCTTCATGCACGCGCCGAAGCTCGTCGCGAGCGGACATGTGTTTGTCGCGCAGCCGCCGCTGTACAAGCTGGAGGTGCCCTCGCAGGGCAAGGGGAAACCGGCAAGGCGCGTGTATTGCCTGGACGACGACGAGCTCGCCGAAGTGCTGGCGCAGCTCAAGAAAGAGGGCGTGAAGGACGCGAGCTGGGAAATCTCGCGCTTCAAGGGCCTGGGCGAAATGAGCCCCGAGCAGCTCTGGGAGACGACCATGAATCCCGACACGCGGCGGCTGGTGCGCATGGAGCTCGATCCCAAACAGATGGCGAAGGTGCGCGAAGTATTCGAAAAGCTGATGGACTCGGGCGAAGCCGAGGGCCGGCGCAACTGGATGCGCGAGCACTGGAAGACCGTGGAGGCGGACGTCTAAAGCAGAACCAATCTCTTATGGCCGCGAAGAAGAAAACCAAAGCGAAGCCTTTCTGGGAACGCGCATATCAGGGCCACGCCTACTGGCTCGGCAAGACCAAGCTCGGCAAGGTCACGCTGGCGGGCCGCAAGCACTACAAATGGGAAGTCGCCGGCCGCGCCGGCGAAACAGAAGACCTCGACTCCGCCAAGCGCGCCGTCGAGTCGGCGATTCTCTTGATCGACAAGCAGCTCGACCTTTTTCAAACAGAGAAATAGGGACTGTCCCTATTTAAGGGTTTATGGAAGACACCAAGACATTCGATCTCTTCACTCCGGACAACGGCGACGAAGCGGCGCCGATCGAGCAGCACGCGTCGCACGCGTACCTCGGCTACGCGGTCTCGACCGTCAAGGCGCGCGCGCTGCCGGAAATCGCCGACGGACTCAAGCCGGTGCAGCGGCGCATCCTGTACGCGATGGGCGACGCGGGCGCCAGCGGCTTCGCAAAATGCGCGCGCTACGTCGGCGAAGTGCTCGGCAAGTACCACCCGCACGGCGACAGCTCGACCTACGAGGCGCTGGTGCATCTCGCGCAGCCGTTCTCGATGCGCTATCCGCTGATCGACGGCCAGGGCAACTTCGGCTCGCGCGACGGCGATGCGCCCGCGGCTTACCGATACACGGAAGCGCGGCTCTCGCGCTACGCGGAGCTGATGCTCGCCGAGATCGGCGAAGGCACGGTCGACTTCGTCAAGAACTACGACGGCAAGTTCGAGGAGCCGGCGCTGCTGCCCGCGCGCCTGCCCTTCGGATTGCTCAACGGCTCGTTCGGCATCCCGGTCGGCTTCTCCACGCGCATTCCGTCGCACAACCTGAAGGAAGTGGTGGCCGCCGCCGCGCAAGTCATCAAGCACCCGCGCTCGAAGATCGAGGACATCCTCGAGCTCCTGCCGGGGCCCGATTTCCCGGGCGGCGGACAGGTCATTTCTCCGCCCGAGGAGATCAGGCAGGCCTATGAGAGCGGTCGCGGCTCCCTGGTGATGAGATGCAAATGGGAACGCGAGAACCTGGCCCGCGGCCAGTGGCGCATCGTCGTCACCGAGCTGCCGCACGGCATCTCGGTGCGCCAGGTGATGGAGGAAATCGAGGCGCTCGCCAATCCCAAGCCCGGCCTCGGCAAGAAGGAGGTATCGCAGGAGCAGCGGCGCATGAAGCAGTTCATCCTCGACCAGGTCGAGGCCGTGCGCGACGAGAGCGACCGCAAATCGAAGCTTCGCCTGGTGATCGAGCCGCGCTCCTCGCGCCAGAACCCCGAGGAGATGATGGCGGCGCTGTTGGTCCACACATCGCTGGAGAGCCGCTACGCGGTCAATCTCACCTGGCTCGGCCTCGACGGCCTGCCGGAGACCAAAGGCATCGTCGAGGTGCTGCGCGAGTGGGGCGAGTTCCGCGTCGCCACGGTGCGCCGGCGCACGCAGTTCCGCCTCGATCGCGTGCAGGAGCGCCTCGAGATCGTGGAAGGCCGCCTCCTCGCCTACGCCAGGATCGACGACATCATCAAGCTGATCCGCGCAGCCGAAGACCAGCCGGCGGCCAAGGCGGCGCTGCGGAAGAAATACAAATTCACCGAGCGCCAGGCGGAGGACATCGTCAACCTGCGCCTTGGCCAGCTGACCAAGCTCGACGGCATCAAGCTGAACGAGGAGAAGAAGGCGCTCGAGAGCCAGCGCAAGGAATTGAAAAGCCTGCTGGGCGACGACAAGGAGCTCAAAAAACAGGTGATGAAAGAGCTCGGCGAGGACGCGAGGAAATACGGCGACGAGCGCCGCACGCTGATCAAGACCGCGGAGCGCGCGCAGGTCGAGCGCACGGTGGTCGAGGAGCCGCTGACCGTGATCCTCTCACGCAAGGGCTGGATCCGCGCGCGCACCGGGCACAACATGGACTTGTCATCCCTCACCTTCAAAGAGGGAGACGCGCTGGCGCAGACGCTCGAGTGCAAGACGACCGATGCGGTGATCGTGCTCGCCGGCTCGGGCAAGACGTTCACCATCTCCGCGGCCGACATCCCGAGCGGGCGCGGCGATGGCGTGCCGGTCAACACGCTGGTGAACTCCGGGTCGGACGCCATCGTGTGGATGGCCACCGGCGATCCGAACCGGCGGCTGCTGATGAACAGCACCGCGGGCCTGGGCTTCATCTGCAAGCTCGGCGACCTGGAATCCAAGACGCGGCAGGGCAAGGATTTCTTCGCGGTGAGCGAAGGCGCGCAGGCGCGGCCGCCGGCCAGCGGCGACGGCAAAATGATCGCGGCGCTGTCCTCGGATGCGCGGCTGCTCGTCTTCCCGCTGGAGGAAGTGCCGGTGCGGCCGAACGGCGGCGTCGGCGTGCAGCTGCTCGCATTGCCCGACGGTGTGACGCTGGCGGATGCGGCCATCACCGATGGCAAAGCGCTCACGGTGTCCGGTGTGAAGCGCAAGAACCGCGCGGTGGCGACGCTCGACGCGAAGCAGCTCGCCGAGCACGCCGGCAAGCGCGCGCAGCGCGGCAAGCTCGCCGACGTGAGCTTCAGGCCCGATCGCCTAGGGAATCTCTGAACAAGCGGCGAATCGTCGTTCCAGAAAGAGACTGGGCCCCCGCTTTCGCGGGAGCGACGCATTCGAGGCTACTCAAGTGATCGAGCAGCTCCGGGCGCTGCGGCCGCTCTGGGTCCCGGCGGGGATCCTGGTGGCCGCGGCGCTTTTGGTTTGGCGCGGCTACCCGCTGCCGCTGACGCTCGTCGGCTTGCGCACCTGGGCACCGTACGCAGCGCTCGGTGCGGCGGCAGTGCTGGCGTTTGGCTTCAATCGCGGTCGTGCCTTCGTCATCGCGGCGTCGATCCTCGGCGCCTTTGCGGCGTGGCAGGCCTGGCATACGAAGGCCGTGTACACGGCGCTCGTCGTGCTCGTGGCGATGAACGCAGTGCTGGCATTGCTCTATCGCGAGCGTGGGGCGCGCTATCGCGCCTCGTATGCCTGGCTCGCGCTGCTCGCGGCGCAGGGCGTGCTCATCGCGTGGATCGGCCGCTCCCCGGAGCGGAGCTCGCTCGACTACTGGTGGCTGCGCTCGCCGCCGACGCCGTTCATGGGACGCCTGATGCTCGCCGCTGCTTTCGCCGCCGCGGTGTGGCGCGCGTGGCCCGAGTACAAGCCGGTCCCGGTCGGCATCGCGGGCGCGATCGCGGCCTTCTTCCTCGCGGCGGAATGGGCCGGCTCGCCGGACGCGTACGCGCTCTTCATGGAAGCGACCGGCGCCATGCTGATCGTCGCGCTGCTGCAGGAATCGCATCAGCTCGCGTTCCGCGACCAGCTCACCGGATTGCCGGGCCGGCGCGCGCTGGAAGAGCGGCTGCGCAACGTCGGCAGCCGCTACGTCGTCGCGATGGTCGACGTCGATCACTTCAAGCAGTTCAACGACACGCACGGCCACGACATCGGCGACCAGGTGCTGCGCCTCGTCGCCGGGCGGCTGGCGGAGGTGCACGACGGCGTCGCCTATCGTTACGGTGGCGAAGAGTTCTGCGTGCTGTTCCCCGGGAGCGACATGGCGGAGGCCGAGCGCGCGCTGGAAGCGATCCGGCGCTCGATCGAGCACTACCGCATGGCGGTGCGCGCGCCCGATCGCCCGAAGCAGGCGGAGGAGGGTGCGAAGCGGCGCGGTCGCATCCCATCCCCAGATCCGCCCGAAAAAGTCCTCTCGGTGACGGTATCCATCGGCCTCGCCGCGCCTTCAAGCGGCCAACCGCCGCGCGAGGTGCTGAAAGCTGCCGACGAAGCGCTCTACCGGGCGAAGAAGAGCGGCAGGAACAGAGTCAGCCGCTAATTTATTTTGATGCCGCTCGACAATCGCGGGCAGCCGCCCGCGCCGCGCTGAACTATGCTGCGGGCGTGCGGCCCGCCGTGATCAGCGTCCCGGAGAACGAAGTCGAGCTCACCGCCGTGCGCGCGCAGGGTGCCGGCGGGCAGAACGTCAACAAGGTGTCGAACGCGGTGCACCTGCGCTTCGACATCGGCCGCTCGTCGCTGCCGGCGGAGGTGAAGGAGCGCCTGCTCCGCCGCGGCGACAATCGCGTCTCGCGCACCGGCGTCGTGGTGATCAAGGCGCAGGCGCATCGTTCGCTGGAAATGAACCGGGCGGAAGCGCTTGCCCGCCTCAACGCGCTCGTCGCCGCCGCCGCGCATGTGCCCAAGCTCCGGCGCGCCACGCGTCCCACGCGCGCCTCGCAGCGCAGGCGCGTCGAAGGAAAGCTGCAGCGCGGGCGGATCAAAGAACTGCGCCGGAAATCGGGGTCAGGCACCGATTATTGATTTAATCGGTGCCTGACCCCGATTCAGCGGACGGCGAGGAGTTCGACCTCGAAGAGCAGCGTCGCATTCGGCGGGATGACGCCGCCCGCGCCGCGTGCGCCGTAGCCGAGATCGGGCGGGATGGTGAGCTTGCGCTTGCCGCCGACTTTCATGCCGGTGACGCCTTCGTCCCAGCCGCGGATCACTTCGCCTTTGCCGAGCGAGAATTGGAACGCGCGCCCGCGATCCTTGCTCGAGTCGAACTTCGTGCCGTTCATGAGCCAGCCGGTGTAATGCACGCTCACCTGCTGGCCGGCGCCGGCGGCGCTGCCGGTGCCTGCAACTAAGTCCTCGATCACGAGTCCGCTCGGCGTTTTAATGGAAGCCATGGCATCCTGTGGCTGATAGAACAACAGTCTAATGGAGCCGATCTGACAACACCCGCTCGCGTGCTGGCAAAGGTGATTGCCGCGGTAGAGGCCGAAGGCAAGCGCCTGCGCGAAGAGTTCCACGCGCCGCAGGGCCCGCGCGGCAGCCGCGGCAGCTGCCCCCTCGACCGCGAGATCGAGGAGCGGCTGCAGCGCGCGCTGCAGGCGCTGATACCGGCGCGCTTCTGCGGCGAGGAGTGCGCCGCCACCGAGGGCACGCGCGTGGGTTGGGTATGGCTCGTCGATCCGCATGACGGCACCTTCGAATACACCGCGGGGCGCCGCGGCTCCGCCATCTCGGTCGCTTTACTGAGAGATGGAACCCCGGTGCTGGGTGTCGTCCACGCGCCCGATCCGCCGGATCGCGGCCCGGACACGATCGCCTGGGCCGAGGGCGCGCAGCTCACGCGCAACGGGCGGCCGGTCGCCGTCGATCTTGCGCGTGCAGAGCTGCAGGCCGGCGCCATCGTCTGGGCCACCGCGTCGTCGGCGCTGAAGCCCGAAACCTGGTCGCGCGCCGTCGCGCCCGCGCGCTACGTCGCGCATCCGAGCATCGCGTACCGGCTCGCGCGCGTGGCGGCTGGCGATGGCGTGGCGACGGTTTCGGTGCACGGCGTGAATGAATACGACATCGCGGCGGGCATGGCGCTCATCGCCGCCGCGGGCGGCGTCACGCTCGATGCGCAGGGCGCGCGCGTGACGCTCGCCGGCAATTCCGACCGGCGCGTCGACGGCTGCTTCGCCGGCGCGCCGCAGGCCGCCGCGCAGCTCGCGCGTTACGACTGGAAGCTGCTCGATGCCGAGCCGCGGCGCGAGCCCCGCGTAGTTCAAACGTTCCCCCGGCACTGGGCACCCGAGCGCTTGTCGCGTGCGCAGGGCGCGCTGCTCGGCCAGGTGATCGGCGACAGCCTCGGGTCGCTGGTCGAATTCAAGCCGGCGGCGGAGATCGCGCAGCACTATCCGCGCGGCGTGCGCGACCTGGCGGATGGCCGGATCTACCACACGATCGCAGGGCAACCGACCGACGACAGCGAGATGGCGCTGACATTGGCGCGGGCGATTATTCAGCACAAAGGCTACGACGCGGCCAAGGTGCTCGACGCCTATCGCGCCTGGCTCACGTCGCGGCCGGTCGACGTCGGCATGACCACGGAGAAGGGCCTTCTCGGCCTGGTGACGAGCGAGAGCGAGTCGAACGGCTCGCTCATGCGCTGCTCGCCGATCGGCGTGTGGGCGGCGGGCGATCCGGCGCTGGCGGCGCGCACGGCGCGCGACGATTCGACGCTCACGCACGCCAATCCCGTCTGCCTCGAAGCGTGCGCCGCTTATTGCGCGGCGATCGCCGCCGGCGTCGCCGGCGCAAGCCGCGCCGAGATGCACGAGGCTGCGGCCGCGCACTCGAAAGGTCCGGCGCACGAGGCGGTGAAGCGCGGAGCGAAAGGCGTCGCGCCGGCCGACTTCTTCACGCACCAGGGCTGGGTGCTGCTCGCGCTGCAGAACGCGTTCTACTGCCTGCAGTCGCTCGAGCTCGAGGAAGCGCTCGTCGAGACCGTCGGCCGCGGCGGCGACACCGACACCAACGCCGCCATCGCCGGCGCGCTGCTCGGCGCCTGCCAGGGCCGCGAGGCGGTCCCGTCGCGCTGGGTCTACCCGGTGCTCGCCTGCCGGCCGCTCGCCGAGGCGGGGGCGCTGCGCCCGCGGCCGATGGAGTACTGGCCCGACGACGTCCTGGAGCTCGCCGAAGCGCTGCTTAATCGGGGTCAGGCACCAATTTCCGATTAATCGGTGCCTGACCCCGATTTACAGCTTGCAACAACTTGAGGCAGTTGCTTTAACGCGCGCGGCGTAGAGTAGTCGCGGCATGCGCCGCGTCGCGGTCCTCCTCATATTTCTCGCCGGCTGCGCTTCCGCGCCGCGGCAGCCCGTGGTCCAACCGATCGCCTGGCCCGAGGACTCGCCGGCGCTGCAGCTGCAGGTGCTGAACCGCGTGAGCTGGGGCGCGAACCGCTCCTCGGCCGCCGAGATCGCGCGACTGGGGACCGGCAACTGGCTCGCCTCGCAGCTGCAGCTCACCTCGGCGCCGCTCCCGCCGGACATCCAGGCGCGCCTCGACGAGATGACCATCTCGAAGCGCTCGCCCGCCGAGCTCGGCGCCGACCTCGAAAGCCGCCGCCTCGCGCTGCAGAAGGCGCCGGCGGACGAGCGCAAGGCCGAGCGCCAGGCCTTCAATCAGGAGCTGCAGGGTCTCGCGCGGGAGGCGCAAACCCGCATGCTGCTGCGCGCGTTGTACGCGCCCAACCAGCTGGAAGACCACCTGACGTGGTTCTGGCTCAATCACTTCAACGTCTTCCAGTACAAGGGCCCGCTGCGCGCGCTGGTCGCCGACTACGAGGAGCGCGCCATCCGGCCGCACGCGCTCGGGCGCTTCCGCGATCTCGTCGGCGCGACGGCGCGCCATCCGGCGATGCTCGTCTACCTCGACAACGCGCGCAACAGCGCGGGGCGCATCAACGAGAACTACGCGCGCGAGCTGATGGAGCTGCATACGCTCGGGGTCGATGGCGGCTACACGCAGGCCGACGTCGAGGCGCTCGCGCGCATCCTCACCGGCTGGAGCCTCGACCTCGCGAGCGGCGAGCTCGCACGCTTCTATCCCCGGCGGCACGATTTCTCTGACAAGTTATTTTTGGGAAACACCGTAAGAGGCAGCGGTGCCAAGGAGCTGGACGTGGCGCTCGACATGCTCGCGCGCAACCCCTCGACCGCACGCTTCGTGTCGCGCAAGCTCGCCCTGTTCTTCGTCGCCGACGAGCCGAGCGACGCGCTGGTCGCGCGCATGGCGCAAACCTACCTGGACACGAGCGGCGAGATCCCAGCGGTGCTGCGCACGATGTTCGTGTCGCCCGAATTCCGCGCGTCGCTCGGCACCAAGTTCAAGGATCCGCTGCACTACACGCTCTCGGCGCTGCGCCTCGTGCTCGACGAGCGCCCGCTGCCCGACGCGCAACCCGTGATCGGCGCGCTCGCGCGCATGGGCGAGCCGCTCTACGCGCGCGCGACGCCCGACGGCTATCCGCTGACGCGCGCCGACTGGGCGAGCCCCGGCCAGCTCGCGACGCGCTTCGAGATCGCGCGCGGCATCGCCTATCGCGTGCCGGTGCGCATCTGGGACGCGCCACTGGGACCGCTCAGCGCCGGCACGAGCGACACGCTCGCCAAAGCGTCCTCGCCGCAGGAGTGGAACCTGCTGCTGCTTTCCTCACCGGAGTTCATGGTCCGATGAAACGCCGCGCCTTTGTTTTTTCTCTACCGTTAGTCTTCTGTGGCAAGCTGCTGGCTGCGCCGTCGGCGCCGGCGCGCTTCCTGCTCGTTTTCCTGCGCGGCGGCTATGACGCGGCGAATGTGCTGGTGCCGGTCTCCTCGAGCTACTACTACGACACGCGCCCGAACATCGCCATCCCGCGCAGCGCGGCGCTGCCGGTGGACAGCGACTGGGGCCTGCATCCCGCGCTCGCGGAGTCGCTGCATCCAATGTATGAGAAGCGCGAGGCGGCGTTCATCGCCTTCGCCGGCACGCACGACACGAGCCGCAGCCACTTCGAGACGCAGGACTCGATCGAGCTCGCCCAGCCGCAGGGCACCCGCAGCTATGCATCGGGCTTCATGAACCGGCTCGCGGCCGAGCTCGGCGGGCGCAGCGCGATCTCGTTCACCAACCAGCTGCCGGTCGCCTTTCGCGGTAACGCGCAGGTGGCCAATGTCGCGCTCAACATGGCGGCGAAGCCGGGTGTCGATGCGCGCCAGAGCCAGCTCATCGCGCAGATGTACGCCGGCAACACGCTCGGCACGCAGGTCGCCGAGGGCTTCGCCGCCCGCGACGCGGTAATGCGCGATCTCGGCGAGGAGATGATCGCCGCCAACCGCAATGCCGTGACCGCGCGCGCGTTCGAGACGCAGGCGCAGCGCGTCGCGAAGCTCATGCGCGGCGAATATCGCCTGGGCTTCGTCGACGTCGGCGGCTGGGACACGCACGTCGGCGAGGGCGGCGCGCAGGGCACTCTCGCGACGCGCCTGGAGGAGCTCGGCCGCGGCCTCGCGGCATTCGCGAACGCGATGGGCGATGCGTGGCGCGACACCGTCGTCCTGGGGGTGAGCGAGTTCGGGCGCACCTTCCGCGAGAACGGCAACCGCGGCACCGACCACGGCCACGGCACCGTGTACTGGGCGCTCGGCGGCGGCGTGCGCGGCGGCCGCGTCGCGGGCGAGCAGGTGCGGGTTGCGCGCGACACGCTCTTCCAGGACCGCGACTACCCGGTGCTCAACGAGTACCGCGCACTGCTCGGCGGCCTCTTCGGCCGCATCTATGGCCTCGACAACGATGCGCTCGCGCGCATCTTCCCCGGGGCGGCTCCCAAGGATCTCGCGCTCGTTTAATCGGGGTCAGGCACCGATTACGTCAACGCCGCGCGCGGTGCGCCGTTTCTCGGCTATGGCCAGACAGCCGCGGCTCATCCTTGCCGACGTCGCCGTGCATATCGTGCAGCGGGGCAACGATCGTATGGTGTGCTTCCGCGCGCCGAGCGACTACCTGGTGTACCTAGCGGAGCTGAAGCGGCTTTCGGCAAAGTTCGACTGCGCGGTGCACGCGTACTGCCTGATGGGCAACCACGTTCACCTGCTGGTCACGCCCCACGCAGCGGGTGCATGCGGCGGGCTGATGAAGGAGCTCTCCCAGGGCTATGCGCATTACTTCAATCGCAAGTACGCGCGGACCGGGACGCTGTGGGAAGGCCGGTTCCGCTCCTGCGTCGCGCAATCCGCCCG
>Ga0137359_10002388_pt1 | contig 15065 bp, 14 predicted proteins | sample Mad1_40_16metaG_FD_108281 | JGI IMG/M metagenome (GOLD analysis project Ga0137359, IMG submission 108281) | Vadose zone soil microbial communities from Angelo Coast Range Reserve, California, USA - Mad1_40_16 metaG | ecosystem: Environmental > Terrestrial > Soil > Vadose zone | place: USA... | reverse complement strand
TTTGGTCCGGATTTTAACGAGGCCAACGAACCATCCTCGACATGCCGCCTGCGCTTCCAACAACGAGTCGAAGCCAGTGCGCCCCCTTAGTCCCTAAGAATACGATAAGTGGGCGGCGGGTGCAAATTGTCAGATCTGCGATTGGCTTCTAGACTAGGTCGTTTCCGGCGGCGTTGTATGAAACCGTGATGCAAACTTACATCGACAATTTGCCGACAGAGCACGCGACAACGTTTCTTTCCAAGCCGCACGCGGGTTCGGCATTTTTATCTCGCCGGTCGATGTCGGCCGTATCCCTGATTTTAGTGGGGATCGTCGGCTACCTCGATTATGTGACCGGCTACGAGCGTTCGTTATCGCTCTTTTACCTCTTGCCCATATCACTGGCCACCTGGTTTGGCGGTCTGCTCGTCGGTTTGGTGATCGCCCTGCTGAGCGTAGTGATTTGGATTCTATCGGATCTGGCGGCGGGAATTCCAGTATTGGGAGTTTGGAACGGAGCAATGGCCCTCGCTTCTTACGTGGCGTTCACCGTAGTCCTGTCCAAGTTGCGCACCGTGCTTGATGAACTGGATCGACGCGTGCGTGAACGCACGGCCGCCCTGCAGCGAGAAATCGCGGAGCGTCAGCGCCTCGACCAGGAAATCGCGACCGTCGCAGACCGCGAGCGCCGCCGCCTCGGTCAAAATTTACACGACAGCCTTGGTCAACATCTGACCGGGACCGCGCTTGCCGCTCAAGTGCTTCGAGAGAAATTGGCCGCGCGCTCTGCAGCGGAAGTTGCCGACGCGGACAAAGTGGTCCGATACATCGAGGACGGAATCGATGTGACGCGCAATCTTGCGCGCGGTTTCTTTTCACCAGAATTGGATGCGGACGGGCTGAGCGTGGCCTTGCACGGGTTGGCTGAAAATATCTCGGAACGCTTCGGAGTTGCTTGTTCTTTTAATGGCGACGATGCAGTGCGCGTACGCGACGCGACCACGGCGACGCAGCTTTATCATATTGCGCAAGAAGCAGCGATGAACGCAGTAAAGCATGCCGGGGCGCGCAAGATCGATATCCACCTCTTGAAGCGCGGTCATAAGCTCGACCTAACGATTGCTGACGACGGAGTCGGATTTCCTGAGAAACTTCCGGAGCCGCCGGGGCTCGGTCTTCGACTGATGGCTCACGGCGCCGCCTTGATCGGCGGAAAATTCGCTGTTGAGCGTAACCGAACAGGGGGAACAGTTGTTACATGTAATTTAACCGTTCCGGGAGAAGTTGATTAAAGTTTCGTTTTTATGACCACCAAAACAACCGCTGAAATTGCCAGTAAACGCCGCGTTTTCCTGGTCGACGATCATCCGCTTGTTCGGGAAGGACTCGCCAATCTAATTAACCATCAGGATGATCTTAGCGTTTGCGGTGAAGCGGAGGATTCGGGCGGCGCGAGGGCCGGCATCGAAAAGACGAAGCCCGACGTGGCTCTCGTCGACATCTCGCTAAAAAACGAATCGGGATTGGAATTGGTTAAAAATCTGGAGAGCAAATTCCCAAACGTGGCGCTGATTGTGTTATCGATGCACGACGAAGCGTTGTACGCGGAGCGCGCGCTGCGCGCAGGCGCGCGCGGCTATGTGATGAAGCGTGAGACCACGAAAAGTATGCTCACTGCCATCCGCCGCGTCCTCGAGGGCGACGTTTATGTGAGCGATCGGGTGGTGAACTTGATGGCGCGCAGGATGAGCTCGCGCAAAGCGGCGGCGAAATCGCCCGTGGAAAGATTGAGCGATCGGGAGCTGGAGATTTTTCGTCTGCTCGGCCAGGGCCGCACCACATCCCAAATTGCCGAAGATTTGCGTCTCAGCTTAAAGACCGTGCAAGCCTATTGCGCGCGGGCGAAGGAAAAATTCGGCGTAAACTCGTTGACCGAACTGTTGCGGGCCGCGATCCGCTGGGAAGACGCGATGCATGTGAAGTAAGATGCCTGACGCGCCGTAGGTCCGAGCCGGACTGGCGTTTCGCGAGGGGGGTCGATCTAAGCCGATGTCGATCTAACGCGCTCTGGCCGGATGGTGGCGGCGGCATTCGCCAGTTGTCGTGGTGTAAAATATAGGCCGCAGAAATGCGCGAGCTGCTCGAGCACTTTTCTCGGATTTGACTGAATATCTTCGAAGCGAACGCGGCGATAATTCGGAGACGCCGCCAGACGTTCTCCTGCCTTGATGTAGATCTGAACAAGCTCGACGCAGTAATCGAGGTTATCGATGTTGCCAATCGGCGGATCGCCGGCCGCTTGAAACTTTAATTCGCGATCGCGAATGCTCGCCGCCGCGGCGAGGGGATCGCGAACGACATGAACGATGCGCGCGTCGGGAAAAATTTCGAGCCACGAAGGAGCGAAAAGTGTCGTGCGTGGCTCTTTCCAACCCCACGGTGCTCCGAACTTCAGCCGCGCGCGAAGCCAAAGTCCTCTCGGATTGTTTTTGTAACCAAGAATACGGGCGAAATTGCGGTGCGTGTTTATCCGAAGGTATTCGGTGCAATCGCGTTTTCCTTCGGGCGTTTGGATCGATTCGAGAAATGGCGCCGGGCTGTGCCAGGCCGCGCCGACGCGGCGAAGATATTCTTCGTGCAACTTTTGCAACGGCCGAGGTTCGCGATGGCTATCGAGATGTTGCCCGATCTGGAGTCCGAGAAGTTCCAGCGCCCGGGCGGTGGCTGTTGTTCCGGAACGATGCGCGCCAACGATTAGCACAGGCGCGCGTTGTCGATCTTTCATTCGCACGTGGCTAGGCGGTGTAACCGAAGCGCGCGTCCAAATGTTTCAGCGCGTCTGCCGCGAACGCCTGGTCCTCCGGCGACAGATAATCTCGATAGCCGCCGACTTTGCCGCGCCGTACTTTGAACGACTCTGGATTACGCACGTCGCGAGAGCGCAAGATTTTGGAATCGAACACGCCGGTTGCTTCCAATCTTTGCATGTTGGCGAAATCGGAGAATTCAAGCGCGTATTTGAACGCTTCCGCATCGGGCGAATCTTCGCCGAGCGTCGCGAGCAAAGCGCGGAAGTTTTGCTCGGGCGTAGCGCGGAGCGACTCGTAGTGAAGGAGCGTGAAATTTTGCCGCTGCCCGAGTTCCGTGAACCAGTTATTCATCGTCTTAATGATCGACACAATTCCGTAGCGCCGGTCCCGCAAGAGGTCGCCGACATTTTTTTCTTTCACGCGCTGGGGCGTTTCGGGTGCGCGATGGATCATTTGCATGTAAAGCGAGACAAAAGCGTCGCGGGGATCGCGCACCAGCAGGATGATTCTGGCCCGAGCAAGTTCTCGCGCGGGCACGAGATACTTCCCACGAATACGATCCCACAATCTGCCTTTCATCCTTTGCTCGGCGAAGTCGTGCGAAAAAATTAGCCGTGGAATGGCCGGCTCGTGGTAGCGGTCCGGCCTGAGCGTGAACGGTCGTCCGGCGCGTTTACAGAAATAGGCGCAAAGAAAAGTCCGCACCCAAGTGCGTCCGCTCTTCGGTACCGAAATAACGATGACGTCACCACCCGAAAGTTCGCGGGCGCGGCTGCTGAAATTCCAGCGGCGCAGGGTGCCGCCGCCGGTTGAGGAGGGGAATTCGCCAGGAACATGTGCAACTTCCCGCAGAAGTTTCACGTAGCCCCGGGTGAATCCTTCCAGCGAATAACGCTTTTCGATCAGCTCGCGGCCCCGGATCCCGAAGGTTCTCCGTTGCTCGGCGTTTTCAATTAAACTGCTGATTGTTTTGACCCAGTCTTCTTGCGTTCGGGCGATGAAACCGTTTTCGCCGTGAGTGATGATCTGACTGTTCACTCCGACATCGGATGCGACCACCGCTGTTCCCACGCCCATGTACTGCAAGATCTTGTAACCGCATTTGCCGCGCGTCCAAACCGAGTCCCAAAGCGGCATGATGCCAATGTCGAAACTGACGAGATTGGCCTGCTCGGTTTCCAGCCGCCATGGTTCGTTTTCCACGACCACACCGTCGAGCTGAAGCGGCTTGTCGCAGATGACTTTCAGCTTCAAACCTGGGAAACGCTCGCTCAACTGCTGCAAGGCCGGTTGAATGTGACGCAAATAAGGTAATCCATCGCTTAATCCGAGCCAGCCGACGACCAAGCCGCGGTCTCCGGAATGCTGCTTTAAGTGATATCGTCTCAGATCAATCGAAGTTGGCAGGATGATCGCGCGCTGACCGCTGGCTTCGGCGAAACAGGCCAGGAAATCATTGCCGGCGACAACGGCAGCGCAGTGGTTTAGTGTCCGCAGAAATTTCTTGAAATTTTTTCCGCGCACTGGCCGCCGATGCTTTTGTTCGCGAAACATTACGGCGTCGTCGAAATCAAAAATGATTCGTCGATTGGCGCGTTGCAGCAGATTCAACTCAAGCTCGTTAAAGCCAATCATCTTGAACAGCACCACCACGTCGTGCCGTGCCGCTTCTTTCAAGACACGCAGGCGCTCGGCGATACTGGAGCGGCGCGTGGGCAGGATGGTTACATCGACATCGAGCTGCTTGTAGTAATCGAGGCAATCGCGCAAACGCAGTCGCGTGCTCGGAGCGTTACCATGTTCTACGACGCAAAGAGCTCTCATGAAATATCACGTTGTATCTTCCTACAACTTACTGCGGCCTCGTTCCAGTCCGTTAACTCGCGCGGCCTAACCAAAGCTCTATTGCTTGTTGCCGATCAACGCTGCTACTATTTCGCGCACAGGTGATGCTTCGTATCAACTTGAAGATGAAACCCGGATGAAATCGACCGGCCCGGAGCGGAATATCGAAGCAGATTCGCCGGATAAACTGGAGAAGCTCTATCGCGCCATCCTCGATTCCGCGCTCGATTGCATCATCACCATGGACGCATCCGGTCGCGTCCGGGAATTTAATCCCGCGGCTGAGCGCGTCTTTGGTTTCACTCGGGCAGAAGCGGTTGGAAAGGAGCTGGCCGAACTGATTATTCCCGAGCGGATGCGTGAGCGACATCGCCAAGGACTCGCGCGGTACCTCAAAACCGGCGAGGGGCCGGTATTGGGAAAACGCATCGAGATTGCTGGCGTGCGCCGCGATGGTTCCGAAATCCTGGTTGAGCTTGCCATTACCCCGTCCAAAATCGACAGCGCGCCGATTTTCACGGCATATCTGCGCGATATTACGGAGCGCGTTCGTGCCGACCGCCGCCGGCTTGCCCAGTACACCATCGCGAGCTTGCTCGCTGGGTTGTGGACTTTGGCCGAGGCGAGCGCACCAATTCTGGAAACGATCACATCAATCGGCGATTGGGTTTTGAGCGCAATATGGCTTTACGATGAAACGGCTGATAAATTGCGATGTCGATCCGTCTGGCATGTGCCCTCCGGACAATTGGAAAAGTTCGCCGAGCTCTCTCGCGCCACTCAATTCAAAAAAGGCGAGGGACTCCCTGGTCGGGTGTGGCAATCGGAAAAGCCGGCCTGGATCTACGACGTGACCGTCGACCCGAATTTTCCTCGCGCTCCGGCTGCCGCGGAAGCGCAATTGTGCGGTGGATTTGCTTTTCCTTTGTTCGCCGGTCGCGCCGTCAATGGCGTTATCGAAGTATTCAGTCACGCAGCGGCGGAGCCCGACCCCGATTTGCTGCAATTAGTCGAAGCACTCGGCAGCCAGATCGGCCTTTTCATCGAGCGGCGCCGGATCGAACAGGAGTTGAAACGCGAAAAAGAGAACGCTGAGGCTGCCAACGCGGCCAAAGATCGGTTTCTGGCCACGCTCAGTCATGAATTGCGCACGCCGCTCAATCCGGTCTTGATTTGGGCGGGTGGCACCGCCAATCAGCCCGATCTCAGTCCCGAGATCAGGCAGGGATTGCAAATGGTTTGCCGCAATGTCGAGCTGGAAGCGCGTCTCATCGATGACCTGCTCGATCTCACTCGGATCGCGCGCGGCAAATTGCAGCTTCAATTACATACCGCCGATGCTCACGAATTACTCCGCGATGCCATCGAGATCGTGCGCGGCGATCTCGAAAATAGACATTGTAAAGTTTCCATTGCCCTCGAGGCGTCTTCTCACACCGTGATTGTCGATCCACCGCGCTTGCAGCAGGTTTTTTGGAACGTGTTGCGCAACGCCTGCAAGTTCACTTCCGAGCTCGGCACTGTCTCGGTGCGCAGCTTCAACCCGTCGCCGAAATCGATCGCGATCGAAATTAGCGACACCGGAGTTGGGATCGCGCCTCAATTTGCCGAGAAAATCTTCGATGCTTTCGAGCAGGCCGGTTCGCGGCGGGAAGGCCTCGGTCTTGGTCTGGCGATCAGCAAAGCGATCCTCGAGATGCACGGCGGCACCATTCGCGCACACAGCGAAGGTCTGGGCAAAGGCGCGACCTTTACGATCGAAGTGCCAACATCGACATCGTCGGTGTGATTTGGAGTGCGGCGACATGTCGCCGCTTTCCCACGAAGCGACACGTCGAAAGCGCAGACTGTCCGGCGCATTCCAAAATTTCATTGCTGCCAAGCCCCATTTCGGACATCACCTCGGCCATGAACTGGCCGCACGCGCCGGCACACTGGCTGTTTGAACCTGGCCTTTACATTGTCACCGCGGGCACCTACGAGAAACTTCCGCATTTGAGTTCAACTCGGCGGCTGGATTTCTTTGCGGAATCTTTGTTCGCTTGCGCGACCGAGTTCGGCTGGGACTTGCGGGCTTGGGCGGTGTTGGCAAATCATTACCACTTCGTTGGCGCGTCTCCGTCTGCTCCCGAGACGTTGTGGAGATTGTTGGGTAAGCTTCACATGCAGACCGCCAAACAACTCAACCTCTCGGACAACACACCGGGGCGGAAGGTATGGTTTCAATTTTGGGATAGCCACATTACATTCGAGCGATCGTATCTGGCGCGGCTGAATTATGTTCATTACAATCCAGCGCGGCATGGAGTTGTTCCGGTGGCCGAGAATTACAAGTGGTGTTCGGCGTCCTGGTTCGCACAAAACGCCCCGCCCGCCTTCGTGAATGCGGTAAAAAGTTTTCAGATCGACCGCGTGAAAGTGCCGGATGACTTCTAGGATTTTGGAGTGCAGTGACGCGTCGCCGCTTTCCAAAGCGCGGACATGTCCGCGCAGTCCAAAACGGGCGTTCAGGTTCTTCCGGTTCCCCAGCGCCGATGAAGAAAGCGTTCCCACGGCGAAAAGAGGATTTTGTCTGCGAGCAAACCGATGACGATGATCACGAGCATGATGGCGATGACCTGGTCCATGGCGTTTAATTCCCGCCCGTAGTGCAGCAGATGTCCCAAACCAAATCCCGTTAGAATGGTCACGTAAATTTCCGCGGCCATGAGCGAGCGCCAGGCAAAGGCCCAGCCTTGTTTCATGCCGCTGACCAAATAGGGAAGGGACGCCGGCAGGATGACGCGCGTCCACTTGTGGAAATAAGTTGAACCCATCGTGCGCGCCGCCCGTGCATAGATCGGCGGAATCGTGCGCACACCGGTGTCGGTTGCGATCACCACCGACCAAACCGTTCCCATGATCACGACGAATAACATTGCGCCTTCGGTCTGACCGAACCAAAGCAGCGCCAACGGAACCCAGCAGATGCTCGGCAATGTTTGCAGGCCAAGCGCGAGCACGCCGATCGTGTCTTCTACGAATTTCGACGACGCGGTGAGAAGTCCGAGCGGAAGCCCAATGGCGAGTCCGATAAAATAACCCACCAGTAAACGGCGCAACGTCACGCCGGTGGCTTGCAACAAAGTGCCGTCACGAAACGCGCCCATTAGATATTCGGCCACGCTGCCCGGGGAAGGGAGCAAGATAGGCGACCAAATTTGCGCGCGCACGATTGCAGCCCAGATCGCGACCAGCGCTACGAAAAATAAAATTGCGAGCAAAGTGCGTCTCATGAGCTGGTCGTAACTTCGCGCTCGGCGGCGTATCCTTTCAACGCCGCGGTGAGTTTGGATGCGTGCTGCGCGATTTCGATACTGTTAAAATCGCGCGGCCGCGGCAGCGTCACTTCGAAAATTTCGCGGATGCGGCCCGGCGTGGGCGACATGATCATGACCCGGTCGGCCAGGCACGCTGCTTCGCGCACATTGTGAGTGACGAAGATGATTGTCTTGCGGCGCTTCTGCCAGATGCGCTGGATATCTCCGTAAAGTTGTTCGCGGGTCATGGCGTCGAGCGCGGCGAAAGGTTCGTCCATGAGCAGGACGCGCGGATTAGGCGCGAGCGCGCGGGCCAGCGCCACGCGCTGTTTCATGCCGCCGGAAAGCTCGTGCACGTTTGCTTCCATGAATTTTTCCAGGCCGACCAGATGAAGGAAAAATTTCGCGACCTCGCGCCGCTCGGAATTGCGCAGACCCGGCTTTAATTTCAAACCGAACATGACGTTGCCGAAAGTGTTAAGCCACGGAAACAGCGCCGATTCCTGAAACATCACTAGCCGGTGCCGTCCGGGATGAAGCACCGGGTGATTATCGGCCAGGACGCGGCCTTGGTCCGGTTTTTCCAAACCGGCGATGATATCGAGCAGGGTCGATTTCCCGCAACCGCTCGGTCCGACGATGACGATGAATTCGCCTTCCGCGACTTCGAACGAAACATCGTCGATCGCATGCACGGTCTGGCGCTTTTGGCGAAACCATTTCGAGACATGGTCCACGATCAGTTTCGCAGGGGGCGGCCCCTGCAGCTCTTCTTGCAGCGACATCTAGGGCGTCTCGAATAGCTTGGAAAGATCGGGTGCAGCTTTGATGAATCCGGAACGCACGGAGTTCTGCACGAACGTCTCGACTGATTGGCGCGGAATCTCGGCGCTGAAAACAATTCGCCTCCACGCCTGCTCGATCAACTCCTGTGGCATGTCGCTTTTTGTTTCTGCGAGCAATTCTGCTTTAACTAGCTTTTGCGCCTCCGCCGGATTTTTCGAGATCCAATGCGTCAGCTCCGCATTGGCCTGTACAAACTTTTTCACAGCGTCGCGTTTTTCGCTCAGAAATTTTGCGCTCGACACCAGCACCGTGGTCGCAACGTCTTTTTCCTCGACCAGAACTTTGCCAGACGCTTCCCGTTCCAGCCGCGAAACCCACGGTTCCACGGTCCAAACGGCATCGATTCTTTTTCCTTTAAAAAGCGCCAACTGATCGGGGTTTTGTGTCGGGATCACCTGGGCGTCGCCGCCCAGTTGCGTGATCTTGAGTCCGCCCGCGCTCAGCCACGCGCGGCACGAAATGTCCTGCGTGTTTCCAAGTTGCGGTGTCGCAATTTTCTTTCCGCGAAAATCCGCCGCTGTTTTTAAATTGGACTCCGCCTGGACGATGAGCGCCGCCCCGCCATTCGCTGCGCCGGCAATTAATCGAACTTCTTCCCCGTTAGACTTCGTGTAGGCATTCAACGCCGGCCCCGGTCCGACATAAGTAAGATCGATCGATTTCGCGAAAATCGCTTCCATCGCGCTCGGACCGGCGTTGTAAACGAACCATTCGATCTTCGTCCCAGGTCCGAGCCGGTCTTCGAACCAGCCTTTGCCTTGCCGCGAGAGCGCGTGCGCCACCACGCCTTGCGCATGAGTGATGTTGGGAAAATGCCCGACCCGAATTGTTTCGCCAAAAACCGAAACCGCCGTCGCCAGCGAGAGCAAGATCGACAATGATAAGATCGACATTTTCATTCGTCAGAGGGCGATCTTGTCAGAGATTCGGCGTAACAATCAATTGCCGAAAATTGTAGCTGCCGCAATGCCAGTCCGGCTCGGACTTACTTCAACGGCCGCGCCACCAGAATTCCGCTGTCGCCGCGATAGCGATAGAGATACTGCGAAAGCCGGCTGTCGACGACGACCTTGCCGTAATTTCCGGGCGAAGACGCGTGCATGAAATGCAACACCCCGTCGCTCGTGCGCAAGGCGAGCCCGACGTGCGCCGTCGAATACATTCCGCCGCGATCGCGCGAAACGATGCCGATGATGTCGCCGTTCTGTAGTTTCGATTCGATTTTGCCGACGCGGCTTTTCGGGATTTGATAAAGCGGGCGGGACGAAACCCGGTTCTCCATTTGCGCGAGCGGGCCGAGCAACGATTTGTTCGCGGCAAGATAGCGGTAATGCCGCCAGCCCTGCGTCATTTCGCGCGCTGAATGCGGCACGCTGCCGCCGCCAAGTCTTGTTGTCAGGTCTTCTACCAACCCGCGGCGATCGTTATCGTAAAGCCAGTCTTCCAGGTAATGAAGGCGCGAGAGATATTCGCCCGTGCACACGCCGCTACGGTAGCGGTCGGCTTCGATGTAGCGCAGGAGCGTTTCCGGCGTCCAGTTCGTATCCGGTTCGTTGAGCATGCGCGCGAATGCCAGCGACGTCTCGAAAAACGTCCAGCAATCTAGTCCATTGAAATTTACCGAGGGCGACTCGATCCGATTGTCGATCTCGAGGGTGAATGATTTGTAACGCGTGCCGAGCAGCGCTTGTCCGACCGTGGCCGTCCGCTCGGCAATCGGCAGCGATTTCCAATCATTGCTCTTCGCTTGCGAAACCAGGCGATTGAATCGGTCCTGTCCCCTAAAAACGGTCTTGAATGGCAACCGCGTCTCGGCGGCGGTCGCCATCGAACAAATCAACAGAAGCGGAACAAGAATTTTCGCAAAACGCATGGGGCAACAACTGAATGCGGAATTTACATGCGATCAACCCCGTTTGTCATCCCGAGCCAACTGTAGGGGACGCTGTTAGCGTCCCGTCCAAAAAATTGGGAAGCAAACTGCTTTCCCTACAGTTCTAATCAACCGCGTTGTAGCTGCCGCCGTCTCTGGCGGCAGACTTTATCGATTGTCGATCTAACGTTTCAGCCAATGGTCGCGCAATGACGAGGCGCGCGATGAAGGTCATCCCGAGCGGAGCGAGGGATCTCACAATTGGAGTGCGGAACACGCAACCTAATCAGCGTGATCCATCAGCTTTTGAGAGATCCTTCACTTCGTTCAGGATGACAACGCGAGGATGTCGATCTAACGTTTCAGCCAATGGTCGCGCAGCGAATAGGCGCGCGATTTCAAAAACTCCTTCGGCCGTTCGCCGCGAATGGGTTTCACGAAATAACGTAACGCTCGCGGCCTCAGTCGCGGTTCATAGCCAAACTCGGGCATCAGATCGCGGCAATGCCACTCCACCCAGCCGATCTCGTCTTCGCTCAACTCGCGCTGCCAGCGCGTCACCGGTTCGGTGCTGATTTCGGAGAAACTGACGCCTGCGGCCGAGTTTCCCGCCCAGGAACGGCCGACCTTGGTCGGATTGAGAACGACCTCCGGATCGAAAGTGATCTCGAGATAATCGCAAACTTTTTGCATCGACGTTTTCGGATCGAGCGCCAGGTCTTCGTAGCCCACCACCAAACCCGGGACTTCGCCATCTCGGATTTTCTTCGCCAGTTCAGCCGCGGTCCGCCAATGCGCGACCACGTAATAGACCGAGAATTTTCTTGTCTTTCTCGTTTTCTCCAGCGCAATTTGCGCGCCCAAAAGCGCGCGGGGATCGCGCATCGTGAGCAAAAGCTTCGCCTGCGGAAAGCGCGCAAAAATCTGCGGCACGCAGTTGCGGTTGGCCGGAGTTTTTTCCACCCAGCGTTTAAGTCGCTCGATCGGGACGCCGATCACTTTCGCGTACGATTCCATCATCAGAACCAGCAAATCTCGCGTCGCGTTCGCCGGATCGAACGCCGTTCGTTCGAAGGTTTCGAGAAACGCTCCCTTTGGAAAACCGGCGTAATCCTGTTTGCCGCGTTTGGCCTGGAATCCAAAGAGCACGTTGGTCCACGATTCTTTGGTCAGATAATCGAACTGCGCCCGCCGCCCGCGCGGACCGTATTTCGTCAGTACGGTTGCGAAATAAGCTGTGTCCTGCGGCATGACCAGAAGCTCGGGATGACTGTCGAGCAAAGAAACCAGCAGCGTCGTCCCGGACTTGGCCGCGCCCGCAATGAAACAAGCGCTCTGATCGAACGGCAAACTTTGCATCGAGATGAACTTAAATCTGGTGGCCTAACCACACAAACTGCCGATCATTTGTTGTAGCCGCGTCCCTGTGGGACGCGCGCACGTCGCCCACAGGGCGACGGCTACAGAGATTATGCCCGAACGAGTCCCACTGACCAAGGCCGCCGTCGTCGAACGCGCGAACGATTTGCTGCCGGAATATCGGGCCGCGATCGCGGACCTCCCGCCCGAAGCCGGGTTCGGCGGAATTTGGGAAAGCGAAATGTTTTTGTTTTATGCGGCGGTGCATCCCTACGCGCCGAAGCAAATCCTGGAATCGGGCCGCGCCCGCGGCAAAAGCACGTTGATCCTCGCACGCTGTTTTCCAAATACGCATATCATCAGCGTGGAATTTGATCGACAGTCAGAGAACGCCGCTGCCGCGGAAGCGAAACTGAAGCCGTGCTCGAACGTTGAACTTCTCTACGGCGACTCGCGCGAGATTTTGCCGCAGCGATTGCAAACCGGCGACGCAGTTTTGATCGACGGCCCGAAAGAGTTCCGCGCGCTCAAACTCGCGCTCGATCTTCTGCGCACGGAAAAACCATGCGCAGTTTTCATCCACGATTTCCCACCAAATTCTCCCTGGCGGAAATTTGTCGAGCGAAACTGGCCAGACGCTTTCTTTGGCGACGATCCCCTCTTTCAACGCTTCCAGAGTTTGGACGACGAACGCGATCCGCGAGAAAATCCCCGAAGGCGTTACGGAGTTTTTGTTTGCCTGCCGCCAAAGTTGCCCGCGCCTTATTCGTGGTTGCGCTTCAGGCTCCTCTTCGCGCAAATATAAATCTTACTCCATCCTATTTTTGATTACCGCTCAGACGCCTTGACCGCAGGCCGGACTTCAAATCGCAATCGACTTCGAAATTTCTCAATTTGCTTCATTGCGTCACGTACCTGCTTCGTCGCATCTGCAAGTTGCGCTGACAGGCTTGAATCACTCGTTCCTCCGTTTAGAGGCCACGCATTTGGCCAAACAACCGTGGAAATAATTTCATCAATTGCCCAACGGCCATTCTCTGGCACGAGAATCACCTTAGAGTTTTTCTTCGAGACTCCAAAAACTCTATCTTGTCCTACCTCCTCGTACTGCTCGCTAACGATGACCTCAACCGTGTTATTAACGGCGCGCGTTTTTGAAATTCGCACGTTTTTCGCATCCGCATATTCAGGTCGATTTGTAAGCTGATCTGATCGGAGCATCGCGCTTACCCCGATATACGCCGTGTTGCGCAATTCAGGCTGTGCCTCCTTCGGGATTTTGGCCTTCGTCGCAACAAGTCGATCGAGTGCGCTCAAGAACTCATCGACGTTCTTTTGCTGTCTCCGACTGAAATATTTGCGCAGCGGATTGAACGTCAATTTGCGTACGGGTCGAACGGAAGTCTCAGTCGGTATTTCGGCGAAAGGTGAAATCAGCCCCTTCATCGTCGGCACTGGTTGAAAGACAGCATTAACGGCCTCGGTCGCGGTTTGCATCGGTGGCAGGTCGCCTGCGCACATGACATGCGCGATCAGGAGCGAGCCGGTAGCAATTGAACCAGCTGTCTTCGCTCGCCATGCCAAATTACTCATTCGTTTGTTACCACCGCATCCATGACCACATCGTGCACCTCCATCAAATCATAAAACGCGGTCGTCCGTTACGATCATGTCCATTTCGATATCGTGGCGCTCGGTCGGAACGGCGTCGACGAGTTGAAATGAAAAACAAATCCCGATCTTGAACGCCCGTGTGGCACGGCCGGACAGCAACCGGTCGAAGAAACCGGCGCCGCGACCGAGTCGGTGCCCGTCTTTGGAGAAGGCGAGACCGGGAACAAAAATCAAGTCCGGTTTTTCCAGCAACTCGAAATCCGCTTCCACGCGCACAGTTGCTGGAATGGTCGCAACCGCTTTCGCATTCGCGGTTGCCAATTGCGCCAGCAAGGCGATGTCCGGCTCGTTCGGCAGTGGAGAGAAGAAGACAATGCTCTTTGCCTGCTTCCACACGTTGAGGTGCAGGACGCGGTCACGAATGATCTGGGAGCGCGATTGTAGATCTTCCGCCGACGTTGCGCGCAAACGCTGTCGCATTTCGGCCCGCAACGCCGCCTTGAGCGCGATCATGTCCAACGCCTGGCTCATCGGCGGGAAACGTTTTGATTCACCCGCGCAAGCTTATATGGTTCCGCGGACGTGCCGATTCCTTTCTCGAGAAAACAAAAGATAGTCCGCCAGGCGTCTCAAGACGGCGCGAAAAGGTCGACGCGCGTCAAGTTGCGCCCAGGCAGCGACTGGACTAAGCGCAACTTTCTTACCAGCGTGCTCATTCCGACGCTGTTCACAAAACGATCCGGCGCGCGCGCGCGGCCGCTATTCCCGAAAGTAGAAGAAGGCCAGATTTGCATCACCTGGATTGGTCACGCCTCTTTTTTGGTTCAAACGCACGAAGTGAATGTCCTGATCGATCCCATCTGGTCGATGTGGCTGAAAGTGATCAAGCGACTGAAGCAACCCGGCTTTCACATTCATCATCTGCCCTCAATTGATTTCGTCCTCGTCACTCATGCCCATTTCGATCATCTCGACCGGCGCACTTTGCGCCATGTTGCCGCCGATCAGCCGATTGTCGTCCCGGTCGGGGTGGGGAAATTGGTGCACCGGCTTGGCTTCAACATTGTGCATGAGCTCGATGAGTGGCAGGCCATTGAGCTCGGCCCCCTCAAGATTTCGATGACGCCTTGCCATCATTGGGGCGCGCGTTTTCTGGCGGATCGACATCGTGGTTTCGGCGGATTCGTTATCGCCGCGAACGGACGCACAGTTTTTCACTGCGGCGACAGCGCCTACTTTCCCGGGTTCAAGGAAATCGGTGAGCGCTATAAGATCGAGGTCGCACTGCTTCCCATTGGCGCGTACGATCCGCCGCTTGCGCGCGAAGTGCACATGAACCCGGAAGAAGCAGTCCGTGCCTTCACCGAGCTCGACGCAAAAACGCTGGTGCCGATGCACTACGGCAGTTTCCGTCTTGGCTACGAACCGCTGGAGGAG
>Ga0137359_10002387_pt1 | contig 15065 bp, 5 predicted proteins | sample Mad1_40_16metaG_FD_108281 | JGI IMG/M metagenome (GOLD analysis project Ga0137359, IMG submission 108281) | Vadose zone soil microbial communities from Angelo Coast Range Reserve, California, USA - Mad1_40_16 metaG | ecosystem: Environmental > Terrestrial > Soil > Vadose zone | place: USA... | reverse complement strand
TGAAAAAGTATGGCGTACGGAAATTGCGACTCACCGAGTAAGCGCTAAGCCCCTTCGGGTCAGTCGGTGCGGCGCAATTCGGATCGGTGCAAGGCTGGACGGGTGCAAATATCGAGCCTGCGGTATTCACTAGGCCCGCATTGGGTGTCCCAGCGGAGCATACCTGGCCAGGCACTTGGATGCTATCCCATTGGTACCCTGTTTCTCCACAGAAGTCAGTACCATAGGTCGAAATCGGGGTGGATCCGAATGGGTTGCCTTGAATTCCGGATGGCGCGGTGATCGGCGGACGGAAATCCAAGAAAGGATTTAAGTTAATCTGATCATAGAAGACGCCGACTCCACCACGCACGACGAAGTCACCCCTTTGGTTTGCCTGATAGGCAAAGCCGAAACGCGGCGCAAAATTGTTGCGGTCCGCAGGAAATAGGGGATTCCCGCTCCCGATCGCTACGAAACCAGTGCCTGGAATGAAGTTCGCGAGGTCATTGTGTTGGCTGTGCAGCGGTCCAAAATATTCGTACCGAAGCCCAAAAGTCAGGTTCAATCTTTTGGTGGTCTGCCAGCTATCCTGGAAAAAGAGATTGAATGCGTTCACCACGACGAAACGCTCAGGATTGCCCACAGCGATCGTCGAGGACGCCACATCGCCTGCCAGGAAGTCAGCCAGGGCCGCTGTCAATGGGTCCACCGTCGGATCAGTCGCCCAAGGACCTGATGATCCATCGAAAACGAACTTCCCCGTTCCACGCCGATGATAGAACTCATTCAGATGTGCTTGTCGCACTTCCGCCCCGTAGCGCAGAGTGTGGGTTCCCATACTCTGGGAAACCACATCGGTGATATGCCAGGTTAAGTCATTTCTTCCTTCCGGCGGAGTCAGTCCGATCTGCTCAAATCCCCCGGATCCGCTGGTCGATGGGGGCGCGATGACGATATTCGGGGCGCCGAGAATGTACGTGCCCTTATTTACGGCATCCGGACTTAGAAATATTCCCATGCTCTTTGTGTTAAAGCCGTTGGCGAAATCGCTGAACACCTGATTGAAATAGTTCGCGCCGAACAGCAACTGGTTGGTCAACTTTGAAGTGAATGTGGAATTCAGCACCGCTGAATAGTTGAACACGTGGATCGGCGCGACCTCGAAGTAGTTCTTTAGATTTGAACTGGCCGTGCCCAGCGCCGGGCTGCCCCCGAGAGGCGCTGTCTGGCTGCCCTGCCCGCCATACATACGGAGATAAAGGTGATGTTTACTGGAAACCTCATAGTCCACCCTTGCGACCCCGTTATAGCTATAACCGGTCTCTGCGATCGGAGCGAAATAGTTAAGGGGAATCGCCGGGAGACTGGCAATGGAACCTGGGCCTGAGGTCGGCCAAAATCCGGTCCCGGAAGTTTGGCACCCAGAGGGAATTTGGCTTGCCGCCAGCTGGCTGGTCAGCGCAGCAAGAGCATTGCATGAAGCCAAGCTCACCGGAATGCCGTCTTTTGCGAGTACAGCGCCGGCATTAGCCACCCAAGCTGTCGATGGCTCCGTCGCAATACCGGAAAGGCCGATATCGAATTGCTGTTTTTCGTAGTTGAAAAAATAAAACAGTTTGTCCTTGAAGATGGGTCCACCAAGCGAAGCACCGTAGTTTTGATTGCGCAAGGGTGGCGGCTTGTTGCCCTCCGGCAAGAATGGCGTGTGCGCGGCATAATATTCATTCCGGTTGTAATAGTAAACCGAGCCGTGCAATTCGTTGCCACCGGACCGCGTCACCACGTTCACCGTTCCGCCAGCGTTGCGCCCCGCTTCCGGGCCGCTCTGGGTCTGCGAAGAGAACTCGACGATCGAATCGATCGGAAGCACCACGCCGGCGATTCCCGAAACACCTCCCTGGTTCACTGCGGGAATGTTGTGCCAGAAGTCGTTGTTGTCCACACCGTCGATTTGCCAATCGATCTGATTCGGGCGGGTTCCATTCAAGGAGCCAAACCCGCCGACGTTATAGCCACCAAACCCAGGCTGTACTGCGATCAGTTGCGTGAAGTCTCGTCCATTAAGCGGCGCGTTCTGTACGGTATCGTCAGTGATCGTCATTGATTGGGTCTGCGTGGTCGTATCCATCGTAACCGCTCCTGCAGAAACCTCAATCGTCGTGGTCGACTGCCCCATCTTCAACTGTATGGGCAGGGTATAGATCTGTCCTGCTACCACTTCCACCTTATCCACGGTGTAAGTTGGGAATCCTGTCGCGGTGATGCTTACTTTGTAGAGGCCGAGTGGCAAGTCCTGAAAGGCAAATTGACCTTCACTCGATGTGACCGTCGCGTGATCAATATTCGTCGCAGTTTCTGTGGCCTTTATCGTCGCTCCAGGCACCGAGGCTCCGGAGGGATCCGTCACTGTGCCGTTAATCGATCCGCGGAAAGTCTGTGCATTGGCTGGTACCACGAAAAATAGAACCAATAAAACAGCGACCAGCAATTGCTTCATTGTCTCACCTCTTAGTTGTGTGAATTTGCAGGCACCGTGGAACTTCCCGAATCGCGCTGCACCGCGCAGAACGGCGTGGTTTTCCGCATCGAAAGACACAAACCCCCTGGGAGCGTTTCTGCTTTTTTAGCGCTCTTTGGATCTTCGAGTGCGGAGACTTAGGCCTTCCTGAAACGGCCCACCGAGAGTCGGGAGCAACGTTTCAGCTCTACCTGCGAGTAGTGCCCAGGAAAAGCCAAATTGGTCTCCACTAATTGTCGGCAGCGTACGCCCAGCCATAGCCGGTGTCAATGCCAAATTTTGAGAGTTTGATGAAGAGGCGACTACTCGCTGCACTGCTTTTCCGCCGCCCGGCACCAGGCTTCGCACAGCCGATCTACAGCAACGGATCAAATATGAGATCCAAAGCGGTCGCGGCGATCATGAACAGAAGTTAAGAAACGAAGTCTTACAGAAACGAGTGTTCCGGCGGGCGCCAAGCGCCCGCCGGAATCGTATTTTCTGAAACAGCCGCGCTAGAAAGTAATCTTTAACGCCAGCTGCATGTTAAACGCTTCACCCGGCCCAATGCCCGGTGCACCGTTATAGTCTCCAATCGTGTCTGCTGTTAGTCCAAGCCCGCTGCTGGCTAGGCAGACGCGGTCGCTTTGCAGTGGGGAATTCGGGTCCTTCACGCCGCAGCCGGTGCTTGGCGGCGCAAAATTTTTCCGATTGAACAGGTTGTACATCTCGATGCGGAGTTGCGCACCGACGCGCTCGGTGATTTTTGTGTTTTTTACGACAGAGAAATCAACCGAGCCGAGTCCAGGTCCGTAGAGGAAGTTGCGCGGAAGCGTGCCGAAGGTTCCCGGAGCTGGAGCAGCAAACGCCGCGGGATTAATCCACTGAACTCCGCCGGAGCTGAACGCTCGTGAGACCCCGGCGAAGGGATCTCCGATCAGATCCACTCGTTGCACGCCTTCACCTGTTCCGGTCGTGTCCACGTTGGTGGTGATGTTAAAAGGCTGTCCGGTATGAAATGAAAGCAAGCTGCTCAAAGCCCAACCATTGAGTAGCGGCTTCCACAGCGAACCATTCGGAAGATCATAGTTCAACAGTGACGTGAAGTTATGGCGTGTATCGAAGTCGCTGTTGCCATAGTCTCCCTGGATATTAAAGCTATTCTGTGGCGTGGCGCCGCGATATGCAGTCATATCGTCAAACGCATGCGCCCAGGTATAGGTAAATTGCGCGGTGAAGCGATGCCAGTCCCGTACCTTTAGCACCGTTTGCAAGGAATTGTAATTTGAGTTCCCGTTGCTGTTGATCTCATTAATGATTCCGAAACTCGGAAACTGCGCATAATATGGACGCGTTGTCTGATCAACCACGCCGCTTGGACTTAGGGCAGCCTGGTTTATGTCCTGCGTTGAGAGCAGATGATGGGCCGCACTTCCAACGTATCCGACCTGCAAGAGAAGTGACCGTCCCAGCGACTTCTCGATGTTTAGGTTGTAGTTGAAATTGTATGCATTGCGAAAATCCTGGCTGACGGAAAAGAGGTTGTAGACTTGATTGCAAGAAAGGTCACCGGTCGGGCACACCGAGCCGCCAGCCGGGAAAATGGGCTGGCCGGAAACGATTTGGCCGTCGCCACCGACTGGCCCCACCGTACTGACGGGGCTTGTACCAGCGGGGTTGCCTTCTAATCCGTTCGGCGCGCCATTTGCCGGGCGATTATCAAGGAATGGATTCAGGTTTGGTGTGTCGAAATAAACTCCGAAGCCAGCACGTACAACCAGGTCAGAGCGGCCACCTGGCTGATAAGCCAGTCCGATTCGGGGCGAAAAGTTTTTGTATCTCTTCGGATAGACGGAGTCAATTCCCGCACCTTGAAAGACCAGGCCACCTTTCGACCGAACAAACACCGATAAATCCTTCTTGTCGTCTCCGAGCGGACCTTCATAGTCCCAGCGGAGTCCGTAGTTAAACGTCAACTTTCGGCTTATTTGCCAAGTGTCTTGCACAAATAGATCGAAGGTCTTCACGTACACGAGCCGCGTCGGGTCTCCTAACGCGATGCTCGACGTGTCGGGATTAAGCTCGCCCGCCAGGAAGTCTGCGAGGCTTTTTACCTTACTATCTGCCAGAGTCGAATCGGCCCATGGCCCTTGCGAGCCATCGAACTTCAAGTTGCCGAGTCCATGCCGGTGATAAAACTCTTCCAATTGCGCGCGTCGGAACTCGCCTCCGAACCGAACTTGGTGTTTTCCAAACGTGTGCGAAACGACGTCGGTAAGGTGACCCGTTATGTCTTCTCTTCCTTCCGGCGGCGTCTGTCCCACTCCGTCAAATCCGCTGATCTGGATGTTGGGAGCGCCGGTCAAACCTGTCGCGTCAAAATTCGGTGAGAGATTTAATCCATATTGTGAAACGATAAATCCATTATTGAAGTCGCTGAATTTCTGATGAAAGTAATTTACGCCCGCCAGTACCTGGTTCGACCAGCTCGGCGAAAACATTGAATTCCAGACCAACGCATAGTTGGAAACGTGGATTGGAGCTACCTCATAGTAATATTTCAATTCGGAAGCAGCTTCGGATAACGCAGAACCGCCCACCGGTGCCACTTGGTTTCCTTGTCCGGCGAAGTAGTGGAACGACAATGTGTTTTTGTCGTTGATTTTGTAGTCGATTTTCCCAAGCCCATTGTAGCTGTAGCCGTATTCCGGGTCAGGACTTGAATAGTTGTTGGGAATAGCCGGTCCTGTCAATGCATAAGTCGGCCACAAATTGGTCAACAGCTGCTGAGCTACGGGACTCACCGCAACCGGAGCGTATGTACCGTACTTATCGCCCGGATTGTTCAACAGATCGAGTGCCGCCGCCTGGTAAGCCGCCGACGGCTCGGTCGCCAATCCCGGCAATCCGATCGTAAATCGCTGCTTTTCAAACGTCAGAAAATAGAACAAGCGGTCTTTCAACACCGGACCGCCTACAGAGAATCCGTAATTGTAATTACGGTTTTCCTTCTTGCTGTCTACAAACGGCGAGGCCGCTGCAAACGCTTCGTTTCGAAAATAAGCGTATGCCGATCCGTGGATGGAGTTGCCGCCTGACTTCAACGCAAGGTCTACCGTCCCACCCGGATTTCGTCCAGACTCAGGCGCTGCCTGCGTCTGCACCGAAAACTGGTCCACGGCGTCGATCGGCAAAACAATGCCCGCGATGCCTGAAACGCCGCCCTGATTCACTGCGGGAATGTTGTGCCACAAATCGTTGTTGTCCACGCCGTCGATCTGCCAGTTCACCTGATTCGCCCGCGTGCCATTCAGCGATCCATAGCCACCCGCCGAATACCCGCCAAATCCAGGCGTTACCGAAATCAGCTGCGTAAAGTCCCTGCCGTTCAGCGGCATGGTTTGCAGGCCCGCCCCTTCCACAAGCGTGGTCTGCGTTACCGTGGTCGTATCTAACGTCAGCGCCGCCGCCGACACTTCCACCGTCGTCGATTGTTGCGACATTTTCATGCCCGCGTTCAGGGTGTAGATCGCTCCCTGGCTCACCAGAATATTGTCCACTTCCAACGTCGGAAATCCGTTGGCCATTACACTGACCTTGTATGTGCCCACCGGCAAATCCTGAAATGCAAATTGCCCATCGGAAGTCGATTCCAATGCATAGTCGAGCCCGGTGGCTTTGTTTGTCGCTTTAACGTGCGCTTCCGGCACGACGGCTCCTGAAGGATCCGTCACTGTGCCGTTGATTGCTCCGCGGAAGGTTTGTGCATTGGCCGGAATTAACAAAAATAGAATCAACAAAAGCACGACCAGCAGTTGCTTCATTTTTTATTTCCTCTCAAATGCGTGATTTTTGCAGGCACCGGTAAATCATCCGTAGAGCGCAGCGCCGCGCAGAACGGCGTGGCTTTCCGCATTGAGAGACACCAATCCACTAGGAGCGTTTTGCTCTTTTTTCACTCGACAGTCTCTCGAATACGTGGCCTTGAAACCTTCTTGAAACGCTCCGCCGGGAGTAGCGCAGAGCGTCCCAGTCTTCAATTGGGGGAGTGCCCAATAAAGGCCAATTCGGCCACCACAGGTTCCACGGAGAGTAAGAGGCGAGCCTTTTTCTGTCCAACGCAAATTTTGATTTGAATTAATTCGATTACTGCGCTGCGACTTGCTTGTGCGGAGTTTCTAAGGCCCGAAAAAAGCTTCGGAAATTGATTGGCTGCAAAAGATGTGCAACGACTATTCGCTGTGCGCCGCGGCTTTTCCGCCGCCGGGAACCAGCGTCCGCACAACTGCATAAAGCAGCGGAATAAAAATAAGGTTCAAGGATGTCGCCGCGATCATTCCGCCAAACACAGTTGTTCCAACCGAGATGCGACCGGCCTTTCCCGCACCCGTTGCCAGCACCAGCGGAAGCACGCCTAGAATGAACGCGAGCGATGTCATCAGAATCGGCCGCAGCCGGATGCGCGCCGCCTCGATTGCAGCGTCTTCGATAGAACTTCCTTTCGCGCGCAACTGTTCCGCGAATTCCACGATCAAAATCGCGTTCTTGCTCGACAACCCGATCAGCATCACCAATCCAATCTGGCAATAAACATTATTATCCAGCCCGCGCATCGCAAGCCCGCCCACCGCTCCCAGCAACGCCACTGGCACCGCCAGCAGCACGATGAACGGCAACACGAAGCTCTCGTACTGCGCCGCCAGGGTCAGGTACACGAACACCAGACCCAGTCCGAACAGGATCAAAGCTTTTCCGCCCGACTGAATTTCCTCCAGTGAAAGTCCGCTCCATTCATATGTCATCCCACCGGGCAAAGTAGTCCGCGCCAGCGCTTCCATGTCTGCGATCGCTTGACCCGAGCTGCGTCCGGGCGCTCCGGCTCCGTTGATCTCTGCTGACCGGAACAAATTGTAATGGCTGATCACTTGCGGATTTGCCGTCTGCTCGATCTTTACGAAGTTGTCGAGCGGAATCAGCTTCCCGGGATCGGACTTCAGGTAATACTGGGCAATGTCTTTTGGTTTTGAGCGGTAGCGCCCCTCCGACTGCACATACACCCGATATGAGCGGTTGTTGAAGTCAAAATCATTGACGTACACCGATCCCATGTAGACTTGCAGCGCATCGGTGATTTGTGTGAACGGAACCTGCAGGCTCTTTGCTTTTTCGCGATCGATTTGCACAAGATACTGCGGATCGTTCGCCGTGAAACTCGTAAAGAGTCCCGTCAGCGTGCCGCTCGTGGTCCCTTGCCCGATCAAACCGTTCGCTGCGTTCGCAATTTGCTGTACTGAGTTGCGTCCCAGGTCTTCCAATTCAAAAGTGAAACCGCCAAAGTTCCCCAAACCCTGCACCGCGGGCGGATTGAACGGAACAGCCATCGCGCCCTGAATTCCTGCCAACGGCCCGCGCATGCGCTGTAGAAGTGCCGCTGCAGAATGGGCGTCGCCTTTGCGCTTGTCGAATGAAGTCAACGGAACAAACACAATGGCGCGGTTCGATGCGTTTCCGGAGAACCCGAAGCCGACCACGGAAAAGGTTCCCTCGACGTCTGGCAGCTTCAACACCGCCGACTCGATCTGCGTGCAGATGTTGGCTGTGTATTCCAGCGAAGCGCCCTGCGGCGATTGCACGATCACCATCACGTATCCCTGATCGTCTTCAGGAATAAACGCGGTGGGCACGCGAGAATAAATCCAATAGGTAATTCCCAGCGTCGCGAAGAATGCGACAACCGCAAGCACGCGCCACTGCAAAACGTACCCGATGCTGCGGCGGTACGCTTCGGTGCCTTTCTCCACCCCTTTGTTGAACCAGCGAAAGAAAAATCCCTTGGCGCGCTCACGGTGTTTGCCAAGCAGAATCGCGGACAGCGCTGGCGTGAGGGTCAATGCATTGAATGCCGAAATTGAAACGGAAAACGCAATGGTCAGCGCAAATTGGCGAAACAGAATTCCAGTCGTGCCCGGAAACAGCGCGACCGGCACGAACACCGCCACCAGCACCAGCGATGTCGCGATGACCGCGCCTGCGACTTCCTTCATTGCCGCCGATGCCGCCATGTGCGGCTCGCTGATTCCCTCGGTGATGTGCCGTTCGACGTTCTCGATGACTACGATCGCATCGTCCACCACCAGCCCTGTAGCCAGCGTGATTCCGAAGAGCGTTAGCGTGTTGATGGAAAATCCGAGCGCTTTGACAAAAATAAATGTCCCGACCAGCGAAACCGGAATCGTGATCGCCGGAATGAGCGTGCTGCGCCAGTCCTGCAAAAATATGTAAATGACGATGATCACCAGGACGATTGCTTGCGCCAATGTCTGCAGCACGTCGCGAATCGATTCGCCAATGACCGTGGTCGTGTCGAATGCTACTGCCACCTTCAGTCCTGGGGGAAAGTTCTTCGATAGCCGCACCAGTTCGGCCTTCGCAGCTCGGTCCACGTCCAGCGCATTCGCGCCGGGTAGTTGCGTCACGCCCAGGCCCACCGCGTCGTGGCCGTTGAACCGCAGAAGGGAACCGTAATCTTCCGCGCCCAACTCCGAGCGCCCAACATCCTTCAGGCGCACCAGCGTTCCGTCGGCACCCGTCTTTAAAATAATGTTGTCGAATTGCGATGGTTCGGAGAGCCGTCCAACCGCTCGTACGCTCACCTGGTACGCCTGTCCCGTCGGCGATGGCGGCTGGCCGATTTGTCCTGCAGCGACCTGCACGTTTTGTTCTTGCAACGCGTTTACGACGGTAGAAGCGGTTAATCCCCGCTCTGCCAGCCTCGCCGGATCGAGCCATAACCGCATCGCGTACTTGCGCTCGCCAAAAATAACCACGTCGCCGACGCCCGGCACCCGCTTCAGTGCGTCTTTAATGTATACGTCAATGTAATTGCTTAGAAACAAGCTGTCGTACTGACCGGTTTCGGAATAGACGCCGCCGCCGAAGACGAATCCGCTGGTCTGCTTGGTGATGATCACGCCCGTGTTCTTCACTGCGTTTGGCAAGCGCGCCAGCGCCTGGTTCACGCGATTCTGTACGTCCACCGACGCCAGGTCCACATTTCGCGAAACGTCAAACACCACCGTGATCTGGCTCGTGCCGTCATTGCTGCTCGAGGACGTAATGTATTTCATCCCTTCAACGCCGTTGATCGCCTGCTCCAGCGGAATCGTGACTGCCGATTCCACCGTCTGCGCGTTCGCCCCGATGTAATTGCTGGACACGATCACTTGCGGTGGCGCCAGTTCCGGCAATTCCGCGATCGGCAGCGTGGGAATCGAAATCGCCCCGGCAAGCACAATCAGCAAGGCGCATACCGTCGCGAACACCGGCCGCTGAATGAAGAAATCAACGAACACTCGGCCGCTCCATCAATGCGAAATTGTGTGGGTTTGGGACCATGTTTGAAGAATGTTCAGTGAGAAGCAGTGCTGGCTGCTTTGTTCGAGCCTTGCTCGTCGGGAGAAGTCACCATTTGCTCCGTGACCGGCGCTCCATCCTGCAAAAATTGTGTGCCTGAAACGATCAGATGGTCGCCCGGTTTGATCCCTTCGAGCACCTCGATGTTGTTGTCCACGTTGTCTCCGATCCGCACAAGCTTTTGCCGCGCCACCGTGTCTTTGCCGGTGTTCTCCGTCACAAACGCGAAAAACTGGCCGTTGATGCGCGTCACATTCAGGAAGGGAATTGTCGCTCCTTCGCGTTGGCCCCACTTGACCTGCACCCGCACTTGCTGCGAAATGCGCAGCCTGGCTTGTGCATTTGCGTTGGGTACCGCCGCCTTTGCCAAAACAGTCTGTGTTTCCGGGTCCACCTGCGGCGACACAAATGTGATGCTCGTGTTTGCGAGCAATTCGCCGGACTGGTTCAGCAGTTTTGCCGGCAAACCGACCTTGAGGGAGCGCGAACGTTCCACCGGAACGTAAATGTAAGCTTCCAGCGCGCCCGGCTCATCCACCGTTGTGAGCAACGTAGTCACCGCCACCCGGTCCCCGATTCGCACCGGAATATCTCCAATGATTCCATCCATCGGCGCGCTCACCGAGTAATAATGCAACTCCACTTTTTGGGTATTGACCTGCTCGTCTAGCGATTTCAGCTGCGCCACGGCGGCGTCGTAATTGGACTGCGCGGTATCAAAATCCGCTTTGCTGATCACGCCAGCTTCCGATAAGCGTTTCGCTCGTTCGAACGACACCTTTGCCAGTTGCGCATTCGCTTCTTGCGCCGCCCGCGCTGCTTCCTGACTGCTCACCGTTGCTTTCTGTTTCAGCGGGTCGATTTCCAGCAGTGGTTCTCCAGCTTTTACCCGGTCGCCCGACTTCACGAAAATTTTCGTGACTTGGCCCTCAACTTGAGGATTGATATTCGCCGAATGTCGCGATTTCAGTACCGACAGGTATTCCGTCGTATCTGGAATTGTGTCCTTCTTTACGATTTGCACCTGCACCGGCATCCCACCGGGCGGCATCCCTGGCGCGCCTTTTGCCGAGTCCTTTTGGCCACACCCCGCAAGCAACGCCGCCGCAGCGCCCAGGCACGCGATTCCCAACAGCCAGACCCGCGGCACACCCAATTTGGGCCTTTGTTTCTCGGATGAAACACTCATACGTTTTTCTAGAACTCCAATGGACTGTGACAGATAATGTTACGACAAACCCGCCACCCCAGAAAGCGCACACCCACCGCAACTCCTCGTTAGACGCTCTCAAAGTGTTTTCGTTATATTTTCGCTGGTAGTTTTTGGAACCCTCGTGGGGCTCCTCGCAAGGCTCCAAATCCTAGTAGAAATCTCGCGGATCAATGCGCTTTCCAGACAATCCCAATTGCAGCACTTCGATGTCTTCCGGACGATCGAACACTTTGCCCGGAAATAATTTCTTGGTCAGCACGCGTACCCCGCCAAACGCTATCCCCATCACAATGGCAATCCCGCAAAACACCAGGGTGCCCACAAAAATGCCCTTCACTACCAGCAGCCATGGCGGATCGGTCAGCGTTTGCGACGGTTCATTCCATGTTACCGCCGTGTTATAGCGAATGTCGTTGCGCAATTTAGCCGCAGCCTCCGCGGACGCTGGCGACAACACCAACGAGAGCAGTGAAGTTTTCCGCTCCACGGTCGCTCCCGCCAAACCCGGATTCGCAGCCAGCACACTCTGAATGTGATGCAAACGCTGCTCGGCAATCTGCGGCGTGGGATAATCAATAATCAGCAGGTCCTGCGATTTGTTGCGCTCAGATTGGTAGCTCGCCAGCATCGCTTCGGCGCCAGTCACAAATCCAATTTCCGGCGTAATCGGCGCAAATTTGCTCTCCTTCAACGTCGCCAACGCCGCATCGAATCCCGCCGGACCCAGCGCATAGCGTTGCGTCCCCTGGATCATCTGCTCCTCGGGCAAATAAGAGCGTACCGGCGGCAGCGGCCTCGCATCCGCGTCCCGTTTTACCGCATCCAGCAGAAGTTTCAAATCCACGTCTGACGCGTTGCGAATTAGCGAAATTGTCACCAGCCGATTGCCGACCAGCGCCAAAATTCGATCGTGTCCTGCCGCCGTAAATGGCCCAAGTGTGGAGACACTCAAGTCCGGCGTCAGCTCGGATGTGTACGCTTCGTACGCTCCAGTAGGATCGCGGAATTCCTGCAGCCACACGCGAATCCACTGCTTGCCGTCGGTATAGCGCTCAAGCTCAACATTTGTCTGGCCGGCTTCGTGCAGCAACGCCGAGTACGGACTGACGAGCTTCGGCTCGTCCGATGGTCCCGGACCAGACGTCCACTTGCCGAAGTGCTTCGGCAGCACAGCCGTTTGCTGGCTATACGCCGGATCAATCGCTACGGCCGCTCGTTGGGCAAAAATGGGTGCACTGCCCGCTAACATGAATGCGGTGAGGCAAAAGTGGAGGAATCTGAGTGGTGCGCTCATCCCTGTCTCTATTAGACACCAGAATGCTAGTTTCGGTTGCGAGAGGATTCTACCGACGCAGAAGTATCCGTGCGCCGAGGCGCCGGAATGTTGGTCTGATTCACGCCCATACTGTTCAGGCTCTGCAGATAGCTCGCCACACCTTGATAAATTCCTTCCGCCACCCGTTGCCGGTGCTCTGGCTGTTTCAGCATTTTTTCGTCCGCCGGATTGCTCAAAAACGAAATCTCAGTTAGGATCGACGGCATATCCGCGCCAATCAGCACCACAAACGGCGCCTTCCGCACCCCGCGGTTCCTCACCGTTCTCGCGGTTTTCTGAATTCTCTTCGACAGCGAATCCTGCACGTCCTCGGCAAACTCTTTCGATTCATCAATCTTTTCCGTACGCGCGATCTGCTTCACCAAATCCTGCAGCTCGTGAATTCCCTGATCGTCGGTGGCGTTTTCTCGAGCCGCCACTTCCATCGCTTCCGGCGAGCCCCTCAGATTCAAATAGTAGGTTTCAATTCCGCGCGCGCCCGTATCCTGGCTCGAGTTGGCATGAATCGAAATGAACATATCCGCTTTCGCTTCGTTCGCAATGTGTGTGCGCTCTTCCAACGGAATGAACGTGTCGTCTGACCGCGTAAATACGACGTCCGCGCCGGGCAATCTTTGCTGAATAATTTTCCCCAGCCGCAGCGCCACGTCCAGGCACAAATCCTTTTCCATCAGTCCGGTCGGCCCAATCGTTCCGGTATCGTGCCCGCCGTGGCCGGCGTCAATCACAATTCGCCCAATCTTAAGGCCCAACGCTCGCGTCAATGTCGATTGCCCGTCGCGCGTAGGCTGCGGCTCAGACGCCGGTTGCACCAGGTCTGGCTTGCTGCTCGATGATTTACCGACAGGCGCCAATCCGAGCTTGCTCTTCGGCTGCGGCATGGCATTTCCGGCATCAGCCGTCTCGGCTCTGGCGGACTTCACCGGACTTGCTGCTGCAGGTTGCGCTTTTCCAGCGGGCTTTTCCGCAGCTCTCTCTGCGGACATCGCCGCATTTTCTGACGCTGCAGTCTCTCCCGAGCCGTCGCCCGTTTTCGCGGTCTGCACCGCCTCTCCGCTCGTATAAAGATCAATCACCAGTCGGCTCGGACTGTTCATCAGGGAAGCGCTGTAGTCCGTCACTCCGTTCACGTCCAGCACCACGCGTACCACGCCAGACGGATTTTGCGCCACGCGCACTGCGCTCAGAATTGTGCCGTCGGTTTTGACCTTGCTGTGCGCCAGGAGCGGCGTCAGCTTTGCCGCGTGCAAATCAAAATAAATCCGGTCGGGATTGGCAATCCGCCCGGAAATATATTGCACACTGCCATCCAGGTCGATGGTTACTCGCGTGGAATTTTGCAAGGACTTGGCGCTGATTTTGCGAATTTGCGGCGCGCGGCCACCCGTCACGCTGGGCACTGCCGCTTTTTCGGCTGCGTTAACACTCGCGATTTGCTTGTCCTCTTCAGCAGGCGAAACTTCCGCCGGCTCCGCGTTTCTTGCGGAGTCTCGCGATCCTGATCGTTTGGAACTTTCCGGCCGTTCGATACCCGAGCCCGCGCTTCTGGCAATTGCACTCCGCGGAGCTGTTTCCGCAGGAGCGGAATTCTGCAACAACGCCAGCTCCGCGCGGGCTTCCTGCGCTTCGCGCTTGTGCGGCGAACGCGGAAACTTTTTCAGAAACGCATCGTAAGTCTTGGTAGCGCCCGCAAGATCGCCCAGCTGGTCCTTCTGCAGTTTTCCCGAACGCAGATACGCATCCTGGCAATAGCGACTGGTGGGATATTCGCGAATCAGAAATTCATAAGTATCCACCGCCGACTGGAAATAGCTTCTGCCGAACCGCTCGCCCATCTCGGTGTAGATTTCCGCCACGGCCAGCAGCGCATCGGGAACTTCCGCAGCGTGCGGCGTAATCAGGTAAACGCGGCGATAGGTGTTGACGACTTGTTTGTAATCTTCGAGCGTGCGTTTTTCCGGCGCTTTGTTACCGAGAACCGTGCGCAGTTCTTGCGCGCGCAAGAACTGCGTGCTCGCCGACTGCCGCTTTACTGTGGCGTTGGGATCCGCCGACGAACTGGAAGCCGCAGCGTTCGGCACAAAACCAACGCTGCATGCAGCGAGCAGCGCTACAGCAAAAACCGGCGAAACGCGGGCGAAGCTCTTGTGGAAAAAAAGGGAAGAAAAAGGGCGCCGGAGCCGGCGCGAATCGTGTTCATTACACACGCCGCGGACACACGCCAAATTTTCCCGGTTAAATTTCATGCACAACCGCCGCCCCAAAACCGCTCACTACTTTGATGCTTCTTCCACCGTTTTGCGGTTCGTAAACGTTTAGTCGTTTGTGAAAATGATGCGGCCGCTGGGATCGGTGGCTTTGCGGATTGCGCGAGGATTGATGAACGCGCCATCCAGACGTCCCGAGCCTGGCCGGAAATAAGCACTCTGCACCCGTTGCACGTAGTCCCGAGTTTCCCGGAACGAGGGCACGCCGTGAGCACGATCCACAGCCCCCTCTCCCGCATTGTACGCTGCAAGGGCCAGATCCAGATTGCCATTGTAGCGTTCCAGCAACGTCTTGAGGTATTTAACCCCGGCATCGACGTTCTGTTGCGGGCTGTACAAGTCATTGACTCCAAAGCG
>Ga0137359_10002386_pt1 | contig 15068 bp, 16 predicted proteins | sample Mad1_40_16metaG_FD_108281 | JGI IMG/M metagenome (GOLD analysis project Ga0137359, IMG submission 108281) | Vadose zone soil microbial communities from Angelo Coast Range Reserve, California, USA - Mad1_40_16 metaG | ecosystem: Environmental > Terrestrial > Soil > Vadose zone | place: USA... | reverse complement strand
TGACAGCGCCGGAGGCGTTGAAGTCCAGGCTCAAGGCATTGGTAACCAGGCTGGCCACGTTCACATCCACTTGGAATCCCACGGGAGCTCCATTTTGGATGGTCACGGGAAATGGAGGGCCGGAGAAGCTGATATTACCCGCGGCGGCAGGCTTCAGTTCGCAAACGGAGTTGTTTGCGCAACTGCCAATGGCCGCGCCGCTCTGATTGAGAATGGTGAGCTCGGGATTCGCCAAGTTCACCGTAATGCTCTGGTAGGTTCCCGGCGGAACGTTTACCGTGGACAGGAAGGCGGCGTCGGTTTCGAGCTGCTTCACCTCAATCTTCACCGGATTGCTGACCAACTGATAGTTGCCGGGATTCAGCACCGCGCCGTTCACCGTAAGTTCCAATGACAGCACCGTCACGCCGGCTGGCGGAGTGTCCCTCATTGTCACCGTGACCGCGGCACTCTGCGCGCCGGGAGCAGGCTGCATGGCGGAATACGAGCCGCCGCATGCGTTCACCAAGAGAGCGAGCAAACCGACGGCGAGCAAAGCGAATTTTCGAGCGCACATTTGTGGGCACCCCATTTAGATTTGGAATTAACAACGGGGACTTCGGGCACTGGGCTTGGTTCTAGGATGCCAAAGCGACTCCCATTGGTTGTCACTGCGGTGTCATGGCTATGTCATTCGGTGTGCTATCTTTGGCGGGACAAAGACTGTCCTTTGGGACAGTGAAACGGGAACGATTTGGCGAAACGCGAAACAACCGCGGTCAACCGTGATGGTTCGGCAGTCCAGCGACAGAGGCACCCCAACGAGCGGCACTATGTCCCGCTTGGCGATGACCGTCCACAGCAAGGCTCCGACGATTCCGGAGTAGCGAGCGCGGCGCCTGAGAAGAAATCGCCGCAGCCGAGCATGCAGGAAGTCTTCGGGCCGGGCGGTTTGCTGGAACGATGCATGATCGGCGGCTACGAGCACCGCCGCGCGCAGCTCCAGATGGCGGAGCTAGTGCAGGATGCATTCGAATCGCGCCATCACGTCGTCGTCGAAGCGGGAACCGGAACAGGGAAGACCCTGGCCTACCTGCTGCCGGCGATCTGCAGCGGGCGTCGCGTGGTCATCTCCACGGCCACGAAGTCCTTGCAAGAGCAGCTCTACCAGAAAGACATTCCGTTTTTGCAAAAGCATTTTGCTCCAGAGCTGAAAGTGGCGGTCATGAAGGGCCGCTCCAACTTTTTGTGCCGTGCCAAGCTGCATCACATGGCCGACCAGCCGGTGCTGAAGGGTATGGACGAAATCGACGCGTTCCAACAAATCCGGGATTGGTCGAAGTTGACGGAGACCGGAGATCGCTCCGAACTCACATTTCTGCCTGACGATTCGGAACTTTGGACGCGTATGGACGCGCGCCGCGACACCTGCACGGGCCAGAAATGCCCGGAATTTCGCGAGTGTTTCATCACCGCGATGCAGCAACGCGCCAAGGAAGCGGACCTGATCATCGTCAATCACCATTTGTTCTTTGCCGATCTGGCGCTGAAGCAGGACGACTTTGGCAGCATTTTGCCCGAGTATTCGGCGGTGGTTTTCGATGAAGCGCACGAGATGGAAGACGTGGCCAGCGACTATTTTGGCCGGCAAATCTCCAATTACCGCTTCGAGGAGCTTGCGCGCGACGCCGACCTGGCCCTGCGCTTGCTGCATCTTGGAACACCGGCTTTGCTGCGGCGCACGCAACGCATTCGCGAGCGCAGCCGCGCCTTTTTCGAAGCGTTTCCCGCTCGCGACGGGCGCTACCCCTTCGAACGAAACGAGCGCGAAGCGTTTCTCGAGCAGCACCGCGAAGGCTACGACGCGCTGGCGATGGCGCTGAAAGGTTTGGAGACTGAGTTTGCGGCCATGCCGCAAAAGCCCGAAGAGCTTCTGCGCGTTGCACGCCGAAGTTTTGAGATTCGCCAGGAGCTCAGCTTCCTTTTCGAGTCCAACGAACGGAATTTTGTGTATTGGTACGAACGGCGGAACAAAGGCGTTTTCTTGGCCGCCACACCCATTGACGTCAGCCAGGTTCTTCGCGCGCAATTGTTTGAGCGCTTCGAGTCCATTGTCTTGACTTCCGCCACGCTCACGGTTGCCGGGCGCTTCGAATACATCCGCCAGCGGCTCGGCTTGGACCACGCTAAAGAGGGCGCTCTGCCTCCGGAGTTCGATTGGGCCAACCAGGCGCTGCTCTACATGCCCTCTTCGATTCCCGACGTGCGCAATCCGGCCTTTTCGCAAGCGGCGTCCGATGAAATCGTGAAATTGCTGGAGCTGAGCCAGGGGCGCGCCTTTTGCCTCTTCACCAGCTATTCGCAGATGAATGATTTGTTCGAGCGCGTGCGCAGCCGCGTCTCGTTTCCTTTGCTGCTTCAGGGTACGGCGCCCCGCTCCGTGCTGCTCGAACGATTCAAGAACACACAAGGCGCGGTGCTGTTTGCGACTTCAAGTTTCTGGCAGGGCGTGGATGTGCCCGGCGAGCAGCTTTCCTGCGTCATCGTGGATCGGCTGCCGTTCGCGGTGCCGAGCGATCCCATCGTGGCCGCGCGCGTGCGCGCATTGCAGGAAGACGGCCGAAACGCCTTCGCCGAATTCCAGGTGCCACAAGCGGTGCTGGCCCTGAAACAGGGCTTTGGACGCCTGATCCGAACGAAAACCGATCGCGGCGTGCTCGCGCTGCTGGACAGCCGGATTCAGCGGATGGCCTATGGTAAAATTTTCTTGGAGTCTCTGCCCCCTTACGCGACCACGCATGAACTGCGGGACGTCGCAAAATTCCTCGACCGGCGGTAACTAAAGGAAAATCAAGCGGAGACGCAAAGTTCGTAGAGAAAGACGGCCTATGTTCCAGGTTAGCGTGGAAGAGACATTCTCGGCGGGTCATGCGCTGCGCGGCTACCGTGGAAAGTGCGAAAACGTTCACGGGCACAATTACCGCGTGCGGGTGACGGTGGAAGGGCCGCAGCTCGACTCCATCGGTTTGCTATGCGATTTTACCGAGCTCAAGAGAATTATCCGCGAAATCATTAGCGGGCTGGACCACCAATTCATCAATGATTTGGCGCCCTTTCGCACCGTGAATCCGTCCGCCGAGAACTTGGCGAAATATTTCTATGACGAAGTGACCGGGCAAATGAGAGGTTTGCCGGCCGGCGCCCGCGTGACCGATATCGTGGTCTGGGAAACCGATACCGCCAGCGCGCAATATAGGCCGGGCTCTTGAGCTGACGGCTCGCGATTCTGCGCGTCCGTCTGGTTTAATTATGTTCATCACCGAAATTTTCAAGTCGATCCAGGGCGAAGGTACACGCGCCGGATTGCCATGCGTTTTCGTGCGCTTGACCGGATGCAATTTGCGATGCACCTGGTGCGACACTGCGTACGCGTTCCACGGCGGCAAAAAGATGATCGTGGAGGAAGTGTTGGCGCGGGTCGACCAATTGGCGGAGCGGCGCTCCTCAGTCCAGGGCTTCACGCCAAGCGTGCCGCTGGTGGAATTGACCGGCGGCGAGCCGCTGCTGCAGGAAGAGATTTATCCGCTGGCCGAGAAACTTCTTGCAGCGGGGTATACCGTCCTTATCGAAACCAGCGGCGAGCGCCACGTCGGGCGCCTGCCCAAGCCAGTCATCAAGATCATCGACGTCAAGTGCCCGGATTCCGGAGAGGCCAACACTTTTGACATCGGCAATCTGGAAGTGTTGAGCGGGAACGACGAAGTGAAATTCGTGATTTCGACGCGGCGTGATTATGAGTTTGCCCGCGACTTTACCCAAACGCACCAGCTTGCCTCGCGCGTGCGCGCGGTCCTATTCTCTCCGGTGTTTGAAGATCCAGAAGGGAAATGGCAGGGGTTGCAACCGCGCACGTTGGTGGAGTGGATCCTTGCCGATGGCTTGCCCGTGCGCCTGGGATTGCAGTTGCATAAATTCGTTTGGGATCCCGCGACGAAGGGCGTTTAACCCCACGCTGCGACGTGGGCAAAACCAGACGTCACAAAATATGTGGCGGTACAAAAATTAAGTACGCCACAAATGCGGAGCCAATCACCGACAAGGACCACCAACAAACGGATTCCACCGCTGTTCGCAAGACCGGGGCCAGCGCACTCGATAGCCAGCCGCAAGCAAAAATCGCGGCGAAGAAGACCAGGTGCCACAGCCAAGCGGGGGCGGCCAAAAAGCCCATTTCCATAGCGGACCTCTACTATTCGCAGTAAATGCGAACTTTCTTGCCGTTGCCGTGCTCCACATCCACATTGAGTTCGCGGACTGCCTCTTCCAGGTTCTCGATATTCACCGCGGAAAAAATTCCCGCGTCGATCCCGTATTCCGACAGCCGCTGGCTGACGCGTTGCGGCATTATCGCGAGAAGCCGGCGGCCGGTGCCCACCAGCGACAAGGGCACGCGCATATTCACTTGATCCTTGCTGCCCGGCGCGTCGACAACGATGCGCAGGTACTTAGCTTTGCCGCTCGTGCAGGATGCCGGCGCCGCTTCGCCGCCGGTCGACTGCCCCAACGCCGTGGCGGCAAGCTTGTCCAAAAGCTTCTCCGCTTCTTCCGCGGTGATCTTTCCCGCCGCCAGCATTTCCAGCACTTTCTTGCGCTCTTCGTTCATGATCCATCCTCCTCTAGCTCAATCTCTCCAGGGCCTCTTCGACGGTGAGTTCACCGTGCGAAAGCTGTTCCAGCACGTAAAGATTCGGCGAAGGCTGCTCGAAATTTTTGTCCAGATTGGCCGCGATGGTGTTTAACCGGTTTTTGACCGTCGGATAACTGATGCCAAATACGCTTTCCATCTTTTTCAGCGAGCCGTGATGGCGGACGAATGCAATTACAAATGCCTGATCGTCTGGAGCCAGCTTGCCGAGCGGAGAAATCTCGAAGGTACCGTCGAGAGCCATCTTGCATGAGGGGCACACCATTCTCGTTAGGGTCAGGGCGGTATTGCAATCCGGGCCGACGGCCTTAGAAATGTCCATTGGGATATCCTTTATGTGAAGTAGAACAGCTAGGAAAGTTGATAAAATAAAGTAGAAAATTAATATTATTGATTTATGGCGGACCGATCCACCTGAATCTGTCGTCTAAGGGGCTCTGCGAGACCGCCCGTCGTTCCTCGGGTTTACCCTATTGTGGGCTTCTGCATCTTCGCGTTCGCCGGGTTATACTTGAAATATATGGAAACCAGCGGGACGAAGGCAGTCATCCTCCTTAGCGGGGGGATGGACTCGTGCGTTGCCGCCGTCCTGGCTCTTGAACGGCATGGTGCCGGCAACGTGGCGGCACTGCATGCCAAGTACGGGCAGCGCACGCAGCAGCGGGAATACCGAGCATTTAAGGAAATCGCCGAATTTTACGGGATTGTCCGGCAGCTAGTTGTGCAATTGGACCATTTCCGCGCGATCGGCGGTTCCGCGCTCACCGACAAAAATATTGCGGTTCCCGAGGATAAACTAGGGGCTGTGGGGCCCCATGGGAGCAGTATTCCCGTCACCTACGTGCCGTTCCGCAACGCACATTTTCTTTCGGTCGCGGTCAGTTGGGCGGAAGCCATCGGTGCGGCAGAGGTGTACATCGGCGCGGTCGCGGAGGACAGCTCCGGCTATCCGGACTGCCGGCCCGAGTATTACCGCGCGTTTCAGGAGTTGGTGCGCGCCGGAACCCGCCCGGAGACAAAAATCGAAATCGTCACTCCAGTGATCACCATGAAAAAGAGCGAGATCATCCGGCGCGGCATGGAGCTGGGAGCGCCATTGCATTTGACCTGGTCCTGCTATCAGAGCGAAGATGCCGCTTGCGGCGCTTGCGATAGCTGCTTGCTGCGCTTGCGCGCTTTTGCCGAGGCCGGTGTTCCCGATCCGATTCCCTATCGACGCACGCTGGCGGCGCAGCGCTGAACTTGGAATCTGGCCAGGATTGGAGATAATAGCCACGCCGCCGGGAGACTGGTAGGCTCTCGCTGGGCAAAGGAGAATGGGGCATGAAGCTACATTTGATTGCGGGAAGGTCATTGTCACTCGCCGCGGTTCTAGCTGCCGTTGCGATGTTGGTGTCGGCCCCGAAAGTGGCGGCGCAAGACGGCGTAGTCAGCGGTCAGATCCTCGACGTGGCCGGCAAGCCCTGGGTGGATTTGGCGATTCAAGCGGTCAGCGATCAAGGCGCAAAGTCTGACACGAAAACCGACAAGGACGGCAATTTTACGATTCGCGGTTTGCGCAACGGGGTCTTCACCTTAGCAATACAACTGCCGGCGCCCAACAAGCCTTATGAGGTAAAGATACGCGTTTCCGGTTCCGATACGCCGAAGGTCAACCTCAACTTCAAGGAGATAGCGGCGAAACAGGGCGCTGAATACGCAGAGGCGCAAAAGAAGCAGGAAGAAGAGAAACAGAAATTCCAGGGCATGAAAGCGCATTTCGAGGCTGGCGTGGCATTTCTGAACCAGGCAGGTCAGGCGAAGACAGACTTGGCCAAAGCCCCGGCGGACCAGCGTGACGCTCTCAAGCAGCAAGTGAAGGATTTGTCGGACAAGGCTGTCACGGAGCTTGAGGCGGCCAAGGGTGGAGCGGGCGAAAAAGACGCCAACCTCCATTTGATCTGGGCGCGCCTGGGGGATGCCTACGATGCCGATGGCCGCACCGATGATGCCATTAGCGCGTACAAGCAAGCCATCGAGATGAAGCCCACTGCGGCGTACTACAACAATCTGGGCGGCATTTACGGCCGCGCCGGCAAGATTCCCGAGGCAATGGATGCCTACAAAAAGAGCGCGGAGCTTGATCCGCAAAATGCCGCGCAAGCATATCGCAATGGTGGAATTACACTGTACAACGTGGGGAAAATGAAGGAAGCCGTCGAGCCGCTCAAAAAAGCAACCGAGCTCGATCCAAAGAGCGCGCAAGCCTGGTACCTGCTGGGCGCCGCGCTGGTGGGCTCGATGGATTACAAGCAGGTTGGCAGCAAGCTCGAGGTAATCGTGCAACCGGGGACTGTCGAGGCCTATCAGAAGGCCGCCGAGCTCGATCCCAATGGACCGTATGGTCAGCAAGCCAAGCAGGGACTGGAAGCCCTGCAGCAGATCGCTCCTGGAATCGACACCAAAGTGAAAAAGAAAAAGTCCTAAAAGGGTCGCGAGGCTCGCTGGATCATTGCAGGATGTGCTGCCGCGGATCCACAAGTGTGGCCAACCTTCCCAATCCTCTGTAGAATCTAATACACCGCAGTAAGAGTGGGTGTGGGTTGAGCTCGGGTCATCGAATCGCGAGGCTGTTGGCTCCGGCCGCGGAGTTGCCGTAATGGTGTCACTCGCCGATCGCGTGACCGTTCCCTCGCACGTGCTGGCGCGCTTCCTCGACAAAGAATCGGTTCTGCTGAACATCGAGACAGAGCGCTATTTTGGCTTGGACGAGACCGGCACACGCATGTGGCAGCTCGTCACCGCGGCGCCCAGAATCGAGATCGCTTACCAGCAATTGCTCGACGAGTACGATGTGGAAGCCGAATTGTTGCGCGCCAACCTCACTGAACTCTTGAGCCGCCTGGTGGAAAACGGGCTGCTCCAAGTCGTCTCCGCTGATGTGGGAACGCCTTCGACGGTTTAGCAGCTTGGATCCCGCCGCGCGCGAACTTTTCTTGCGCGCCTTGTTACTTTTGCCGCTCATCTCTTTCCGCTTGAGATTCCGTGGTTTCGGAGCCACGCAGCAAACTCTTCAAGGATTTCTCGGTGATTCTGTTAAGAACGCGATGAAGGATTCCTCGCTTCTCGCCAACGATCTCCAAAGGGCCACCCTGACAGCGCGCATGGTGAACGCCGCGGCGCGTCACGTCTGGAAAAACTCCACCTGTCTGGAGAAGTCGCTCGCGCTTTGGTATTTGCTGGCGCGGCAGGGTATTGCGTCCAGCGTTCGTATCGGGGCGCGCAAACTGGACGAAAAGTTTGAGGCCCACGCGTGGGTCGAACGCGAAGGCGTCGCGCTGAACGAGCCGGGAGACGAGCACCGGCATTACGTGACATTCGACGCGGCGTTTCCGCTGCAGAGTTCGGAGATCTCGTGAGCGGCTTCGCTGGCATAGTGTCGCTGGATGGAGCGCCTGCCGACGCGCACTTGCTGGAGCGCATGGCGGAGCGGTTGGCCTTTCGCGGCCCCGATGGCACGCATATCACAACGAAGCCGGGGGCGGGATTCTGCTTCACTTTTTTGCGCACCGGCCCCGCTCCGCAGTGCCCATCGCAGCCGTGTTCATTGGAGGGCCGCGTGTGGCTCCTCGGCGACGTCCGCCTGGATGGCCGCGACGATTTGCGGCGCAAGCTCGAGCAGCACGGCGAAGCAATCGCCGCCGATGTCACCGACGAAGAATTAGTCTTGCGCGCTTGGCGTTTGTGGGGCGATGAAGGAATAGCGGAGCTCATCGGAGACTACGCCTTTGCCCTGTGGGATGCCGAAGCCCGATGCCTGCGCTGCTGGCGCGACTTAATGGGCGCTCGCCCCTTCTTCTATGCGCTCGCTGGCGGCTGGCTCCATTTCAGCAACACCCTCGACGCCGTGCGATGTGCCCGTGACATTTCGTCCGAACTCGACCTGCACTTTATTGGTGATTTCCTGCTGGAAGGGTGGTGCCCCGACCCAGCCCGGACCGCCTTTCGCGATATTTCGCGGCTTCCATCCGGTCACGCCCTGCGCTACTCCGGTAAAGGGATGGACGTACGCCGCTTTGCCTCACTACCCGTGGAAGACCCGCTCTGGTTGAAACGCGAAGAAGAATACGTCGAACAATTTCGTGAGCTCCTGGAGCAGGCCGTCGGCGAGCGCCTGCCCCGCGGACCTGCAGCAGTTCTCATGAGCGGTGGACTTGACTCTGCCAGTGTTGCGGCAATCGCAACGAAAATAGCGAAGAAGTTCGGATCGCATGCCTCGCTCCGCGCGCATACGGTCGATTACTGCCCACTCTTCGACGATGAAGAAGGCTATTATGCGTCGCTTGCTGCAGAGCACCTTGGCATACCCATCGAGATCCTGCGGGGTGCGTCTTGCATTCCCTACGAGGGTTGGGGCGATTCAGAACTGCGAATGCCGGAGCCATGCCACGAGCCCTTCCTCCTCCTTAGTAACCAGCAATATGAGCGGGTTGGGGCCCACGCCTCCGTCGCATTGACGGGATTCGGCGGGGACGATGTCCTAACCGGACAAGCCTGGCCCTATCTGGTCTATCTGCTCCAAAGATTGAGTTTTGGCAAAATCGGCAAGGCCTTTGGCGGATACATCCTCAAGCACGGACGGATTCCGCCACTGCGGGCAGGTTTTCGCGCGCGGCTGCGACGGTGGATGGGCCGCAGCGAGCCGATGTCGGAATACCCTAGGTGGCTGGCGCCGACCTTCCAGGAACAGCAACATTTGCGTCAGCGCTGGCTCGAACTCCAGCAGGCAAGTAAGAGCGCCCATCCTTTGCATCCGATTGGGCATACGGGACTCTCGAGCGGGTTTTGGCCAAGTGTATTTGAAAGCGATGATGCGGCTTGGACCGATGAAGCCGTTGAAATGCGAGCGCCACTGCTTGACCAGCGCGTGCTGCGGTACCTGTTGCGATTGCCACCGATGCCTTGGTGCATGCACAAGGAACTGCTTCGACAAACGATGCGTGGGTTGCTCCCGGAGCGGATTCGCATGCGGCCGAAGGTGCCGCTTCTCGGTGACCCACTCAGGATTCATGCGGAGAGCGGTAGCTGGAGCCTCCTGGGGCTCTCCGAACCGGCGGCGGAGATGAGGATGTTCGTAGATTGGGAGCAGCTTAGCGCGACTTTGGTGAGTGCTCCGAGTTCCGACGCGTGGGCCGATTTGCGGCCTGTTTCACTCAACTACTGGCTAAAAGCCGTTGAAAAGGAATGATGGATTCGCTAGAGTCAGAAGAGACAATCGCAGCATGCTACCCGAGAAAGAACTTATGAAGAAGCCGTACCAACCGCCTAAACTCGTTGTATACGGCGACTTAGCTGAAATCACGAGGTCTGCCGGAAACATGCATATGTTGGATGGCGGCGCAATGGTCGGTATGCGAAGAACAGCATGAGTGCGCCCGAATGGACTTGTCCAGCAAGAACAAGTCTCCGCTTTTAAGACACTCCTATCGGGCGTACGGCCTCCACCTGCTTTCGAGCGCGCCCGTTCCGGGCTTATCTGATGAAGATGCGGATATCCCGAAGCCTGACATCATTTTGGAGCTAGGTTCCGAGCCAGATTGGGTTACAAGCGCGACCCAGTTACCGTCAATCGTGCAATGCAGCAAGCCGGCAATCCCGGAAACCGGCGACCCGGCATTTACGTCTAGTGCCTTGGGACATGAAGAATTCTTCGAATTGGCCTACAGTGACGGAACCCGCTTCGTTGTTGATCGCGCAGCGCAGCAAGTATGGGGAGCGTGTCCCCCTCCCTTGACGATCGAAGACCTGGCTACATATCTTCTCGGGCCGATCATGGGATTCGTGCTGCGCCGCCGGGGCGTCTTGTCGCTCCATGCTAGCGCAGTCTGTATCGATGGACAGGCTATCGTGCTGTGCGGCGAGAGTGAGTCTGGCAAGTCTACGACAGCGGCCGCGCTCGCATTGCAGGGCATTCCCGTACTCTGTGAAGACATCGCTGCCCTTACCGAAGAAGGCGATAGATTACAAGTCGAAGCTGGTTATCCTCGCGTTTGTCTGTGGCCGGATGCCGTACGAGACTTGCTTGGCGTGCGCGAAGCATTGGCCCGTTTGACGCCGAACTGGGACAAACGATTTTTGTCGCTGGACGGCAGCCAGGCAAAATTCGAACCGAAGAAAAAACCTCTCGGCCAAATTTATCTTCTTGCACCGCGCGTAGCTGAAGCGGATGCGCCACGGATAGAAGAAGTCAGCTCTCGCGAGGCGCTCCTGGATCTTGTCCAAAACACATATATGAATTGGCTTCTGGACCGGACTCAGCGCGCCGCGGAATTCGCCGTACTGAGCAACCTTGTGACGCGGGTACCCATGCGGCGCGTTGTGCCCCATGCGGATCCGGCTCGGATCGGGACCCTTTGTGACTTGATCGTTAGCGACTCCAGTGGCTTGATTGGCAGGCCAGAGCCCGCTAGGTTAGCTCCCAGCCGGTGATAATGTATTCGCTCCACGATTACGGGGACATGATCGCGGACCGCGCGCGCTTCGAGGCTTACGGCAAAGCCATTGAAGAGGCCGTTCGGCCGGGCGATGCGGTGCTGGAAATCGGGTGCGGGCCGGGTGTGTTTGCGCTGCTGGCGTGCCAAGCTGGGGCGCGAAAAGTTTATGCCATTGATTCAGAAGAAATCGTGCACTTCGCACGAGAGCTTGCTGCAACAAACGGCCTCGCAGAGCGCATGGAGTTTATTCAAAGCGATTCGCGCAAGATTCAATTGCCGGAGCGCGTGAACGTCATCGTTTCCGACATCCGCGGCTCGCTTCCCTTCTTCGGCCACGCCATTGCGACCATCGAGGACGCCCGAGAGCGCCTCCTTATACCGGGCGGCCGACTGATTCCTCATCGCGACACGCTGAAAGCGGCGGTGATCGATGCGGGCGAGTTTTATTCGAAGCTGGTATCGCCTTGGTCGCAGTCAACTTCTACTTTGAACCTTTCACCCTCTTTGTCGCTTCTCCTGAACGCATCATACAGCAGTACCTTCGAGAGCGACCAGCTCCTAACAGAACCGAAGATCTGGGCCGTGCTCGATTACTCATCCGGTGCAAAGGTGTACGCGGCTGCCAACTTGAATTTTTCGGTGACGCGGGCCGGCACCGCTCATGGCTTGTGCCTGTGGTTTGAAGCCGAGTTGCTCGACGGCATTGGATATTCCTCGCGGCCCGGTTCGCAAAAAACGATTTATGGGCAAGTGTTTTTACCATGGTTGGAGGCCGTTCCGGTTCAGCCAGGAAAGCAGATCCACGTGAGCTTGCAGGCAAGTCTCGTAGGTCAGGATTATATTTGGCGGTGGGAGACGAAGATCTGCGGGGATGCGAAGGATGCCGGCCGATGTTTCCAGCAGTCTACGTTTCAAGGCGCGAACTTCACGCCGCAGTCGTTGCGCCGTCGTGCCGCGGACTTTGTTCCTTCGTTATCGGAGGAAGGGCAGGCGAATCGTTGGCTGCTGCAGGCCATAGATGGCAAGACTTCACTGCAACAGATGGCGCAGACGGCGGCGGAAAAATTTCCGAAGATATTTCCGCATTGGCAGGACGCGCTACGCCGCGCTGCCGAGCTCGCTGAACAATTTTCCCGTTGATCCCGGAGAAGATCGAGAGCTTCGTGAATGGCAATGTCCACGGAGATTTTGTCTGCCGCAAACATCATCAATCGCGAGCGCTACTGAGCAAGCAGAGTGGGCCACACTGGTCGACTGCGCTTCGCCTAATTCCAACGTGCTTCAAGTCCGGAGCACTTTCCCAGCGGCTCTAAACTGGCCCTCCTTACGGGAGCGCGCCCAGGAACACGGCATGCTCCCGCTGCTCACTCAACGCTTGCAAGCAATGGATCCTTCGCTCGTCCCGGAAGCAATCCGTAACAGTCTTCGCGAATCTCAGCGCGCACACACAGCTTTCGCGCTGCGCCTCACTGCGGAATTATTTCGCATACTCGAGCGCTTAGCAGAAGCTGGTATCGAGATCTTGGTGACAAAAGGACCGGTGCTGTCGGTGCGCTGCTACGGCGACCCTGGAATGCGGCAGTACGGCGACCTCGATCTCGTCGTTCGCCACCTGGACATTCAGCGCTCTACGCAAACCATGCTCGATCTTGGGTACGCAGCGAAAGTGCCCGTGCGGGCCATCGAAGCTCAAAAAATTCCCGGGGAATATGCCTTCCGAAAATCAGACAACCAAATCCTGGTGGAATTGCACACCGAACGGACTTTTCGCTATCACCCTCGCCGGCTCAATATCGAACAGCTCTTCCATCGCCAGGCTTCCGTCGTCGTCGACGGTCGCGGCGTTCCGGCCCTCTCCGTCGAGGACGAGTTAGTCCTCATCTCCATCCACGGCTCTAAACATTTCTGGGAACGGCTGATGTGGATCGCCGACGTAGCCGCCCTGATATCATCGGGCACTATTAATTGGAATCGCGCCATTGAAATAGCGCGCGAGGTGAGCGCAGAGCGCATTCTTCGCCTGGCGCTCCGGCTCGCTGCAGATGTGCTCGGCGCCAAGCTGCCTTCTCCGCTGGAAGCGGAAATTCGCTCCAATCGCGCGGTGGGCCGGCTCGCCAACCAAATTACCAGGCGCCTCGTTTCGAGCAACTCTATGGGAATCTTCGAGCGCGCCGCATTTCGCGTAAAAATGCGCGGCAGCCTGCTTGACGGTGCGGCCTACCTGCTACGACTGTCGTTTTCTCCCACAGAAGATGATTGGCTTCCGGGGCGCGAACACGCACGCCCCTGGCTTATCGACGCCATCGGAAGACCTCTTCGCCTGGCGAGAAAGCACCGGCGAAGAACGGCGACTTGAAGCTCCCGGCTCCATTGGCTCGATCGAAAATCGAACGATCTCGGTTTTAAAAAAAGGTCCGGGCAAGAAATGCCCGGACCTCTTTCCGCATCCAAGCTGCTAAATGTTCGTCCGGCCCGCGATCTTCCGCTGCACCTTCTGTGTGCGCTCTGGCAGGTCCACGGTCAAGTTCATTTGGCTCTTATTTCGCAGAACACCGATCTTCGCGGTTTTAGCCTCCGTTTGCGCCGCAAGCCTCTGGCGCAGTTCGCCGACGCTATGAATGTGCTCACCGTTGAAGGTGGTGATCACGTCTCCAGCCTTTAGCCCGGCCTTCTCCGCCGGGGAGCCGCTGTTCACGCTGCGCACCAGTATGCCTTCCCCGTCTGGCGCGCCAAAAAATGAGCCCAACTGTCCACCGATGTCTTCCGCGTCGATGCCCAGCCGCGCGCGGCCGCTGGGAAGCATCGTAAGCTCATCAGTAAGATCGGCGATAGCGGGCATGTCTGGAATTTCCACTTCCGGCATGCGAAACGAAAACGCACCGGGCGCCGCCTTCATCCATCGATGATGGCGCTCCTCAGCTTTCCCCAGTTTTGCGCTAATGCTTTGTGCCCGTCCGTCGCGCAACACCGTGATCTGCGCCGTGCGCCCCGCCGGAATTTCATGGATCATGCGCCGAAACTGCGCCGCGCCCTCTACGCGCTGGCCGTTGACTTCCGTGATGACATCCTTCTCCTTGAGCCCAGCTTTTGCCGCGGGACTGTCCGGAGTCACTGCTCCGACAACCACCCCGCGTTCCGCGGGAAGCTTCAACTCCTTGGCGTTTTCTGCTGTGACCTCATGCGTTTCAACTCCCAGCCAGCTCGGACCTTCCTCGCCGTCAAGGAGCGTGATTTGCTCGGTCTCCGGATCCACGAACTCTCCCGGTTCGACCAACACGCCTTCCGTTTGCAGCTCCTGCCCTGGTACTCCGGCGATCTGTACGCGCTTCAGCTCTACCACTCTGGGAATGCGCACTACCTTCATCTCGGGAGAAGATTCCTCCGGCTCTTGAATACCTGCTGACGGGCTGGGCAACGCAATCAAAGCAATGCTGAGCGCCGCCGTGCCTCCGGCTATCCAAAAAACATTTTTCTTCATCGGGTGATTCTCCTTGCTTTCTTAGACGCGCCTCGCGCTAAATCGTCGACCGCAGCGCCACCAATCTAATTCCTCCATTGATGGTGTGCAGGCGGATCGGCACGCCGCCCCTTCCTAACTTCCCGTGTAACTCCCGGGGCTTCAGTGTGCTCTCAAACGCAACGGGTAGCTCTGAAAAAAAGTTCCCATTAAGGCAGCGCGTTTCGAGGTCCGCTTGCGTATCCGCCGGCACCGCCAGGAGCACGGACCCGTTCGTTGTTTCCGCAACCGCGCCGTTCTTGTCCTGCACGTGTAGCAGCTCCAGGTGCACGTTGCCGTTCGTGGTGTGCGCGTGAACCGACCCGCCGCCCTCGTACACCTCGATGTTTCCGTTCACCGTCCGCAAATCCTCCACCGCCTCAATTCCGGAAACGCGCAGCGTGCCGTTCACCGT
>Ga0137359_10002384_pt1 | contig 15078 bp, 10 predicted proteins | sample Mad1_40_16metaG_FD_108281 | JGI IMG/M metagenome (GOLD analysis project Ga0137359, IMG submission 108281) | Vadose zone soil microbial communities from Angelo Coast Range Reserve, California, USA - Mad1_40_16 metaG | ecosystem: Environmental > Terrestrial > Soil > Vadose zone | place: USA... | reverse complement strand
GTCATCGCCTCGGTCTGGTCATGTGTCACATAGACGAAGGTCGTTTCGACGCGCTGGTGGATCTTGATGATCTCCGAACGTGTTTGCACACGCAGTTTCGCATCCAGGTTCGAGAGAGGTTCGTCCAGCAGGAACACCTGCGCTTCACGCACGATGGCACGCCCAAGTGCGACACGCTGGCGTTGACCTACCGAGAGTTCTTTCGGCTTGCGCTGGAGATATTGCCCCAGCCCGAGGATGTCCGCCGCCTCCTCGACACGCTTCTTTACTTGTTCTCTGGGAACGTGGCGGAGTTTGAGACCAAAAGCCATGTTGTCGAAGACCGTCATGTGGGGATAGAGGGCGTAGTTCTGGAAAACCATGGCGATGTCGCGGTCTTTTGGGTCAACGCCATTGACAATCCTTTCACCGATGTACAGTTCCCCCTCGGTGATTTCCTCCAGCCCGGCTATCATACGCAGACAGGTACTCTTGCCACAACCGGAGGGACCAACCAGGACCAGGAACTCCTTGTCCTTGACATCCAGGTTGATGTCGTGCACTACTTCGACTTTGCCGAAGCGTTTGTACACGTGGTCAAATAGGACACGAGCCATTTCAAATACTCCTTTTCGCTCTCGTAACAGGCCTGTCGCTCTACATTCCTGTTACATCCAATTACACTGAGCTATCGCTTGGTGCCCACATTGCACCTGCCACCATAGGCAGATGGGAGTCAAAGGGGCTTCTTCACGTTCTATAGGTTGAATTTCCAGCAGTTGGACATCCAACAAATAAACGCTGATCAGAGTATATCATAAAATAGTAAATAAGTGCGTTTTGGAAAGGATTATTTAACCGTTTGCCCGTTACAGTGAATCTCCACACTCCAACTCTGACCGGCGGCCAGGAGCAAGGGCCAGAGGAGTGTGAGACAACTGCCCTGGTGGTTGCGCTCAAAGCCAGCCTCAGAGCCAGTCACCGTCTCGATGGAAAAACGCCAGAGTGTTGCAGCCTCACTTAGTGTAAAGCCTATATCCTGCTGAAGCCAGCGGTTGCCAACATGGAAATTGCGTACCTCGGACACCTCGCCTGTACTGTCAAAGTGATCGTTGTCTAATTGGAGGCCATCAACACGGTAATAGGCCTGGTCGTTACCACCGCCGCCAAGTAGATTGAAATTCCACTCACTGGCAAAGCGTGTTTGCAGGCGTGTTCGCCCCCTATTTTCGATTGCATAGCGCACTGTTAGTTTCTCTGCACCGGCAGGTATGAAAAGAGTCTTGCTCAGATGCACCGCCAGCGGCCTCAATGCGCCCTGTCGCCGCACAAACCCGGCGCGTGTCAGCGTGACAGTAATACCGCGCTCGTCCTGCTGTACCTCGGTCTCATAAGGTAGTTCCACAAAGTTGCCCATTTCCTCGAAATCTAACCGGGCAAAGTCTGATAGGCTAACACTTGGAGCAAGAAAATGGTCAATCAAGCTATGACGACGATAGCGATCGATGACAATGTATTGATCGAGGTCGGGTTCCTTCGTTCTCGTTGTCGTATGAGGTGAGGCAGGTTGCGCGCGTCCTCTCTTACCTGCCTGGCGTGCCATCTTCTGGGCTGCTTCCCGCTGGCGACGTTCCACTTCGTAGTTGCGCAGCGTCTGGTGATATCCTTCATCATAGCGTGCCATCACCGAAAGCAGATTATGCATGCTGCGCCGCATATCCCATTCAAACAGTGTGCCGCCGCGCTGCGGATCTAAATAAAGGTTCTGCTGATTGCTTTCAATGATCAATTCATTCTGGCTGTCCCGGTCGAAATCGGTGAACTCGTGGCGCTGCCAGGGCTCTGTGCCAAAGCGTAGCCGGTCAGCAGCGTTCTCGGCCTTGATGAGGTGGTGGTAGATAGCTGAACGTACGTGAACCATATAAATACCACCAAAGAGGCCGTGCCAATAAGTATCGTTGGCCTGTGCCTTCCACAACTGCACCACTCCAGCTTCTCCTGTCGCACCTGCAGCATAGACAGCATCGTGGACGTGCAACATTTTCTTGTGCTGGTTGTTAGCCTCTGGATAGCGCACTAAAAAGTTACGCCAGAAGCCGCCGCGCATGAATTGAAGAATATTGTCACGATGCTCTTGCTCTAATTGATGCAAAAGATTCCCAAACACATAGGACTTCTGTGGCGGCAAGGCCCACTCGGTCATCTCGATGTACGATGAAGTTGGTAGGTAGATGCGACCTAGCGCTGGATAGCTGTGTGCATACTCTCCCAGCGGCGTCGTATGCAGCCAGCCGCTGTTCTTTTCTAGCGCGCTGAAAAATTCATCTACCCAACCACTCCGCTTTGCAGACCCCCAACAGTATTTCCTTGTGCCGGGCCAGGTCCCGAACTTCTCACCATCATCGCCCATCACGGCGATGCGTTTCCCATCAGGTGTTACCAGGGAACGCAGGGCTTCAATAGTTTCGTCGACAGGACGCCAGGGGACCGTGTAGCGTAGTTCTTTGCTAGTGGCATAGACCTTCAACACTCTGCTCTGATCTTCGGTTGCATAATAGCCGTACAGGTCCTTGTCTTCCAGCCCCACGTTTTTAAAATGCACATCGTCGAGAACGGTCCACTCGATGCCTGCCTCAAGTATCGGGCGTGGTAGACCCGGTTCCCAGACGCGTTCGGCCATCCACATCCCTCTCGCCCTCACCCCGAAATCACGGGAAAGACGCTCTGTAAGACGGCGAATCTGCGCGATTTTGTCTACATCAGGAATGGACGGGAGAATCGGTTCATAGTAGCCGCCGCTGACAATCTCCACCTGCTGGCGTCGAACCAAAGCCGCAATTCGTTGCAGGAACTCTGGATGCGCCTCATCGATCCAGTCCAGCAGTGAACCCGTGTAGTGCAGACCGAGGCGCACTTTAGGATGTCGCTCGAGCGCCTCGATCATCGGCAGATACGATTCCTCGTAGACCTGCTGCATAACCCAGGGGAAATTACCGACCGGCTGGTGATTGTGGAATACCAATCCAAGGTGGATACTACTTGTTCGTTCGCTCATCGCGCACCTTACTCGAAAAATTAATAGGGGCCTTATTCCACTATAGTCTATAAGGCCCTAGAGGGTCAAGAAGTGCCAGCATTATAAGCAGAACCACTAGAAATTTCCCTGGAAACAAGCTATACTCTATACAGTAGGTGTGTACTCTTTCCCTCGTACTCCGATTTCCTCTAGACAACCGTAGCGTTACTTCCCACAGGAGGGCTATTATGCTCGGAAAAGCACACACGTACCGGCTCCTCGCATCGCCGGTCATCCTCGCCGTCTTCCTTCTCTTTATTTCGGCCCCTGTAGCGCTCGCTGCTTCTCATGTTCAACGGCTCTCACTAGTTGGGCCCAAGCAGTATTACCTGGCCCTTGGTGATTCACTCGCCTTTGGCTATCAGCCCAATCTGAACTACGATGATGGCTATGCTGACGACTTCTTCAGCAACCTGCAAAGCCACGGAGACCAGAAGCTGGCGAGTCTGGGCTGTCCTGGTGAGACAAGTAGCACCCTCATCCAGGGAGGCTGCCCCTACCCGTTTTTGCGTAAATATTTTTACCTCGGCCCGCAACTCAGTGCAGCCATAAACTACTTGCACAGGCATGTTGGCCAGGTAAGCCCCGTCACCCTCGATATCGGCGCGAATGACCTGCTGCCTGATATCAATGCAAGCAACTGTACGGTCAGTTCAAGCTTCGATTCTGACCTGGCAAAGGTCGACCAGAATCTGACGGGAACCATTTTGCCGCAGTTGACGACCGCGCTAACAGTGAATGGACAGTTAACAGGCGACCTGGTGCTGATGAACTACTACGACCCGTACCAGAATATCTGCCCAAATTCAGTGCCGTATGTCCAGACGTTAAACCAGCATCTTCAGACTGACGTGAACGCGTTTGGCGCCACTATCGTCGATGTCTTTAGCGCCTTTGGCGGTGCAGGCAACATCTGCACCTATACCTGGATGTGCAGTATCTTCAAAGATATTCATGCCACGGACACAGGCTATAGCGTCATTGCCTCTACCTTCGAAAGTGGCACAGGTTATTAGGTGCCTCTCTCAGAAGTGCATGGAGGATTGGCATCACGACATTAGAGGAACAAAGAGTACCCACCATGCCAATCCTCCATACATCTTCGAGCATCCGAAGCTTTGATATATCTACATAAACTCTTGTGTTATTGTGTTATGCATCGATCTTGTAGCCCACGCCGCGCACCGTCTTAATTAATGGATGCGAGAAGCCCTGGTCGATCTTGTCACGCAGGTAGTGGATGTAGATATCCACGACGTTCGAGAGCGCCTCCAGGTCATAGCGCCAGACCGCGTCAACGATTTGCGTGCGCGTGAGCACCTGGCCAGGATGGCGCATCAAGTACTCCAGCAGGGCAAACTCTTTGGCCGTCAACTCGATGACGCGCCCGGCGCGTCGTGCCTCGTGCCGCACAAGATCAAGCGTCAGATCGCCGATACTGATTTGGAGGGTCTCATCAAAGCGACGGTCACGGCGGCGCAAGAGCGCGTTGATACGCGCCAGTAATTCCTCCATGGCGAAGGGCTTGGTCAGGTAGTCATCGGCTCCTACATTGAGACCCGTCACACAGTCCTCGACCGCACCACGCGCTGTGAGCATCAGCACAGGTGACATAATATGTTCGGCGCGCATTTGGCGACAGATCTCAAGTCCATCGAGGCCAGGCAGCATCACATCAAGAATTACCACATCATAGGTATCACTCAGGGCAAGATCAAGACCGGTGTGCCCATCATGCGCGAGATCGACGGCATGACGCTCTTCCAACAGGACGCGGCGCAGCAAATACGCCAGGCGCTGTTCGTCCTCTACCACAAGGATATGCATTGCTCCATTCCTCTTTTCTCTTGGGTGCCATCGAATCGTTGGTCGGCATCTCTTCCTCTATTTTATGCTATGAAGATTGGAAACAGATTGGAAATATGTTTTACTATCCGTTCGATTCACGCTCGCATCCATCTCATGCAAGTTGAAAAGCGCAATAGAAAGTGGCGCTGGCACGACCATTTTCGTCATCATTGTAGTGGCAATTGCAAGGGTCGCCCTGCATGGGCTTACGAACCACTTTTCTGTGCTTCGAAAACTGTATACTTTCTCAGGAAACTGGTATACTAAACTAACTCTACTTCATTGACATCAAATTTGATTGAAGGCGTGCATATTGTTATGGCTACAATAAAATTATTGATTGTTGACGATCACGGGCCATTGCGCAAAGCCTTGCGCGAGGGGTTAGAGGCGACCGGGGCCGTGTACGTGCTGGGTGAGGCCTCCACCGGGCAGGAGGCCCTTAACCGGGCGCTGGAACTTGATATAGACGTAATTTTAATGGATGTACAACTACAGGATGCGCAGGCCGGGCGCAAGGCCCTCAGCGGCGTTGGGGCCGCAGTCACCATCCGGCGTGAGCGCCCGCGTATGCCCGTCGTCTTTTACTCCATTCAAGATGATGACGAGTATTACCGCGAGTTTCGTGCCTCCGGTATTCTTACCCACTATGCTTATGTACGCAAAAGCAACTATCTGCTGCCCAGCATGCTCGTGCCTCTCCTGCGCGACGCCATCAACGGGCGCAGCCTGGTAGATCCTGAAATTGAAGACCGCGTACAGGAAGTGCGCGACCTCGATGAGCAATCTCCCCGTGCCCTGTTGGAACCGAACGAACTGCGCGTGGCTGAACTAGTGGGGCAGGGCATGACGAATGAACAGATTGCAGCTCGTCTTAACCTGCATGATAAGCGGGCCGTAAGTCGCACCAATGGACGCATCTACGCCGCATGGGGCTTGAGCGAGACCGCCGTTGATGATAAAGTTGCCCGAGCCAGGGCGACCTTAATCTTTACACTCAATCGCATGATTATTTGGGATGAGAATGGTGTTGCGCTCGTGCAGGATCGTCGTGGTGAATGGGTACCATTGTATCTCGAGGCTCAAACAAACGCTGAGAATGGAGCTACAGCGGCGGAGATGGGATCAATGACCGGCGCAACTGTGAGAGAGGACGCGTGGCGCAAGCGTATCGTGCGCAGGAACAAGTACAAAGAGGATTGACATGGTGCACCACAACTTTCTCGACCCTGCGTATCTACTCCAAACCATCGTACTGGCCCTTTCCATCTTCAACCTTGTCTCATTCCTCTGGCTTGCGATCACGGTTTGGCTCAATGGAGATCGCAAAAGCGGTATAGCTCGCCTTGGTGTAGTTGGCCTTGGTCTTTCTGCCTTGTTTTTCTATATTCATGCGTTGTTGATCTCAACCCCGCTGACTCAGGCGCCAGGCTTGGTCACGCCGGAATTCTTGTGGCACCTCATCTGGCTTCCAGCTCTGGGAGTACCCTATATCTGGTTCGCTATCGGCTTATACTACGCCGCGCTGATCAACAAACGATGGCGCAAACGTCGCCCTCTGCTGTTGACAATTAGTGGGGTATTCGGCGTCGTAATATTGTTGTTGCTTGTTCTTAACCAACAGGCATTCACCTATGTTGGCACATTAAGGCTAGTTGCATATAGTGATGCTCTCAATGACCTGGGCAACAGTGTGCTTTCGCCTGTAGTGCTGTTACCCGTATTGTTTTTATGCTATTTCACCTTTTGTGCTATAGGCCCCTGGTTTACGTTTGGCCGTATTAGTCGGCTACTCCGTACCCTGTGGTATGCCCTGACAAGGCGGCGCAAAGGTCCTTCCAGCTTGCGCCATGCCCTGGTCGATGCATTTTGGGATGATCCGGCCGATGCCGAGTCACTTGAAGAACCCCTTTTCTCCTGGCACCTGGCACGACCTGGTTTATTTTTAGCAGCCCTCCTGATGGTTGGCCTTACAACTACACTCGGTATACTCGTAATCCAGTCGCTAGTTAACTGGGTACAATTTGGACAGCATCTCGCCATGCCTGCTGCTCCAGAACCCCCAATTCCTGCAGGGGCGTCTGTTGTAGATTTGTTTCCTATCAGTTTGATAGTGCTGGACCTGGGCGCTAATGGTGCAGTAGCACTGGTCATCCTGCTCATTGGCTATTCGATCGTCCGTCACGGTATCCTGATCGATCGTCCTCTAGCCCGGCGCGGTTTCTTTGAGCAATGGCGCGGTATCGTCATCGTTGCCACTGCTGTCGCCATCTTAATTGTACTCATTATTGCTTTTACGCGCAGCAGCCTTGGCGGGCTGCTCTTGATCACCTCGCTTGCAACGGTTGCCTACGCCCTCTTTACCTGGAGCAGCTATACTGCTCATGATCGCTATATTGCTCTGCTAGGACCATTTGTGCGCAGTACCAGCTTGCGTCACTGGTTGAATACCAACCAGCGCAAGACAGAGCAGGACCTGGAAAATCTCTTTTTCCATCTTTGCCACGATGTTTTAGCCGTGCGCTTTGCGTATCTGACCATCATGGCCGGAAATGTCAGGCGCAATTTCAGCTATCGCTGGCCTGTAGAGACGATGCTTGGAGCTAAACTCGTTCTCCCCAAAAAGAGAAATGAAGCAGTTGACGGCGTGAACACTGAATCCCATTCACAAGATGCTGGCGCGTCCACGTCCCGCACGAACTATAGCAATGGGAATTGGATCAAAGGGAATGGTGTTGCGTCCGAAGCTCCTAGACGTGTACAGATCATCTTGCATGGGCTGCCAATGATTTGTTGGGTGTTGCCGATTTACGATGAACGTGGCCTTGTTGCTACCCTTTATCTCGGCCCTCGCGAGGATGGAGGCTCATTTACTGATGAAGACATGAACCTTGCGCATGCCTGCGGACAACGCATACTTGATACGCTTGGCGACCATGAAGCGATGCAGGCTGTCGCCGGACTCCTGCGCCGCCGCATTGTAGATGTGAAGTTACTTGGTGCCCAGCAGCGTCGCGTCTTGCACGACGAAATTCTACCACAGATGCACCTGGCCCTCTTGCGCCTGGAAATGTTACGCTCTCTCCCCAACGCCAGGCCGAACCTTCCATTGAGCCTGGAAGCCTCTGAGCTTGGCCGCGAGCAGGCCTTGAATGAAGCTATCGACCTGATCAGCGGAGCGCATCGTCGTCTCGCGAGCATGATGCGTACCACCGCGCCCGGTGCGCCGCATCGTTTAGAGCGAGACGGCTTGATGCACGCTATTCGTACCATGCTGGAACAGGATTTTCAGAATGCATTCGACGAGGTAGAGTGGTGTGTCTCCGAGGAGACAGCCGCCTGTATTGACGAAGTGATGCCACCAGCCATTGCGGAACTGATCTTTGCCGCCGTGCAGGAAGCCCTGCGTAATGCCGCTCGTCATGCTCGCGGATCCGATGTCCATCGTCACCTGCATCTTCTCCTCAAAGCCTCATACAGCTCTGGGAACCCTTACCTCGAGGTCATTGTAGCCGATGATGGTGTTGGCATTGCCTCTGCCAGTAGCTCCACCATGGGTACAGGTGGTGGTTTACTCACCCATAGCGCGCTGCTTGCCATCGCCGGTGGCAGCTTAACTCTCAAAAGCGCTCCCGGAGAGGGTGTCACAGTGAGAATCCTGCTTCCTGCCGAATCACTGCATTAAACATTTCTTATAGCCATTTACTACTCGAAAAAAGCTGAGCGCCTCACTTTCGTTGTGGAACCAACTTGAGCATGTTAGGAAGCAAAAGCTTCATTCTGATCTCTCGCACCAGGGCGTCAAGGAGACGACGGTACGCCGCGACTTGCTCTTCGAGCGCAAGATCAGGTGATGGCGGATCTTCCACCGACCAGAGGAGATGCCGACCGGCACCAGGAATGATCGGTCAGGTCCCGGTAGCACCGCTGCACAGGACAATGCCTTCATCCCACTGCATCCCAAACGTCGGCTCGATGAAGTGATCGGATGCAAGCAATGGAATCCCTTGTTCGTGTAACACCTGCTCCGCCAGGATACGTCCCTGCTCATCTTGCGTGGGGGTACTCCACACGTCCCAATGACGCTCCGCCAGCGCTGCAAGAATGCTGGCTGCCAGCAGAGCGCGGCTCGATCCACGAGCGCAGAGAAAGAGGAGACGCGAAGCCATGATGCCTCCTTCCGCTGGTATAGCTTTCTTGCAGAACAGCGTACTCAATTTTCTCGCGAAAAGCAATGCTCTGTCACTTTTTCCATTTTGAGAACCAGGCGTCTAGCGATGCAGGTCAATTGGGATTGGCTCCCCTTTGTGTTTGATGGTGAATGCCAGGCGCGTCCAACTATCAGGCCACCTGGGATTTGTCGTGCAGCCCTCGGGAGTGACGTCGAGGCCCGCAAAACCCAGGATAACTGCCTGCCACGCTGCCCCAGCACAGGCGGCATGAATGCCGTCCGGCGTATTGCCACGGAGATTTTCCAGGTCGACCATGTTGCCTATCATGAAGAGATCATAGGCTTCCCTGGCTTTGTCGAGTTCACAGGCTAGGATCACATGGAATGCCGGCGTGAGTGAGGAACCGTACTCGTGATCGGTGATGGGATAGTAGTAATCCCAGTTGACGCGCTTCGTCTCAAGATCGAATTCCTGCTTAAGCACGGTCAACAACATCAGCACATCTGCCTGTTTGACGATCTGGTACTTCTGTACATCTTCCACACCAAGAATACCCTGGTAGGATTCCTTGCGTCCCTCATATTTTGACTTGTCGAATGGCTCCAGGCTGAAGAAGCCATCGAACTGCTCGAAGAGCCTGGACTGCGGGTTCTGCAGAATGCGCAGGTGTACGATAATATCTTGCCAGTGATCCAGTCGCTCTTGCGTAATGTCCAGGAGTTGTTTGAGGTTCTCGGCCTTCTCTGGGACCTTGGTCTGCAGATAGTTCCAGACATCGAGCGCGATCTGGAGGTTGTGGCGGGCCATATAGTTGGTGAAGGTGTTGTTGCTGACGTGCTCGTGCCATTCGTCGGGGCCGATAACGTTAGTAATCTCATAATCGTTATGCTGCTCATTCTTCTCGACGCGGCTCTCCCAGAAAGTGGCGGCACTCAAAATGACCTCTGCACCGTAGTCGCGCAAGAAATCGTTATCACCTGTGACAGTCCAGTAATGCCAGGTGGCGTGAGCAATGCTGGCCGTAATGTGTATCTCTAATGGAGCATTTAAAATGGAGATTACCTCGTGAGTCTCTGGATGAACCATGCTTGGTGGCGTCGTCTCCTCACCGGTGAGGGCACTCTCCCAGGCAAACTGCGCCCCCTTATACCCGTTGCTCGCTGCTTTTTTACGTGCGGCCGGCAGCGTGCGATAGCGATAAATCAGGAGGTTGCGTGCAACATCAGGCATGACGTACGTATAGAAAGGCAGCATGAAGATTTCGGTATCGTGGAAGATGTGACCGCGATAGCCGAACCCTGTCAACCCCTTGGCTGCGATGCTGTAACGATCGTCGTGCAGCGCGGCACTAATGCGTAACTGGTAGATGTTGTAGCGAATGCCGATCTGGGCCTTCTCATCGCCCTCAATAATCACGTCTGCCACCTGCCAAAATTGCTGCCATGCCTCCTGGTTCTTTGTCTGCAGTTCATCGAAGACGGAGGTATTCCCACTTGTGCCTGCAGTCTCATGATGTTTGAGTGCTGTGAGGAGCGGCTCGACGCTGTCACGTGAGGTATACATGACAACGACTTTCTCGACCGTCACTGTAGCTCCCGGCGCGATCGTGCCATAGAATTCAATGCTCGGTGCAGTGGTCAAGGGGCCATATTCCTTGCGGAAACCGGGGGCATCGATGGTGAAACTCATCGTCTGGACAAGCTGCACTCCTGACTTCCTTGTGACGGTTTGAAACCAGATCAGGTCGCCCTCGTGCCCTTTGTCGACGGCTTCCCAGTGCATAAGATCATAATTACCGACAGCCGGATTAAAGTTCGACCACAGGGCAATATCGAGCGGGTCACTGTTCAACTGGTCGGACGTGACACGAAAGCGTACCGCGCCAACGTGTTCATCTGCCAGGCTGGCGATGCGCTCACTGCTGATCTGCAGGCGTACCCCCTTCGGGCTCTCCCACTGGACGGTACGCGTGAGTACGCCGTTCTGCATATCAAGAGTACGCTGGTAGCTCAGGATTCTTCCCCGGTCGAGGCGGAAGTGCTCGTCGCCGATGCTCAAGCCTATTGGCAACCAGTCCGGGGCGTTGGCCAGTTCCTCCTTGGCAAAGGGAACGGCGTCGAAAACGCCGTACAATAAGGTAGCGGGACTGGCTCCGGGATGGCCCTCTTCGAAGGTGCCGCGCGTGCAGAAGTAGCCATTACCAACGCAATAGACGGTCTCCTGGCTATGCAAATTCTTTGGAGTAGGGTTAAACATATCTTCGCTTATGTGCCAAAGACTCATGAAAGCATCCTCCTTCCAACACTCTGGCCTTTCGACTGTTTCAGGCCAATATGTCTTGCAATCGTTTGTTTGTCAACGCCGGCAGCACCTTGTCTGCTTTATGAAAACGCTCTGCAGGACCAATGGCCAGCGCCTGCATACCTGCCTTTTTGATCGCCTCGATGCCTGCGTCCGCGTCTTCAACGCCCAGGCATGCTGAGGTCGGAACACCGACGAGACCTGCCGCGTAGACGAAGATATCCGGGGCCGGTTTAGTATTACTGACACTATACCCGTCAGCAATACCGTCGAAATACCGGGTGAGGTTCAGCCGCTCAAGCACAATACGACAGTTCTTGCTCCCGGAGGCGGTCGCCGTTTTGATGCCCACCTGCCTGATTTCTTCCAGTAACGCTCTGCCGCCTTCGATGACTTCGTCAGGCGTCATCTGGTGAATAAGGTCGTTGTAGTAGCGATTTTTCCGATCCATCATCTCCTGGATCTGTGCTTCGCTGTATTGGCGGCCCCGGATAATGTACATCAGCGATTCGCGCCGCCCGACACCTCGCAGGTGAGTATCGTTTTCCTCATGAGTAAAAGGAATGCCTTCATCATCAGCCAGGCGTTTCCAGGCGAGATAATGGTACTCTGCTGTGTCCGTCAAGACCCCATCCAGGTCGAAGAGAATGGCCTTTGGTGTTTGCAACATAACAATCTCCTCCTCCTGACTTATTTTACACCATTATCCACAGCTTTAGCTGAACTGGGAGCAGACTCTCCACGAAACTCGCTGTATTAAGCTATGACGAACGAGTACAAGGTTCGTCATAGCTTAGCCCTCCTCCGGACGTGTTCCGCAAGGCCCGGCTGCAACCACCCCCGGCGCTCGAACTCTTCGATAAGCCGGACATAGGGTTCGTCGAAACGCCCAACGTGGTCCGGTCGTGGATCGATCACCTCGCGTATGCGTACCATCTCTGCGGCAACATCGGACACCTTGCGACCTACGGAGGTGGCGAGGACGGCCATACCTAGCGCGGCCTCGGCGTTGTCAGGGAGGCGGACTGGTCGGCCCAGCACGTCAGCACGAAGCTGGCACCAATACTGGCTGCGCGCGCCCCCACCGGTCAGCATCAGTGCGCCATCAGTGGGAGCGCCGAGCATATCAAGAGAGTCAAAGCATAGCCGCTCGATGTAGGCCACACCCTGGAGCATGGCTGCGTACAGGTCGATCTCGTCGGTCGGCTCCCCGAGGATGAAGCCCTCCGCTTCGGGCGCAGTGAAAGGGAACCGCTCCCCGCGTGAGACGAGGGGGTAAGCAATGACGCTGGCAGGCTCTCGCTGCGCTGCTTGCGCATTGAGCGCGTCGAGGTCGCGGCCGGGAAAGTACCTGGTAAGTACACCTGCACCTGTGCTGGAAGCCCCCCCGGGAAGCCAACCACCATCGGGAGAGCGATGTGAGTACATGACTCCAGCGGGGTCCCGGATGAGTTTTTGCGTTACGCCTTTCAGAACGAGTGTGGTTCCAAGCACGGAGTTCCAGCTACCCATGCTCAGAGCCCCTGCGCCGATCTGGGCGGCACAGCCGTCCGTCATACCAGCGATAACAGGCGTCCCTTCAGGGATACCCGTTATCGCTGCAGCCCCCGTGCAGAAGGTCCCAAGCTGGGTGCCAGAGAGTACAACGTCGGGCAAGATCCCTTCAGGCACGCCAAGTGTGGCGAAGACCTCGTGAGGCCAGGTATCTGCGATCAGATTGTATCCCGTCTTTAACGCGGTACTCGTGTCCGTTGGAATGTCATGACCGGTGAGCCGCCTGTTGATAAAGTCCGTTTGGTGGGCGAGCCGGGCACCGGGTATTATGTCTCGATTCTCATGGAGCAGCCAAAGCAGCTTCGGCAGCGCCCACGACGGCTGCATACAGTAGCCTAGGGAGGCCCACACAGCAGCTCCTACTTCATTGATACGCCGGACCTTGTCGGCCGCGCGTGTGTCGTCATACATAAGCCCCGCTGTGAGTGGCCTGCCGGCGCGGTCGATGAGAAGGATTGTGCCGGACGTGCCGTCAACGGCGACCCCGTGGATCGACTCGGGAGGCAGATCCTTTAGGGCGATGCGGCAGGCGGCGGCGATAGCGCTCCACCACTCTTCAGGGTTCTGCTCGTGCCGGGGACCATCCCGCTGACTGGTAAGCCGTTGGGAGCCTACGCCGAGTACCTCTCCGTTGGCCGACACTGCAATCGCGCGGACACTTTGGGTTCCCAGGTCGAGGCCGAGCCAGGCAACCCCCGGCCCAGGCATATGATCAGTCATTTGCACCCCCACTCAATGTTCTGAAAAGGGTCATATATACTATAAGCTTTTTGCGCGATCCACCGCTAGTGCGACCTGGCAGCAATGCTTGCCTCCCCCAGCCGTTCATATGCACACTAAAGAACTTTGTGTTTCGTCACACTACCCATCAACCGCTTCACCAAATGAGGCACCCACCTCTGCAAATAGGCTTGCTTGCTATGCTCAGTAATCTTCCCACCATAGCGTTCCAGCGTGTACGCGCGCGTTAATTCATCCAGGATAGCATACACACCCTAACATTCATGTTTCTACTCGCTCGCCTTAAGTCTAACTATCGGCTATACTGGTAATATAGGTGGGATGCCTGTGCTACGCAATGGAATGGTTACAGGCAAAATACTACCTGGGTCTTATCATACCCAGCGACTCATTCTAAAATGAACATAACGCTTGCGTATTCGAGGGAGGTCTCGTCATGATACTTGTTACCGGAGCCACGGGCTATATTGGACGGCATCTCGTAGCCCGGCTGGTCGCCCAGGAAGAGCGACCGCGCTGCCTGGTACGAAACATAAGCCGTGCAGCAAACATCTTACCAGCAGGTAAAATTGAATTTGTGAAAGGTGACACAACATCCCCTGCTACTCTAGAGACTGCCGTGCAGGGCATCGATACCATCGTGCATACCGCATTTATCACCGCCGATCACAAGCAGTCCGCGGGCAATCAGTACGACGCAACCAATGTCCAGGGTACCGCCAATCTGATCAAAGAGGCAAAAAAAGCTGGTGTCAAACGTATCATCGTGCTTAGCGGACTTGGCACTAGGCCCGATCAACCTGGCAGCTATATGCAGGGACGTTACCTGGCCGAACAAATGGTCAAGGAGAGCGGCCTGGATTGGACGATCATCCAGCCATCCGTCTTATTCGGCAAGAATGCCCCTTTCATCAAAGGCTTGACCGACCTCATCCGCACATCACCAGTGGTGCCGCTGATTGGCGGCGGTAAGGTCATGTTTCAGCCGATCTACGTGGAAGACGTCGTAACCGTTATCCTCAACGTATTGCACGAGCCTGAGCGCGCGAAGGACAAAACCTATACCATCGGTGGCCCTGCCTACTACTCCTTTACCCAGATTATCGACGCATTGCTGCGCACTATGCATAAGCGACGAATCAAAGCGCCTGCCCCCACACCTCTGGTTGGTGTAGGAGCCACGATCATGGAAGCCGTATTGCCCAAACCCCCGTTGACGAAGGCCGCGATGACCCTCTTCACCTTTGATAACACCACCGACCTGCACAGCGTCGAACGCGATTTTGGCTTCACACCGGTGTCTTTCACTACTTACCTGGCGCAGCAAGGAGTATGAATTTAATCTGCTTTCTTTACCTCTCAGGCAATTTCCATATGCTATAATGGATGGGCATAGGCGTCTTTATC
>Ga0137359_10002382_pt1 | contig 15083 bp, 7 predicted proteins | sample Mad1_40_16metaG_FD_108281 | JGI IMG/M metagenome (GOLD analysis project Ga0137359, IMG submission 108281) | Vadose zone soil microbial communities from Angelo Coast Range Reserve, California, USA - Mad1_40_16 metaG | ecosystem: Environmental > Terrestrial > Soil > Vadose zone | place: USA... | reverse complement strand
GATCGTCTCAAACCATGGGCGGACCACATTGTGCCAGGCCGCTTCCGGCGAAGCGCCGATGTGCAGCGACACGCCTCCCGAATTTTTGAGCGCCGTTTCGTTTCTTTTGGGCACCCGTTACTGTAGCAAATTCACCGTCGAATAAACGTTTTCCTGATCGCGGAGCTTACGCCGGTCGCCCTCGCGGCGAGTAATTCCCCGGCGATCGAGGTGTTCGAGGAACGGAACGAGAACGCGCCGCGAGGTTCCAAGCTCCTGGCGCAACTCGCTCACGGTGGCAGGTCCGTTTCTCGAAATGAATGCGACGACAACGGACTGCATCCGTTCCGCGGCTTCCCGCAAGAGGATGAGATCCGGACCGACTTCGATGATCTCGCCTTGTTCGATCAGAAAACGGATCGCTGATTGTAGATGTCGATCTTGCGCGATTTCTTTACGCGCCGGGGGATCGAATGACTTGGCCCCCAGTGTCTCTCGAATTTTTGCTGCGGCTGGCTGGATCTGGGGCGGCAACGTTGCGCGGTGCAACTCGCGGGCGATCACCGTGGCGGTGCGAGCAAAGCCTTTGGCGCACAAATCTGAGATGAGTGCTTCAAACACATCGGCGGGTTGCTCGCGCGAAGCGGCACGCAAGTCGGCCAAGTCGAGACCCCTCTTTTCCGGATGTTCTCGGTGCGCGCCATCTATTAATTCGGTTGCTCGCCGATAGAGATCGCGCCATTGGTCTGCGTCCGCCACGATTTCACCGCGCAAGACGATTTCTCCCTGCATTTGCAAACGACCCAACGCATCCGAAATTTCTGCAGCGCTGAAATTTGATTTGGCGAGAAGCGTTTTGCTTTGCGAGAAGCCGCGACCAGCAAGCTCAGTTTGCAGGCAAACATCGACATCATGCGGCGCTGCCGCCCGTTTCGTCAAAAGCTGGATCTGCGCGGCACTTCGGAAATTCGCTCGATCGCCATTCGGATCGAGAACGATCCCGCCGGCGATTGTGTGTTGCTCGGACGGATCGCGAATGACAAAGCGATCACCCAGCATCGCAAGTATCGGCGAGGCGAGTCGTAATTGGGCGATCGCGGATTGGCCGATGCCGATCGCCTCAGCTTCAAGCAGAGCGATCTTTGCTCGCACTCGGCTGGTGCCGTGATGAACGTAAACGGAAATTCCATTTTTCAGCGCCCGTGCGACCGGATCTTTTCCGTGCAAACGGGGCGATCTTTCGAGAAGAACGTCGAGCGCCGCGGTTGCGGCGACATCGCCAATTGTGATTACGTCGCCGCGTTTGATTGCAGTCGCGCTCGTTCCAGTCGCAGCGTCAGGTAAGTTAATGGCAGTGCGCATTCCGGGCTCCGTAAACTCGACATCGTGTCCATGACTTTGGATCGAGCGGATCCGTGCTGGAAAATTTTGCGGTTGAATCGCCACAGTCTGTCCACGGCGAAGTTTGCCCCCGGTCAATGTTCCGGTCACGACGGTGCCGATTCCGCGCAAGGTGAATGCGCGATCGACGAACAAGCGCGGTTTACCAACGTCGCGCGGCTGCGGCAATGTTGCGAACTCCATGGCGAGAGCGCGCTTCAAATCTTCAATTCCATCGCCGGTGCGAGTCGACGTCGGAATGATCTGCGAATTTACGAAGGCCGTATCACGCAATCGATCGCGGATTTGGGTGGTGATAATGTCGATGTTTCCCAAATCGCTTTTGGTGAGTGCGAACAGGGCGTGTTGCACGCCGAGGTAAGTCAGAATTTGGAGGTGCTCTTCGGTCTGGGGCATCCAACCGTCATCGGCGGCGACAATGAGGAGGGCGAGATCGACCGAACCCACTCCGGCGATCATGTTCCGCACGAAATCTTCGTGGCCTGGGACATCGACAATGCCGATGTGAAATCGTTGTTCGTCAGGCCAATCGAGAATCAGTTCGGCAAAACCGAGGTCGATCGTGATGCCGCGAGCTTTCTCTTCCGGCAACCGGTCGGGATCCGTGCCGGTGAGCGCCTTGACGAGCGCGCTCTTGCCATGATCGACGTGCCCGGCAGTCGCGAGAACGAAGTGTTTTTTTGTCACGCGCGAGAATTAATGGGTGCCGGCACAGGCGGCGCGGATGGCGTCGATGACGATGTCGTCCTGGTGCGGGAAGATCGTACGCAGATCGAGTTTGAAAGTGCGGTTAGCGATGTATCCGATGACAGGCGGAGTGAACGCGCGCATCCGGGCGGCAAATTCATTTGCGGAACAATTCTCCGGCTGAACGTCGATGCTGATGGAGGATATGATCGCGCGCGGCAAAGTACCGCCGCCTGTTTTTACTGCGCCGCGACCGGCGCTGATTCGCCCGGGCAAGCCGCGCAGTCGCGTGATGATGTTGGCAGCGCGTGCGCGCAATTCATCTTTCGAAGTTTGCGACATTGCGAGGACGGGAACGTTGCCGGATGAACTACTGAGGTGAAGATCGACCGTTGCTTGAAGCGCGGCGAAACAGAGTTTGTCCGCGCGCAATGCGCGAAAAAGCGGTTCGCGTTTGAGCGCGTCGAGGTAACGTTTCCTGCCGGCGATGATTCCGGCTTGCGGTCCGCCGAATAATTTGTCGCCGCTGAAGCAAATTAGATCCGCACCTTCCTTCAATATTTCCGCCGGAGTTGGCTCGCGTTCCGAAGCTTCGTCGAGCGGTTTCAGGAGACCTGTGCCAAGATCGACAACCAGCGGCACGCGCTTCTTTCGCGCCAACTTCGCGAGCTCGGCGGTGGAAGGCGAATCGACGAAGCCTTCCATGAAAAAGTTGCTGCGGTGAACTTGGAGAACCATCGCGGTGCTTTTTCCAATCGCGCGTTCGTAATCACGAAGAGCCGTTTTGTTCGTCGCGCCTACTTCGCGCAACCTCGCGCCGGCCGCTTCAATGATTTCGCCGATACGGAAGCCGCCGCCGATCTGCACGAGCTCGCCGCGCGAAATGATGACTTCAGGTTTTGTCGCGATAAAATGCCGGACAATAAGAACGAGCGTCGCGGCGCAATTGTTGACGACCGTGGCCGACTCCGCGCCGCAAACGAGAGCGAGCGCTCGTTCCAAATAAGCGCCGCGGTGCCCACGATCGCCAGTCGCAAGATCATATTCGAGGTTCGTGTAAGCGCTGGCGACGCTGAGCAATTTCATCGCGTCAGGGGCGAGCGGCGCGCGGCCGAGATTTGTATGGACGATGACGCCAGTGCCATTGATTACGCTCTGCAAACGAGCACGGCGCAAATCGTCGAGCGCGACACGGACGCGGGCGAGCAGGGCGGGAAACGATTCGACGCGAAACTTTTTACGTTCTTTCGCCAGCTCGCGGCGGACAAGATCGACAATGAGCGGTCGTGGCAAATCGTATTGCTCGAGCGCTTCGAGGAATTTGTTTACCGCGGGGATCGCGCGGCGTGAGCGCGATTTTATTTTATCATGCATATGAGAGGCTTGCGGGCGCGAACGACCCTGCCGACGATGGCGGCAGAGGGAATGCGGGCCTTCTTCAGAACCCGCAGAACTTTCTCGAGCTTTGTGTTAGCCACACAGAGAAGTAATCCGCCGCTGGTTTGTGCGTCGGTGAGAAGAATCTTTTGTGCCTCGGTCGCCTTGTTCCAATCGACCAGCGATTTCGCCGCAGCGAAATTATCCCGTGTTCCTCCGGGAATGCAGTCGCGCGCGATAAGACCGGCAATTTCTTTATCGATCGCGGGAACGGAATTTGGATCGATATCGGCGGAGACATTGCTGGCGCGACAGAGCGAAGCGAGATGGCCAATCAATCCAAAGCCAGTGACGTCGGTGGCGGCGCGGACAAGATGCTTTTCCGCGAGTTCGGCGCCGACCCAATTAATTTTGGACATCGATGAAATCACTTTTTTCTGAAGTGCGCGCGAAGCGAGGCCGCGTTTGATGGCAGTGGTCGCAATACCGGTGCCGAGCGGTTTGGTCAGCACTAGCAAATCGCCAGGGCGCGCATTCGCGTTCGTCATGACGTGGCGAAGATCGACAATCCCCGTGACGGCGAGTCCGTAGATCGGTTCCGGATTGCGGATGGAATGTCCGCCGATGATGGCGCAATCAACCTCGGCGGCTTTTGCGGAACCGCCACGCAAGATCGACATAATCGTCTTCGGCGAAACCAAATTAGCGGGGAACCCCATTATATTAAGAGCGGTGAGTGGACGTCCGCCCATGGCGAAGACGTCGGAGAGCGCGTTGGCGGCGGCGATTTGACCGTAGGCGAACGGGTCGTCAACAATCGGTGTGAAGAAATCCACGGTTTGCACAAGGGCGCGATGTCGATCTAGACGATAAACGCCGGCATCATCAGAAGTGCTCGAATTGACGAGCACTCTGCTGCGGTCGGTCACGGGAAACTGCGGCAAAACTTGTCGCAGGGCCTTTTGGCTCAGTTTCGCTGCTCACCCGGCGCAGGATGAGAGCGATGTGAGCTTACGGATTTGTTCGCGCGACACCTAGGTCACCTCCCTTCGATCGATCTGTAGAGGCAGGCGTGCCGCCGGCTTGATGCGGCTGACACAGCCGCCACTACAGTAAATTTGGCGGAGAGGATAGGAATCGAACCTACCCCGGTCGTTGCCAACCGACGGCGGTTTTGAAGACCGCGAGGGCCACCAGGCACCCTTCACTCTCCTTTGAATTGCGGAATGCGGATTGCGGATTGCGGATTGCCGAAGATCGACAATCGATCGCTCAGGAATTGCGCAGCATAAATTATTAGGACGTTTTTTTGATCGCTTTAACGATGGCGTCGAATTCCGGCCAATCGCCAGATTCGAGTTTGGAATGAAGCAGTTTTCCATTGGCGCGGATTTCGAAAGCGCCGCCGCTCGAAGGAATAAGGGTGAGCGATTTAATGCGCTCGCCGAGTTCGAGAATTTTGGTCGCCAAACTGACGGCCTTCGGCGTGTAGTTTCAAACGACGCAGTATTCGATCGATACTTCGGTTTTCACTTCGAGCTCCTTTCCATAACCAAACTATCGACCGCGTGAAAACCGGTCAAGCGATGTGTGCCTCGCAGAGACGTTGAGAGATCCCTCGGTGCGAGCCGCACTGGCATTTGCTCGGGATGACAGCCTCGCGTGATTGTCGATCTTCGACGGTCGCCGCCCGCCGCCCAAAACAATGTTAGCGATTGCGAGTGGACGCGGGCGCTTCGCCGCTTTCTGTCGTGCTGGGTCCGCCTCCGCCAAAATAATAGGAAAAGACAGCAAAGAGCTGCACTACCGGAGACTTGTGGTTCACGCCGAATAACGGAGAAATATCAAAGCGCGTATTTCGGCTTGGCCTCCAGGCGGCGGTGGGTCCGATCACAAAGCTGTTGTAGGGCTTCCCCCGGATGCCCTTGTCAGTGAAGCTGCGGAATAGGAATTCGATTCCGCCTTTCAATTCTTCGTGGGCGAGCCAGAACGGCGTGACGACACTTTGGGCGATACCCCATTCGCGGCCGCGGTCGCCGCTTGTTTCTTGTTCGAAGAAAAGATTGAAAGCCCATTCGACGCGATCGAAGAAATCTTCCGAGAGCAAAAGGCGCAATTCGTATGCGTCCGGAATATCCATTGAAGTGTCGAAGCCGCCCGGGCCAAATTTGTGAGCCGGCGTCGGAGGGCCTTCGTCATGAAGAATCCTTCCACCGCCGAACTTGTATTCGGCAAAAATTGTCGGATTCAAGGGGATCTTGCCCCAATCGGCGAATGCGTAGCGTGCTTCAATGCTAAAGCTACGAACTTGTGTTTCGTCGCCGTAATGCTCGATATCGGCTTCAGTTGCAATATTGATGCGATAAGGCAGCCCGACTTCGATCTCATCGGTGAAGTCGTGATCCGGTCGGCGGAAATGGACGACCGCGTCTTCGTAGATCAGGCTGGCATAGATCGCACCGGGCGGAAGGACGTAAGCGTTTGTAATCGGTGAGAAACGGGATTGCGAGAAACTGGTCGGCGCGCCATACGCACTAGGCAATTCTTCGCCGGTGATGACGATGTGTTCCGCGGCGGCGGATTGCCCGTTGATCGAGTGGTTTATACCGAGATAGCCGAGAAAGGCGATCGATAAGATGGGTAGAAGCAAGCGATTGCGGAAGAGAGATCGAGTCTGCATGAGGCGACAATAAAAAGTAAGGCCAAACCTGACAACTGGAATCGCGCTAACGTTTCACTCGGTCAACGCAATCGGAAATTAAGGTAGTGACGTTAGAGTCTGTTGTCGCGTGATGAAAACGTCGGTCGAATCGATGCGACCGCTCTCGTCAACGTCGTCTCGGAAGTTAGAAGAGGTGGCGTTTTGAAGGGTCTGCTGCCTCACTTGGAACACATCAGTCGCGTCAACCCGACCGCTCGCGTCGACGTCGCCCAGGAGCACGCCCATCGGCACAACGACAGGGCCAGTATTTACTCCATCGTTGACGGTTAGGGTGACTGCCATTCTCTGGGCGTTGGTTACACCGGTGAGGTTGATAAATACTTGATTGCTACTGGCGATAGCCGTGGAGACCGATCCTGTGCCAGAAGAAACCGTGGGGGTGCCAACCAACGTAATCGAACCGGGGAAAGTAACGACAATCTGGTGTTGGTCCGAGTTCGCGCCCTGGCCCTTGCGACATTCGATGCCGAGGTTGCCTGAGAGTGGCAAGTCAACATCGAACGGAGGGCTGATTGAGTCATGAGTCTTACGAGACACGGCAGTGGGCACGATTCCCCCTTCACAAGCGTTATTGCCCAAGACGGTGTAAGTCGCGGCCGGGTGGCCATTGTCTCGTTGCGCCTTGACGAACGTGTGGTCCATCAACGCGTTTGAGCGCTCCAGATTTTGAGTTCCCTGAGTGTCGCCGGTGAATGTTCTTCCGTTTACCGCGCCGAGCAAATCTCCTGGCTGTGGGTTTCCGAATACGGATTTCGGCACGATGACCGTGATTGTCCCGTCGGGCTGGAAGTTGCTTCCAGGCAAGGCATTCGCGGTTTTCGTTTCCGTCGGGACACCAATCACGAGGCCGACGACAGCAGTAGCAATAGTTCCGTAATCAAACGTCGCAGCGGAGTTTGAGTCTGTTCGCATGCCAACGTAGAACTGCTGGCCTGCGGCCGCGTAAGAGTTCCACACAATTCTCCATCGGCTGCTAGGCGGGAGTCCGCCGGAAAGACTGGTCACCTTCATTTGAAACATGAAATTGCTTGTATTGGGAGGTTCGGCTACCGCCACGTAGTCAATGGCAAGCGACGCCGGGGTTTGTCCCTGCGTCGTCTGTTCGGGATGACCGGGCGGCGTCTTCTGGACAATGAAACCGGTGCAACCATCGCCAACATAAGAGGCAGCGATTTCGTTATTGGCGCAGGAGGTGCCAATCGCATTCACCGCCAGTACCTTATAAAAGTAAGTCTGGTTGATGTCGGTCGCGGTTAGATCGTCGAATTTCGTCTGAGTGGCCGGCACGGTAGTCAGCAAAGTTTCAGCGCCGCTGGCAGTGCCTCTGAATATCTGATAGCTGGTGATTGGTGAATTGCCGTCGTCTGCCTCCGACCATCCCAGATGGATGGTTCGACCAATGCGACGCTCAGTAACCAACGGCATACCCGGTACAGACGTCGCGGTAGGTGGATCGAAAGCTGCAACTAGCCGCCGCCCGCTCGACTGTCGCGCGATTACGCCCCTTGCTGTGTAGGAATTGCCGACAACGCCTGACGTGCCGTCTGGGTTAACCAATGCTTGAGCACAAGCGCCGTCGGGACACCCATCCACGTAAGCGACCTCAATACGACCTTCCTTGTCGACGCTGGCGCCAATAAAATCGAGGAGGTTGCGGCAAATATCAGCCCCGCCTTGCGCCCAAATACATCCACGTTGGAGTGGGTCGTTTGGAGTTGCGTCGGTGGTTGTCCACGTCGCTCCTCCATCGTATGTGGCGGCGATATAAAGGTGCCAAACGCCGTTGAAACCGTGGTCCGAAACGCTCCCTGCTTTCGTCGAACCCAGAAAAGCGACTGCTGCACGGTTTGTATCGGCTGCTACTGCATATGGATAGGAGGTGGTCTTCACTCCATAGCTCGCTCCGATATCATAAGTAGTACTCCAGTTGAGTCCGCGGTCGGTGGATGTGGCAACTAGGGCTCTGCCATCCCCGTTCGCCATGATGAAGTAGACCCGTCCGCTATTATCAATTCCCACCTGCGCGTCGATAATGTCGCCACCGGACGAAGTGTTCGGGACGTGGCGAATGCTCCAGGTTAATCCGTTATCTTGCGAAACGATCACAGAGCCTTGGCCATCGCAGTTAAAGGTTGGAACGTAAACGGTTCCGGTCTGGCCATTCGCCTGCGTCTGCGCCGTGTCCGGCGTCACTTCAACGTGGCCGTGTATTCCGACGCAGTGTGCGTCGCCGACCGGATCTATTTCGATTGCCGGACCGAATGTAAGCCCTCCGTCATCGCTTCTCGCACAAGCCGCAGCTGGGAGCTGCGAGCAATAATAATACGCATGCGGGAAGCTCGGCACAGGAACTGGAGCCGGAAGGGCGTACGGTCCGCCGCCGATTGTTTGGTGGTCAATCCCCGAGCCGATGCCAAATCCCGCCGTTGCTACCCAGGTGTGGCCGTCGTCATCCGTGTAGGAAGTTTTGCACGTGGGGGACGTTAAGGTTAGCTGCGCCGCAAAAGTGCGGCCGGTTATACGGTCAACAAAGCCAATAGGATCTTGGTCGACTCCCTGCGAGGTCGGCGCCGGACGGTTCACCCATGTCGCTTTTGGAGTCGCGGTTTGACAGGTATCGTTGAAAGTAACAAACAGCGTTTCAAGATCTGACTGGAACGCCGTTACATCAGTGTTCCAATTCACGCCAATCGATGGTTCGCCGGCGTCGTGAGCAATGTACTCGACAGTGTTTACGGGCTGCCCCTGACTGCCAGTAACGACTGGCGTCAATACGCCCGGACCTTCGAAATTTTCAAAGCCGAGCCTCGTTCCGGGATCCACCGGGGCAGGGGGAGCGAGCACAATTGGCGCTTTTCTATTTTTTCCAGTAGCCCGCCGTGCAGCCGAGCGCGAGCTGGTTGGTAAGAGCGCAAGTACGATGAGGCTGACGCCGACTATCAGAAAAAGTGTGCCGATGACGGCCCGAGCTTTGGTTGAAGAGATGTTTTTTTTCATTTTCTTGTCCTCAATGTGAGGTTAATGCGCTAGGGAGGTCATGGAATTGAAGTAAGGGTTTGCTGTCGCGTCACGAAAACGTCGGTGGAGTCGATGCGACCGCTCTCATCAACATCCGTTCGGAAGTTAGAAGAGGTGGCGTTTTGAAGGGTCTGCTGCCTCACTTGAAAGACATCAGTCGCGTCAACCCGACCGCTTGCGTCCACGTCGCCCAGGAGGACACCCATGGGCACGAACACGTCGGCTACATTGATGCCGTCGTTAACCGCATTCAACTTGATGGTAAGCCTTTGGGCGTTGGCTACATCACTGAGATTGACAAAGATTTGATTGCCGCTGGCGAGGCTGCTCGCGACTGATCCAGTGCCGGACGAAACCGTAGCGGAGGAGAAGCTAACCGCACGCGGGAAGGTAACGACAATTTGATGCTGATTTGAGTTTGCGCCCTGGCCCTTGCGGCATTCAATGCCCAGATTGCCTGAGAGTGGCAGGTCGATATCAAACGGGGGGCTGATGGAGTCATGAGTCTTACGAGACACCGCACTCAGTGGCACTATACCACCTTCGCAAGCACCATTGCCCACTACCATGTACGTCGCAGCCGGATAACTGTTATCGGTTTGGGCTTTCACGAATGTGTGATCCACGAACCCGTTCGACCGCTCCACCTTATTGTTAGGAGTACAAATTGGAGTTATATCGGTGGCGCAGTTAGAATTATCGCCCGTAAGTGTTCTTCCACCAACGGCGCCGAGCAGGTCACCGACTGGCGGACTACCGAAAGCAGACTTTGGCGCGATGATAGTGATTGTACCGTCGGTTTGGAAATTGCTTGCGGGATCCGCGGTTCCAACTGTCGTTTCCGAGATAACGAACACGGCCGGCACACCGGCATCAGCGAGCGTGCCATATTCGAATGTTGGCGACCCGGTATTTCCAGTCGTCATACCTACGTAATATTGTTGGCCAGGCGACGAGAACGAGTCCCACATAATCCTCCATCTGCTATTGGGTGGAGGAGTGGAGAGATCGTTTACCTTCATCTTGAATAGGAACATGCCGGGCTTGTCCGCAGGTTCGCCGACTGCAACGTAATCAATCAGAAGCGACGCCGGGGTGTTGGCTCCAGCGTTGGCTTCCGGGTGCGTGGGATCGTTCTTATGGATGACTATGCCAGTGCAACTATCGCCTACATACGGTGCGGATATCTCGTTGTTTCCGCATGATGTGCCAACACTGTTCACCGCGAGCACCTTGTAGTAGTAGGTCTTGGTGGTGTCGGTTGCGGTTAAGTCAGTGTAACTTCCACCGGTCTGAGTTCCGGGCACAGTTGTGAGCAAAGTCTCACCGCCGGACGTGATTCCTCTCAATATTTGATAGCCCGTGATGGACGAATTACCGGTGTCTGCTTCCGACCATGCTAAGTGGGTTGTTAATCCAATCCGGCGTTCAGTAACCGATGGCATGCCCGGCACGGATGTCGGGCTTGGGTCATTGGCAGCGAAGAGTCTGCGACCACTCGACTGTCGGGCGATTGTTGCCGCTGTGGTAAATGCGTTGCCGCCAAAGTGGTCCGGCTGGGTGACGGCTTGTGCACAGTTGCCACCTTCGCAGCCATTGACGTATCCAACTTCGACGCGGCCTGCGCTATCAACTGTCATGTCGAAAAAGTCGAGCAGGTTGCGGCAAATGTTGGCGCCACCTTTTGCCCAAATGCAGCCGCGCTGCATTGGCGCGTTCGGAGTCGCGTCGGTTGTCGTCCAGTGCGCGCCTCCGTCGAAGGTGTTGGCCACGTACAGATGCCAGGCGCCGTTGAAGTCGGGTTGGAGCGCATCGCCAGGCGTGGTTGTGCCATAGAACGAAACTGCCGCGCGGGCCGAATCTCCAGCCACTGCCGCCGGGTATCTGATGTTCTTCAAGCCGTAAGGGGCTCCGACATCGCCGCGCAGCGTCCAGGTCGCGCCGTGATCGTCAGACGTAAAAACCGCTGCAGCGCTGTCCGCGTTGGCGATGACATAATAGACACGCCCAGTTCCATCTATGGCCACTGCTGGGTCTTGAAAGCTGGGCGAAGGTTGCGAGGAAAGGCTCCCGTTCTGCACATGTTGGACAGTCCAGGTCAACCCATTGTCTAACGAAACGAGCAGGCTTCCCACACCATTGCATTGGTTGAATGGCAGATAAACCGCTCCGTCAACCGGCGAGACTTTCACGTGACCATGCAATCCGCCGCATACATTGATCGGCGGATTCGTGACCGGTATTGAAGGGCCAAAGGTCAATCCTCCGGTGTCGCTGCGCGAGCAAAATGATGGAGGACCGGTGTTGGGCACTCCTTCTTGCGAGCAATAATAAACCGCGTTCGCATAAGTCGGGTGTGCAGGCGGTGGCGGCACCGAGTTCGGGTTGTAGGGGCCACCGCCGATGGTCTCATGGTCGACGCCTGATGCAATCCCGCTACCCTGAGTTGGTGTCCAGCCGGCTGGATTCGCCATTGTCGGCAGTCCATCGCTGTCAGTGAATGAGGTCTTGCACGTGGGCGAGAGCAAAGTGAGCTGCCCTGAGAAAGTGCGACCTGTTTGACGATCGGTGAAGCCAATCGGATCGGAATCGATTGATTGAGCCGTCGGCGCTGGCCGATTGACCCAGGTATCATTCCGACCAGTTGGGGAGCAGCTATTGTTGAATGTGACGAACAACGTTTGCAGATCACTGAAGAAAGCGGTTATGCCTGTATTCCAGTTATTGCCTATAGAGGGTTCGCCAGCGTTGCGTCCCATCCACTCAACCGAATTGACCTGACCTCCAGCTGACGTCGTCGTAACGGGAACGAGAACTCCTGGAGCGATGAAATTCTCGAATCCGATCTGCGGGCCAGAATCTGGCGCCGCCGCCGGAATGGATCCGAATGGAGGCGGTGCCGGGCCGCCGCCGCCTGGTTGAGGAGTGTCGTCGGTTGTGAAAGTTCCGTTATAGGTGAAAGGCGCCATTTGCGGAACGCCGTTTGTGCTCGGGGTCTGACAGATCTGGACCTGATATACGCCGGCGGGAACGCCGCCCGATGGTGCATACACTAACGCTTCCGTCGAGGTAAGCGTATCCTCCGTCTGAACGAAGGCCGGAGTAGCGCCGGCACCAAACAATAGGGTAACCGTTATGTCGTTAGTCGCGAGCGTCGCGCTGGTCTGAACTACAATTCGGGTCTGGCCGGCTGGGACAGTGAACGGCCCATTCTTCGGTGTCGTGCACGGATAAACATTTGGGTCATACGTGCCGCTAAATGGTATCGGCGGAGATGGAAGGTTAGGCGCGGAAGGCTTTTGCGCGCGCGTATGATTCGAGGGACGAGAGTTCGCCAGAAGCGGTATAGCACAAAATAAAGCGAGGCCGCTTAGTACAAAGAGTGCGGCCAGCGCCGCGCGAGCGGTGACGAAGAAGGAAGCGTTCTTTTTCATTTTTCGAATCTCTAATTTGAGGCTAACGCGCTAGGGACTTGATGGAAGCGAGCTTAGGGTTTGTTGTCGCGTTATGAACACGTCGGTGGAATCGATGCGGCCGCTCGCGTCAATATCAGTTCGGAAGTTGGAAGCGCCGGCATTCTGAAGAGTCTGTTGTCTCACTTGGAACACATCGGTGGAATCAACCCGACCGCTTGCGTCAGTGTCGCCGACGAGTACTCCCATTTGCGGTGCGGTCACGTTGCCGGTATTGCCTGCCACGTCGTGCACGTTATTTAAGGTGACGCTGATATACTGGCCAGTGCTCACGCCGGTGAGATTCACGATGTAGTTGTGGGTATCGCTGCTATCAACCATGCTGGTGCTTACAGTCCCAGTACCACTGGTTGGGTCGTGGCCGGTGACACTGGCGTTGGTGACGCTCATCAGATTGTTCGGGAAGGTAAAGACCATCGTGTAGTTGCCCGCGCCTAGTGAAGCACTACTCCGGCATTCCACCCCGCGTGGGCACCCAGCTGGCCCGCACAACTGGGCAGCCTGAAACAAACTAATGTCAAACGGAGGACTGATCGTGCCGTGGGTCATCCGGGAGACGACACCGGTTAATGGGAAGTTTACGATGATATCCTGCACGTTGCTATTGCTCGTGGTGTTGCCATTGAGGTAGGTGCCGCGCACGCGATAATAGTAATGACCATTCGGTTTGTTGGTGATGGGAAGACTGGTCGTAGTCGGACCGACGGTCCCAATTTGCTTCCACGTTGCGCCGTCCACATTGATATCATCCACCCACCAGCCGACCGAGAGTACGACCAAGTTAAAGGTTGAGCCGCCGTCGAAGCGGAAGCGGAGCTTAAACGGTATCCCTTTGTAGGCCGTCAGATCAATTTCGTGACTCTGCACGCGAGTGTCCGCCGGTGGAGGCAGCGGTGCGTCAGTTAATACTCTGAGCGCGGTCCAGGTTGCTCCGCTGTTAGTCGAAATCTCGGTGTTACCTGTGTCGTCAGGGCCGTTAAAATAACGGCTGTAAAACGTTAGTCGTGCCGAGCCAACGCTGGCCGGAATGGTAATGTTGTTCTTTAGAGTGAGATCGGGGTCGAATGCCAAGAGAAAGGGCCCTGGCGCAGGTCCTTCGTAACTATTGGGAACGCTGTTGTGATAAGCGGGATTTTGAATCCAACCGGCGGTATCACCGGTGTCGTCACCGGTGTTCCAAAGTGAGCCGGCTTGTCCGGGCAAATTTGTTCCGTCCGCATTGTCGAAAAGCGGATTGACGTAGTCGGTGGACTCTTCCACGACATAGCTGGCGAGACCGGCCGTAACCTCAGCGGGACTCCAGGTCAGGGTGTAATTGTTCGTGGTGATCGTAGTGCCTGGATCATTCAGCACTGGCGGATTGACGGTTCTAAGAATGTTGGGAGGCGCGGGCGTCGGTGTCGGCACGGCTAGGTTACGTGCGAGCGCAAAGTTTTGTGTGGTAACACCGCCATTCGTCACTGTGACAGCAATGGAACTGGAGAAGTATCCAGTTGCGGAAGCGGTGTCAGTATAGCCACCGGGTGCCAGCGGACTAAACTGGTAGAACCCGCTGCCGTTGGTGACCGCAGTGTAGCCGCCCGCCGTCACGCTTGCGCCAGCGATCGGGTTACTGGTGGCGCTGTCAGTGACTGTCCCCCGCAAAAAGCCTACCGGCCTCGGTGTGCACTGCGGGAATTTGAAACTGCCGACGCGCGTATGCCAGATTCCAGTCGGAGCGTCGGCTGCTGCGTAGTATTCGTTGGTGTACCAGAACGTACAGTCATCGACGGGGTCAACCGTCATGTCTGTGTAATCGCCCCAGCGACCAAACTGTGGGGCAAAGATTTCACCGTGCTGCGCGCCGCTACCCGCGAATAGTTGTGTTTCGCCCTGCGAAAGCGTACTCACTGGATCGGTGGCGAGCCGTCCCGCATAGGCGATCGACGGAAAATTGATTTGGGAAGAAGTGCTGTAACCAATGGCTATATTGCCGCCGCGATCCATGGCGATGCTCGACATCCAGCGATAGAGCAAATCGGTCTGGGATGTGGGTCCCCATGTGTTTTGTTGGAAAATGACGGGCGTGCCGCCCGGGTCGCGGACTTCGTACCAACGAGGGCCCATTTGTCCGGTGGTGGCGTTGGCGACAACGGTGTGATTTAGGACAAGAGATTCGTGATCGCCAAAGTTGCGGTAGGCCAAACGGTACATAAGGCGGTCGCCAATTGGATCCAATTGAAACGCATCACCCGCCTGCGGCACACAGCCTGCGGCGTCATTCATACAATTCGGGCGCGCGAAGTCGGCGATAGGCGTAATTGAGTTCGGCTGGCCAGCTACACCAAAGCTCGAGTTCGCTGGAGTGATCCAGTCGGCATGAAACTTCCAAATTCGCAGGTTGTTGCCCAAAGGCGTATCGGCAGAGCTGTCCACCTCGGCGAAAT
>Ga0137359_10002378_pt1 | contig 15088 bp, 12 predicted proteins | sample Mad1_40_16metaG_FD_108281 | JGI IMG/M metagenome (GOLD analysis project Ga0137359, IMG submission 108281) | Vadose zone soil microbial communities from Angelo Coast Range Reserve, California, USA - Mad1_40_16 metaG | ecosystem: Environmental > Terrestrial > Soil > Vadose zone | place: USA... | reverse complement strand
GCGCGAGATCGTGCAGCTTCTGGCGGAAGGCAAAAGCAATAAGGAAATTGCGGGCTTCCTGGGAATCAGTGTGAAAACCGCGGAGACTCATCGCGCTAACATCATGCTAAAGCTCGACTTTCACTCCATCACGGAACTAGTTCGCTACGCGGTCCGCAACAAGATCATCCAGAGCTGAGGTTCTCCCGGCCGTCCCTCCGCTTAGCTGCTCTCATTCCATCTCCAAGCGAGCAAGCCGTTGCATTTTGGCGTAAAATCTCTCAATCCGTTGCGTTCCACGGTGCATCTAAAATCTGACTACGATCTGCGGGAGTCCTCCTGCCCGCAGCAGGAGCGAATGTGAGCCAGCCGAATCTTGCCTTGGGTAGCCCCGACCGGGTCGGGGTCATGGACCAGCTGAGCATCAATACCATCCGAACGCTGGCAATCGACGCGGTCCAGCAAGCGAATTCCGGCCATCCTGGCGCCCCGATGGGTCTTGCACCTGTGGTCTATTCTCTGTGGCAAAAGTTCTTGCGATACGATCCTGCTGACCCCACGTGGCTGAATCGCGACCGCTTTGTCTTGTCTGCTGGCCACGCTTCGATGCTGCTCTATGCCACGCTGCACCTCGCGGGAGTGCGGGCCGTCAGCGCCCGCGGAGAAGTTTCGAATGAGCTCGCCGTTCCGATGGAGGAGATCAAGCGCTTCCGGCAAATCGACAGCCGGACTCCCGGACATCCCGAATCGCACCTGACGAGCGGAGTGGAAACCACCACCGGACCGTTGGGCCAAGGCGCCGGCAACAGCGTGGGAATGGCCATTGCCGGCAAATGGCTGGGGGAAAATTTCAATAAGCCTGGTTTTGAGATTTTCAATTTCAATGTCTACGCCGTCTGCGGAGATGGCGATCTGATGGAGGGCGTGGCCTGCGAAGCGGCTTCGCTTGCGGGACATTTGAAGCTCTCAAATCTCTGCTGGATCTACGACAACAACCGCGTAACGCTGGACGGCCCGGCCGAATGGTCTTTCAGCGAAGATGTGATGACGCGTTTCAAGGGGTATGGCTGGAACGTCACGCACGTCACGGACGCTAACGATTTGGGCATGCTGACCCGTGGCTATGAGAATTTTCTCAGTTCGCAGGATCGGCCGACGCTCATCGTGGTGGACAGCCACATTGGATACGGGTCGCCTCACAAACAGGATTCTTACGAAGCCCACGGCGAGCCGCTGGGCGAAGCCGAAATCAAGCTGGTAAAACAAAATTATGGCTGGCCTGTGGACGCGAAGTTTTTGGTCCCCGATGGAGTGTATGACCAGTTCAAGAATGGCGTGGGCAAGCGCGGAGCTGACGCCCGCGCGGCATGGAAGGCCAAGTTCGAGGAGTATAAAAAGCAATTTCCCCAACTTTTCGGTCAACTGAACAGGATGCAGACCGGCCAATTGCCGGAAGACTGGGACAAGGACTTGCCGAGCTTTCCTGCCGACCCGAAAGGCATGGCGACGCGCGAATCCTCGGGAAAAACTCTGAACACGCTGGCCAAGAATATCCCGTGGCTGATTGGCGGATCGGCGGACCTGGCTAAATCCAACAAAACGAACCTGACCTTCGACGGCGCGGGCGATTTCTATCCAAATCAATATCGCGGGCGCAACGTCCATTTCGGCGTGCGGGAACACGCCATGGGCGCGATCGTGAATGGCATGACGCTTTCGAAACTCCGCGCCTTTAGCGCGACGTTTTTTAATTTCAGCGACTACATGCGACCGAGCATGCGCCTCGGCGCGTTAATGGAAATTCCGTCGATTTATATTTTCACGCACGATTCGATTGGCGTGGGGGAAGACGGGCCGACACACCAGCCTATCGAACAACTGGCCTCCTTGCGTGCGATGCCTAACATGCTGGTTCTGCGGCCGGGCGATGCCAATGAAGTGGTGGAAGCCTACAAGGTGATCCTGCAGCACACGCATGGGCCTTCTACGCTGGTGCTGACGCGTCAGGCCATGCCCACGTTCGATCGCACGAAATATGCTCCCGCCGCGGGAGTGGCAAAAGGCGCCTACGTCCTTGCAGATGCTCCGGGCGGAAAACCCGACGTAATCCTGATGGGCAGTGGCAGCGAAGTCTCCCTTTGCGTGGAAGCAGGCGAAAAATTGAATGCCGCCGGCATCAAGGCTCGCGTCGTCAGTATGCCGTCCTGGGAACTCTTCGAACGCCAGGACGCGGCTTACAAAGAAAGCGTCTTACCTGCGAGTGTGAGCGCGAGGGTTTCCGTGGAAATGGCTTCCACTTTCGGCTGGGAACGCTACGTTGGGCCCAAGGGCAAAATGATTGGTATGCGCAGCTTCGGCGCATCGGCGCCGTTGAAGGACCTATTGAAGAAATTCGGAATCGAATCGGACAAGGTTGTGGCAGCTGCGAAGGAAGCCCTCGGAAAGTGAGCCGGCAATGAAGATCGTGATTGGCTCGGATCACGCAGGATTTCAATTGAAGGTCGCCATGGGCGATTTGCTGCGCTCCCTCGGACACGATGTCCTGGACGTAGGGGCGTTCAATGAAAATCCCTCCGATTATCCGGACTTTGCCGAAGCCGTTGGCCGCGCCGTGCTGGACCGCAACGCTGAGCGCGGCGTTCTGATCTGCGGCAGCGGGGTTGGAGCAAGCGTGGCAGTAAACAAATTGCCTGGGATTCGCGGCGGCATGTGCCACGACACATATTCAGCGCACCAGGGCGTGGAGCACGACGACATCAACGTGCTCGTGCTCGGCTCGCGGGTGGTCGGTGTGAAGCTGGCGGAGGATCTCGTGAAGGCCTTCCTCGGCGCTAAATTCACCAACGAGGAGCGCCACGTACGGCGGCTTGGAAAAGTGAAGGCGCTCGAAGCAAGATTTGCAGCGGGATTAAAACCGTAAGAAAAATTGTGGATATTCGACCAGGAAGTGCGGCCGCCCTCTCGTAGCGTACAATATAGTTTCGAGGTGAAGGAGAACCACGATGACCACAACAACCACGATTCCCAATATCGGCACCGGCGAGGGGACCAATCCGCTGAAAGCTTTGCTCAGTTACGGGCAATCTCCTTGGATGGACTACATCCGCAGGGACCTGCTGACCGGCGGCGGCTTGAAAAAATACGTTGATAACGATGGCCTCCGCGGGATGACTTCCAATCCGGCGATTTTTGAGAAGGCCATCACCGGCAGCAATCTTTACAACGATGTCCTCACATCGCCGGAGGCCAAAAAGCTCGATGCCAATGGCGTCTTCGAAAAAATCGCAATTCGCGACGTGCAGGACGCCTGCGACGTCTTCAAGCCTGTTTATGTAGGGTCAAAGCGGCGCGACGGTTACGTCAGCCTGGAAGTCTCACCGTTTCTCGGCTTCGATACCAAGGCGTCGCTCGCCGAAGCTCGCCGCCTCTGGAAGGCCGTGGATCGCCCGAATGTCATGATCAAGATCCCTGGCACGCCCGAAGGCCTCCCTGCCATTCGCCAGGCTCTGGAAGACGGCATCAACATCAATATCACTCTCCTTTTCGCGCAGTCCGCATACGAACAAGTTGCCGAAGCATTCCTTTCCGCATTGGAAGCTCGTGCGGCAAAGGGCCAGGACGTCAGCCACATCGCGAGCGTTGCGAGCTTTTTCGTCAGTCGCATCGACTCGCTCGTTGACAGCAAGATCGATGAAAAGCTCAGGGCTGGCGCGGATGCCGGCCAAACTGCTCTTCTCGAGAGCATTCGAGGCAAGGTGGCCATCGCCAACGCCCGGCTTACCTACAAGAAGTATCAGGAACTTTTTGGTGGACCACGTTGGAAAGCTCTCGCGTCAAAGGGCGCGCAGACGCAGCGGCTGCTTTGGGCCAGCACCAGCACGAAGAATCCAAAGTATCGCGATGTGCTTTACGTCGAAGAACTGATCGGCGCGGACACCGTGGATACCATTCCTCCGGCGACCTTCGATGCTTTCCGCGATCATGGCAAACTGCGCCCCAGCCTCACCGAAAACGTCGATGGCGCTGCGAAAACCATGGCGGACCTTGCTAAGGCTGGCATCTCGATGAAGGAAGTGACGGACAAACTGATGATCGACGGCGTCAAGCTCTTTGCTGACGCCTTCAAGACCCTGCTGGATGCCGTAGGCAAAAACGCAGGGGTGCGTGCGTGAGCATCAACAAACAAACCCACAAATTGCCGAATCAACTTGTGGACGCAGTGGCCGCGTCGCTCGAAGATTGGAAAAAAAACAATAAAGTCGCGCGTCTCTGGCAGAAGAACGCTTCACTCTGGAGCGGTACCGACGAAAGCAATTGGCTCGGCTGGCTCACTATCACCGAGGATCAACTCGCGAATATCAACGCGTTAAAGCAAATCGCCAGTGAGGTTAAGAAGGCGCGCTTCAAAAATGCGCTTTTGCTGGGCATGGGCGGCTCCAGCCTCTGCCCGGAAGTTCTGCGGATGACGTTCGGGAAGATCAAAGGTTTTCCCGACCTCCACGTTCTTGATTCTACTGATCCCGCCCAAATCATGGCCATCGAAGCGAAAGTGGATCTCAAGAGCACTATTTGCATCGTTTCGAGCAAGTCCGGCAGCACCCTCGAGCCCAACATTTACAAACAATACTTTTTCGAGCGCGTGAAGACCAAAGTAGGCGAAAAAGAAGCCGGCAATCGCTTCATCGCCATCACCGACCCGAGCTCCAAGATGCAGCAGGTTGCCGAAGCAGATAAATTCCGCAAAATTTATATGGGTGTGCCGAGCATCGGTGGCCGGTATTCTGCGATTTCCAATTTCGGCATGGTTCCCGCCGCCGTCATGGGGCTGGGCGTTGCGAAGTTCCTGAAAAATACTGAAGAGATGGTCCAGGCGTGTGGGGCTTCCGCTGCCGCCGATTCCAATCCCGGTGTCATCCTTGGAAACATCTTGGGCGTCGCCGCGAATCAGGGGCGCGATAAAATTACAATCATTGCTTCGCCGGGAATTTCTGATCTGGGGGCGTGGCTGGAACAACTGATTGCCGAATCCACTGGAAAAATCGGCAAAGGGATAATTCCCGTGGATCGGGAACGCCTCGCGAAGCCGGCGGTCTATGGCAACGATCGAGTGTTTGCTTACTTGCGACTCGCAACAAAGCCCAATAAGGCTCAGGACGCTGCGGTTGCCGCGCTTGAAAAGGCCGGCCACCCGGTTGTGCGTATTTCTCTCCCGAATATTTACAATCTCGGCCAGGAATTTTTCCGGTGGGAAATCGCTACGGCGGTGGCGGGCTCCATCATCGGCATCAACGCCTTCAACCAGCCCGACGTCGAGGCTAGCAAGATCGAAACGAAGAAATTGACGAGCCAGTACGAAGCCACCGGGAGCCTTCCACCAGAGGTACCATTTTTTGAAGCGAGCGGCATCAAGCTTTTCGCCGACGAAAAGAATGTAGCTGCAGTGCACGGGCCAACTCTTGCTGATGTTCTGAAGGCCCATCTCTCGCGGCTCAAGGCAGGCGATTATTTTGGCGTCCTCGGCTACATCACCATGAATCCCGCGAACGAGAATTCGTTACAGGTGATTCGCCATGCGGTGCGCGACAAGAAAAAAGTGGCTACGGTTCTCGGCTTCGGCCCGCGCTTTCTGCATTCCACTGGACAAGCCTACAAAGGCGGCCCCAACAGCGGCGTTTTTCTGCAGATCACTTGCGATGATGCCAAGGATCTGCAGGTCCCAGGTCAGAAGTACACCTTCGGCATCGTGAAAGCGGCACAGGCCCGCGGCGATTTCGCGGTTCTTGCACAACGTGGTCGCCGCGCGTTGCGCGTGCATCTCGGAAAGAATCTGAAGTCCGGGCTGGCCAGTTTGACTAAGGCCCTGCAAAAGGCAATTGCCTAGAGTCACGAAAAAATTCTTACTTCGCGGAAGACTGAGGAGCGCTGACGATGCAACTGGGAATGATCGGACTAGGGAGAATGGGCGCCAATATGGTGCGGCGCCTGCAAAAAAACGGTCACAAATGCGTCGTGTATGACCGCAGCGCCGATTCCGTGAAGCAACTCGAAGGGGAAGGCGCAACGGGTGCGACTTCGCTCGATGACTTCGTCAAGAAACTCCAAAAGCCCCGTGCGGTATGGCTTATGGTGCCGGCCGCGGTAGTCGATGCTTCGCTGCACGATTTAGTGGGCAAGCTCGAGAAAGACGATGTGGTCATCGACGGCGGAAATTCCTACTACATCGATGACATCCGCCGGGCGAAAGAACTATCCGTGAAAGGAATTCACTATTGCGATGTCGGCACCAGCGGCGGCGTTTGGGGCCTTGAGCGCGGTTATTGCCAGATGATTGGCGGCGAGACCGACGTTGTGAAGCGCCTCGATCCGATTTTTAAGACGCTCGCGCCCGGCCGTGGCAATGTTGATCGCACTCCCGGCCGCGACAAGGTACCGGGTACTGCCGAAGAAGGTTATCTTCACTGCGGCCCTTCCGGCGCCGGTCACTTCGTCAAGATGGTGCACAACGGCATCGAGTACGGCTTGATGGCCGCCTACGCCGAGGGCTTGAACATTCTCAAGCATGCCAACGCGGGCAAGTCTCATCGCGAAGCCGACGCGGAAACCACCCCGCTGCGGAATCCCGAACACTATCAATACGATTTCAATCTTGCAGACATCACGGAAGTGTGGCGCCGCGGCAGTGTAGTCGCTTCATGGCTGCTCGATCTGACCGCTATTTCCCTGCTCGATCAGCCAACTCTCGAGCGCTTTTCCGGCCGCGTCTCCGATTCCGGCGAAGGCCGCTGGACCATCCTCGCCGCCATCGAATCAACCGCGCCCGCGCCCGTTCTGACCGCATCGCTGTTTCAGAGGTTTACTTCGCGCGGCGAAGACGATTTTGCGGCAAAAGTTTTGTCTGCGATGCGCTTCCAGTTCGGCGGGCACATCGAAAAGAAGTCCGGACACTAGGAATTCCAAGAGTCCTTTGGGACGCGAAGACAGGAAACCTTTCTCATGAACCTGAATCATCTTGACGTGAACCCCGAAGCTGCGCCGTGTGTAATGGTTATTTTCGGTGCGACCGGCGACCTCACCAAGCGCAAGCTCATCCCGGCGCTTTGCAATCTCGCTCAGGACAAACTTCTTCCGGACCAGTTCGCCATTGTTGGCTTTGCGACTAACGACTACAGCACCGAGAGTTTCCGCAAAATGCTGGGTGAGGAGATTCCCAAATACGCTCCGACACCTGTGGACCTGAAATTCTGGGACGGAATCGCGGAGCGTATCTATTACGTCCGAGGTGATTTTCAGGACGCGGAAGCTTACAAGCGTCTGAAAGACCAGGTCGACCAGGCCGACAAACTCCATAACACGCTAGCAAACCGATTCTTCTATTTGGCGGTCGCTCCGAGATTCTTTTCTCCGATCGCCAAAAAGCTGGGCGCATGCGGTCTGACCAAGGAAGAAAACGGCCACTGGGCACGCGTGATCGTGGAAAAACCATTCGGCCATGATTTGGAATCGGCCAAGCAGCTCAATCAGGACTTGAAGCAGGTTTTGGCGGAAAATCAGATCTACCGCATCGACCACTATCTCGGCAAAGAGACCGTGCAAAACGTTATGGTCTTCCGCTTCTCGAACAACATCATCGAACCGTTGTGGAATCGCAATTATGTGGACCACGTTCAGATCACCGCGGCGGAAACTGTCGGAGTCGAACATCGCGGTGGCTTCTACGAGACCGCCGGCGCCCTCCGCGACATGGTGCCGAACCACCTCTTCCAACTCTTGACCATGACGGCCATGGAGCCGCCCATTTCCTTTGACGCCGATCAAGTCCGCAATAAACAGGCGGAAGTGCTGCACGCCATCCAACCTCTCAACCCCGAAGATGTTCTGAAAAACATGGTGCGCGGCCAGTACGGTGGGGGCAATGTGGATGGCCAGCGCGTCGCCGGCTACCGCAGCGAGCCGGATGTTGCCCACGATTCGAATACGGAAACGTTTGTCGCTCTGAAATTGCAAATCGACAACTGGCGCTGGGCCGGCGTCCCATTCTATCTGCGCACCGGAAAGCGGTTAGCCCAACGCACGACGGAGATCGTGATCCAGTTTCGCCGTACGCCCTTCGTCCTGTTCCGCAACACGTCGGTTAAGAATCTCGAAACCAACCGCCTCGTTATCCATATTCAGCCCGAAGAAGGGATTTCTCTCAGCTTCGGCGCGAAAGTTCCCGGCTCGGTCATGAAGCTCGGCCTCGTGAATATGGATTTCGATTACTGCACTTATTTCGGATTGGAGCACAGCACCGGCTATGAGCGGCTGCTGCGCGATTGCATGGCCGGTGATGCCACTCTCTTTCAGCGATCGGACATGGTCGAAGCCGGATGGAATGTGATTCAGCCTATTCTGGATGTCTGGCACGCTCTTCCCGCGCGCGGTTTCCCGAACTATGCGGCAGGCTCATGGGGGCCCATCGAGGCAGACGATTTGCTAGAACGCGATGGCCGCTCCTGGCGGCGCATTGGCGAAGAAGAAGTCGACAAGCGTGGCAGGATCGCTGTCCCCGATAGGACGGGGATCATCACCTGAGAGGGACGCGCGTGGATCGTGAGACTCGAATCCTGGCGGACGGCGCGGCCATCGCCAAGCGGGCCGCGCAGGAATTCGTTCAAGCCGCGGCAGAAGCAGTACGCATCAAAGGCTCCTTTAATGTGGCGTTGGCTGGAGGTTCGACTCCGAAAGCGCTCTACAGCCTTCTTGTATATGATCCGGCGCTGCGTTCGCAGGTTCCTTGGGATAAAATACGTCTGTTCTTCGGCGACGAACGCCATGTCGCGCCCGACCATCCGGACAGCAACTATCGAATGGCTTCGGAGGCGATGATTTCGAAATCTCCGTTGAAGCCCGAGCAGGTCACGCGGATCAAAGGCGAATATCCCGATGCAGATCAAGCCGCACTCGAATACGAGAAGGCTCTGTGCGAATATTTCAAGCTGAAGGCTGGCGAGTATCCGCGCTTTGATCTCGTTTTGGCCGGGATGGGCAACGAGGGCCACACGCTGTCGCTTTTCCCTGGAACCAAAGCCCTACATGCAGATGGGCGCATCGCGGTACGAAATTGGATCGGCAAGTTGTACACCGAGCGCATCACTCTGACCGCCCCCGCAGCTAGTAACGCCGCGCACATCATTTTCATGGTGACCGGGGCGGACAAAGCCCCGGCGCTTAAAGCGGTACTCGAAGGTCCATTTGAGCCAGACCAATTGCCCGCGCAATTGTTGCAACCTCAAAATGGAAAACTGCTCTGGCTGGTGGACACCACCGCCGGCAGCATGCTTACATCTGGAATTCGCGATTAGCCGACGGCCTTGCAGTCACAGTACAATGGATGCCTTCGACGCCCCAAGGATAAATTGAGATTGAATTGAGGAGAAAGAAATGGCAACAACGTTGACATCAGGAAAAGTCGAAACCTATCTCGGCGCAAAGGCGGATTCCCTGCTGGGATTCAAGTCGCCGAAGATCGCCAAGGAGCGCCTGCATCTTCCCGGTCCGGACTTCATCGACCGCGTTTATGCCGCAACGGACCGCAACCTCCGCGTGCTCACAAATCTTCAGCGCATGTTCGGCCACGGCCGGCTGAGCGGCACTGGTTATCTCTCGATCTTACCTGTCGACCAGGGCATCGAACATTCCGGCGGCGCCAGCTTCGCTAAGAACCCCGATTATTTTGACGGCGGCAACATCGTCAAGCTGGCCATCGAAGGCGGCTGCAACGCCGTGGCTTCCACCTTCGGCGTGCTCGGCTCTGTCGCGCGCAAGTACGCCCACAAAATCCCTTTCATTGTGAAGATCAATCACAATGAACTGCTCACTTTCCCAAACAAAGCCGATCAAATTCTCTTCGGCACCGTGCAGCAGGCTTACGACCTAGGTGCCGCCGCCGTTGGCGCCACCATCTATTTCGGTTCCGACCAGAGCGGCCGTCAGATCGTGGAAATCAGCCAAGCCTTCGCGCACGCCCATCAGCTCGGCATGGCTACGGTCCTCTGGTGCTATCTCCGCAACAACGCCTTCAAGAAGGACAAGGACTATCACCTCTCCGCCGACCTCACCGGCCAGGCCAACCACCTCGGCGTGACCATCGAAGCCGACATCATCAAACAAAAGCTCCCCGAGAATAATGGCGGCTACCAGGCGCTCAACATGGGCGATTCGAGCTACGGCAAATTCGACAAGCGCATTTACACCGATCTTTGCAGCGACCATCCCATTGACCTGACCCGCTATCAGGTCGCCAACTGCTACATGGGCCGCTCGGGCTTGATCAACAGCGGCGGAGCTTCCGGCGCTAACGACTTCGAGGAAGCCGTCGCCACCGCCGTCATCAACAAGCGCGCCGGCGGCACCGGCCTTATCTCCGGCCGCAAAGCTTTCCAACGCCCCATGAAAGAAGGCGTCCAGCTCCTCAACGCTATCCAGGACGTCTACCTTAGCCCCGAAGTCACCATCGCCTAGCGCTTGGCCTCATCATCTTGTTTGGGCAGTCCGCTGCGGCTGGGCTGGGAGGTTTTTGCCTGAATCTTGTCATATCAAGTTGTTCATTTTAAATAACTTAACGAAAACGCCCGCAACCCTCATCTCCAAAACGGGTTCTAATTGATAGGGAGCGCCGGAGGTGGCGATCGGCCGCTCTTTGTAGGGCCAAAGTAACGCCCAGCGAACGCCAGAAAGGTGTGAATCATGCGTATCGCTCGTTTCATCTGTTCGTTGTTCCTCGCCGTTGGATTACTGGCCATCCCGGCTCAATCCCGAGCGCAAGTTGCAGTCGGCATCTCCGTTCAGTTTGGGCCTCCAGTGCTGCCGATTTATGCGCAACCCATCTGCCCCGGACCTGGCTACATCTGGACCCCTGGCTACTGGGCTTACGGTCCAGACGGCTACTTCTGGGTTCCCGGCACCTGGGCATACCCGCCGGAAGTCGGTCTGCTCTGGACTCCGGGGTATTGGGCTTTCGAAGACGACTTATACGTCTGGTCTCCAGGCTACTGGGGACCTGAAGTCGGCTTCTACGGAGGCCTTAACTACGGTTTTGGTTACACCGGTGTCGGCTTTTTCGGCGGCTACTGGAGAGGTGGCAACTACTACTACAATCGCTCGGTAACCAACGTGGACGTCACCGTCGTTCACAATACCTATAACACGATGGTCATCAACAACAACAGCACCCGCGTCAGCTTCAATGGCGGCCGGGGCGGAACCACAGCTAGTCCGACGTCTCGGGAGATGGAAGCGGCCCGTCAGCACCACCTCTCCATGACGTCTGAACAAACGCAGCATCAGCAAACCGCCAGCAGCAACCGCACTTTGCTGGCTTCGGTGAACCACGGTCGTCCAGACATTGCCGCCACACCGCGGCCCGGCGAATTCCACGGCCGCGGCGGGGGGGAAACTGGCAGACATGGCAGTTCGAATCGTCCTTTCGAAAACCAGAAGGAGGCAAGCCATCCCGGTAGACCGCCTGAGAACGGGCGCGCCATTGAAAACCGTCCTCTCGAAAACCCGAGGGAAACGAATCATCCGAGGAAACCATCAGCGGCTAACGGGCGCGTTTTCGAAGACCGTCCTCCCTCATCGCGTCCCTCGACTTCCTCACGCGTCAATCCTGGTTTGGAACAAAAGCAACAGCGGGAACTAGAAAAGTTGCGCCGGCAGCAGGATTCGGAGCGTCAGAAGGTGCAACAGCGACACGTCCAGGAGCAGCAAAAACTGGAACGACAGAGGCCGAATGATCAACGGCAACGGCAGCAGGAGCAGCTCCAACGCCGCCAGCAACAGCAAGTGGAGCAAATGCAGCAGAAGCACGCTCAACAGTCACAAAAGATACAAGAGCACCAGCAGCGAGAAGCACAAAGACAGCAGAATAAAGAACCGAAGGGCGGCCGCCCTCCGGAGCACCAGCGATAACAACAAACCACGAAGGCCGGACCACGCGGTCCGGCCTTCTCAAAACCGGCAGGTGATCTTATTTCCCGTCTTTCACCACATACTTCAATGCGCGATGCCGCAATTTGCCGAGTTCACGATTCAAGAAATGTTCGCGCCCGAAAAAAGGCAAGATGGGATTGCGGCGGTTCTGCACTTTGCTGCGAGCCTGCTTCAATCGCGCATCTTCGCCGAATAATTGCATGGCGTCGTCCAGTTTATCCAGGGCTCTCTCGCGCATCCCTGAAGCGGCGTACACTTCTCCAAGATTCAGGTAAAACTGGATCTCTTTGGGCTTAAGCTGCACCGCCGTTTCGCAGAGTTCGGAAGCCAGATCCCACTTCCGTTGTGCCCGCGCGATCGACAATCCCAGAAACGACATGAAGTAAGGATTGTGCTTGTCGCATTCGTATGCCCGTCTCAACTTCGCCAGGGCCTTTTGGGGATACTCGTTCTTGAGCAGTTCGACCCCCTCCCTGAAGTCGGTCATGGGATTGATGTCAACCGCGCCCTCGGTTTGCTTGGCAGATACGATGTTCATGGAGGTCCTTAACTGGGAAATTCGGCCACAGACTAATCTAGGCAGGTCGCTGGCAAAGAATCTACTGGCCTAACGGTCAGTATTGACCAAAAAGACTCAGGCGGCTGTCGCGTGTACCGAACCCGTGGCAAAGGTTGGGCCAGTCTCTCTGGTCTGTTAGCATTCCCACCGGCATCGTCGAGGTTTACTCCATGGCTTGTTGCACAGGCCCTTGCGCTGCAGCCGTCCACTTCAATCCCGTGAAGGCGGACCGTGATCTTCGCCGCTATCAACGTCGCGGTCCGGACGCCACTACTCGGCTTATCCTGGAAGAACTCCGCCGCTGGCCCCTTCAGGGCCTCCATCTTCTCGACGTCGGCGCTGGCATTGGTGTGATCGCCGTGGAACTCGCCACCGTCGGACTGGCGACCGTCACGCTCGCGGACGCGTCAGCCGGCTATCTCGAAGCCGCCCGCTGCCACCTCGCATCTCGCGGCGCTTCCCTACCCGCTCAATTCTTCCTCGGTGACTTTGCCACCACCGCAGACTCCCTGCCGGACGCTGATGTCGTCACGCTCGACCGCGTCGTCTGTTGTTACCCTGATGTGGAAGCGCTACTCCGGGGAGCCGCCGCGCGGGCACGCCGCATGGTTGCGTTCACTTATCCTCGCGACGAGTGGTACGTGCGCTCCGCCGTGGTGCTGGAAAACTCCTGGTATTGGTTACGGGGAGACTCGTTCCGCGCTTTCGTCCACTCTCCCAAACGCATGGCTTTCGTCCTGGAGTCTTCCGGGTTTGTCCGCGCCGCCCGCCAAACCACCCTCCAGTGGGTCCTCGACCTCTACCAGCGCCGCGCCTGAGCCGAATCTTGCCACAGCACAGAGACCGACCAGTGCTTTCCCTAAAATGGCTCTTGATTTTCCCTTAATCTATGCTATAATTATATAGGTAGGCAACTACGTTTAGAGTTCGGGAGCTTGCTCCCACTTTCTCTTTGGAGCACCAAGCGTCCCGCTCTCCTAAGTCCGAAACAACGAAAATCGCATTCCTTAGAATCAACGACTTACGAAATGCAAATTTCCTAAGTCTTTTGTTTTGATATCCATGCAAATTGATGGGGAGGCGTGCCTGCCGACCATTTATACCGCTGCTTTGACCTGAGTTTCGAGAAGAACGACTATAACGAGCAGGGATCTCGGTGGTTGCTTGCTGAACTTCTCACTGAAACAAAAGCCCGCCTCATGCATCACACTCAGGAACGACCCGGAGGGAGACAATCGTGGCTAACCGGCTGGATGGAAGAGTGGTGGCAATTACGGGAGGGAGCCAGGGCATCGGGCTGGCGATCGCGGAGCGCTTCGCTCAGGAAGGCGCGGACGTGGCGTTTTGCTACCGCTCCAACAAAGCGGGAGCCGAAGAAGTAGCCGCGGGAATTCGGAAGTTGGGGCGAAAAGCTGTGGGATTTCAGTATGACGTGGGCCGCGTTGCGGACGGGCAAAAATTCATCGCCGACGCCGTGGCACAATTTGGAAGAATAGACATCCTCATCAACAACGCCGGGCTCGAACGCCGCGCTGATTTCTGGGACGCCACTGAAGAAGATTACGACGCGGTCCTCAACGTCAATCTAAAAGGAGTCTTTTTCATTACCCAGGCGTTCGTGAAGCACCGCATGCAGACCCAAGCCGTCGGAAAAACTACCGGCGGCAAAATCATCAACATCAGCTCCGTGCACGAAGAGCTCCCTTTCCCGCATTTCACTTCTTATTGCGCCAGTAAAGGCGGCGTAAAAATGTTGACGCGCAATCTTTCGATCGAACTCGCACCGCTCGGCATCACCATCAATAACATCGCGCCTGGGGCGATCGAAACTCCCATCAACACGAAACTATTGAACGACCCTGTCAAGCTGAACGCGTTGCTCGAAAACATTCCGCTAAAACGTCTCGGCAAACCGGAAGACGTGGCCTCAATGGCCGTGTTCCTAGCCTCATCCGATTCCGATTATGCGACCGGAACAACATTCTTCGTTGACGGCGGCTTGACTTGGAATTATCAGGAACAATGAGAAACCAGCCGTTGGGCCCTTCTCGGGAAGAGATTTTTGCGCGACGATTTGCTCAGGCCCGGGTGAGCGTGGCGGCGCGCGCCGCGCCCAGTAGTTTTTTCGCGTTTTCGCGGATGTCGCCTTTGCCGAAAACAGCGTTGCCGGCGACGAGCAGTTCCGCCCCAGCGCGCACAATATCGCCAACGGTATCGAGCGCCACGCCGCCGTCGATTTCAATTCGGAAAGACAGACCGAGCGATTCGCGCACTTCCACGAGCGTTTTGATTTTTTGCAGCGCTCCGGGAATGAATTTTTGTGCTCCGAATCCCGGATTCACGGACATGATCAAAAGGTGATGAACCATATCCAGAACTTCATCCACCATGTGCACCGGTGTCGCGGGATTCAAGACTACACCAGGCTTGCATCCGTGTGATGCAATCAGCTGCAGGGTGCGATGAAGATGCACGCAGGCTTCCTGGTGCACGGAAATCCAACTGGCGCCGGCTTCTACAAAAGCAGGAATATAGTTGTCGGGGTTTTCAATCATCAGGTGGCAATCGAGAATGGCGTTG